>Ga0070741_10018462_pt1 | contig 11289 bp, 10 predicted proteins | sample Coa_R1_4_FD_66440 | JGI IMG/M metagenome (GOLD analysis project Ga0070741, IMG submission 66440) | Surface soil microbial communities from Centralia Pennsylvania, which are recovering from an underground coalmine fire - Coalmine... | ecosystem: Environmental > Terrestrial > Soil > Unclassified ...
TCGGAGCGGCAAGGAGTCGGAAGTCAGCCATATAGCGCCTGAGGACTGCCGAAAAAAAGAACGCGAGTCGCAAGCCCGCGCGTGACATTACCAGCGTCAGGCGCGTCGTCGGCGAACGGGAGCGAGCGCCGGCGTGAGCTCGAAGCTGATGAGATCGATCTCGACGCGGTTTTTGCCGGAAGACTTCGCGCGGTAGAGCGCGGCGTCGGCGCGGGCGACGAGGCTCGAGGGATCGCCGACGCCGGACTCGGCCCAGCCGGCGACGCCGATGGAGGCGGTGATGCGGAGGGCGCCGTCGCCGATGCGGTGGAGCGCGACGGCTTCGCGGATGCGCTCGGCCACCGCGTGCGCGTCGGCGAGCGAGGTGCGCGGGAGCAGGAACGCCAGCTCTTCGCCGCCCCAGCGCGCCGCCAGATCGACGCCGCGCAGCTGGCTGGCGGCGACGGCGGCGACCTCGCGCAGCACGCGATCGCCGGTGACGTGGCCGAGCGTATCGTTGACGCGCTTGAAGTCGTCGAGGTCGAGCATCACCAGCGCGAACGACGAGTCGAAGCGGCGCGCGCGCTCGATCTCCTCGGCGACGCGGGTGTCGAAGTAGCGGCGGCTGTAGAGGCCGGTGAGCCCGTCGACGTTGGCCAGGCCGTAGAGGCGCGCGTTCTCGACGGCGGCGGCCGCCTGGCCCGAGATCGCCTCGAGCAGGCGCAGCTCGTTCGCGCCGAACGCGTCGGGCGCGGGGCTCTCGGCGACCAGCGCGCCGAGATTTTCGCCGTACATGACCAGCGGCACCACCAGGCGCGAGCGCACGCCCGGCTCGTCGGCGTCGAGCAGCATCGCGCGCCGCGACTTGAGCCACAGGCGCGCGGGCGCCGACGCGGGCTCGCGGCTCTCGCGCGCGGTCGCCGGCTCGAACACGAAGCGCTCGACTTCGCCCGAGAGCGCCACCACCGCCTCGAGGCGCGACGCCGCCGGCAGCGCGCGCGAGGTCTCGCGCAAGAGCGCCGAGACCAGCTGCGGCGCCTCGAGCGACGCGCCGAGCGCGTGCGCGGTGCGGTTGAGCGTCTCCAGCTCGACGACGCGGCGGCGCATGTCGTGCGCCAGATGCGCGAGGCGGTTGAAGCCGTAGTTGACCAGCAGGTACGTGCCGCCGAGCAGCGCGAACGGCACCGGGTGGCGCGGATCCCAGATGAGCACGATCGCGGTGGCGAGCGGCAGCAGCGTGGCCTCGGCGACTACGCCGATGGCGTTGCGGCGCACCGACGCGCGCAGCGACTGGCCGCTCAAGCGCAGCTGCACCGTCTGCACGAGGTAGTGCGTGATCAGGAACGTCACGCCGAGCGCCGGCACCAGCCACACGTCGTCGACGGCGCCGGGCTCGAGGCGCGTGAGGCCGAAGACGCGCGACCACAGCGCCATCAAGCCGCCCGACAGCCCGCCGAAGTACGCGGCGTGCGCGAGCAGCGAAAGCACGTCGGCGCGGCGCGCGCGGCCGCGGCCGACCAGCCCGCGCGCGAGCGCGTCGAGCGAGAGCAGCGTGGCCACGCCGATCGACGCCGCCTTCGGGCCGAGGCACGCGCTCGACGCGATGAAGATCGCCGAGTCGAGCGAGACCTCCGCGTCTCCGTCGAGCCCGGCGAGCGGGAAGCCGAGCGAGCGCGCGCCGCCGACGACCAGCAGGAACAGCGCGGCGGCCTCGACCGGCGGCCAGTGACCGCCCGACGGCAGCGCGGTGAACACCAGCGCCCAGCCGGCGATCCCGACGACCAACAGAAACGCGACGTGAACCCGCGAGCTCGAAGGTTTTGCGCCGCCCCGTGTACTGCCCACCGTTACTGCTCCCTTGCTGGCCGAGGAGAGTAGGCTCGGCGCCGCGTCGCGTCAACCTCGATCTCCGCGACGGTAGAGTGTTGCACACTTGAAATGACCGGCCGGTTTTCTTAGACTCCGCCGGCCACAAAAAGGAGGCGCGAGATGGGACTTCTCGACGGAAAGGTCGCGATCATCACCGGCGCGGGCGGCGGCATCGGGCGCGCGCACGCGCTCTTGTTCGCCAAGGAGGGCGCCAAGGTCGTGGTCAACGATCTCGGCGGCGATCGCGCCGGCGGCGGCAAGGGCGCCGAGATGGCCGACAAGGTCGTCGAGGAGATCAAGGCGGCCGGCGGCGACGCGGTGGCCAACTACGACTCGGTGTCGACGCGCGAAGGCGCCGACGGCATGGTGTGGTCGGCGCTCTCGAAGTTCGGCAAGGTCGACATCCTGGTCAACAACGCCGGCGTGCTGCGCGATCGCTCGTTCCTCAACATGAGCGACGCCGATTGGAACATCGTGTTCGACGTGCACATGAAGGGCACGTACTACTGCGCGCAAGCGGTGGCGCGGCAGCTCAAGGTGCAGAACAAGGGCGGGCGCATCATCAACACCACGTCGGTGAGCGGGCTGATGGGCAACTTCGGCCAGGCGAACTACTCGGCTGCGAAGGCCGGGATCTACGGTTTCACGCGCACGCTGTCGATCGAGCTGCGCAAGGCCAACGTCACGGTGAACGCGCTCGCGCCGGTGGCGTTCACGCGGCTCACCGAGGACCTGCCGATGATCGCGGCGATGCCGAACGCGAAGGACTTCCTCGCGCCCGATCACATCGCGCCGGTCGCGCTGTTCCTGGCGTCGGATCTCGCCGCCGACATCACCGGCACCATCGTCGGCGTGCAGGGCCCGAAGGTTTCGATCTACAAGATGACGGAGACGACGGGAGCCACCCCGAAGTCGGGCGACAAGTGGACCGCGCAGGAGCTGCGCGAGCGCTGGAGCGAAGTCGCGAAGTAGCGCGCTTCCTCAGACGCAGAAATCGACGATCACTACGCCGCGCTCCCCGTCCTGGTCAGTGTCCGGCTTGCGGCTCTGACCGGGATAGGGCGGACTCTCGAGCGGCACTTCGAGCACTGGACGCTGCTCGCGGTGCTGCCGCTCTTCTTCCTCTCGGCGCCGGATCTCTTCGATGATCCATGGGTCGAGCATGGCGTCCTCGCTTGCCACCCATCGGTGGCGCTTCCTACCTAGATAAGATGCAACCGGGGAGCCATGAACGCAAGAAAAGTCCGCGCGCGCTGAAACCCGCAAAATGGCTGAAAACACACGATCAGCGCGAGTGTGTGCGCTCGTCGGGCGGGAACTGGAGTCCCACGGCGAAAGTGTCGCGAAACGGCCCGCGCCGCGGGCGAACGCGCGCAGCGACGGGAAGAGTCGTGCAATTCGATGGGCTTGGCGAGGTGAGGCGAAGTTGAACTTTTTGCGAGCCTGCGGTGACTTTTTTCCTCATTGGGACAAAGCGAGGAACTCGACGAGCAAGCGGTTCACGTCCGCCGGTTTTTCCTGGTGCGCGAAGTGGCCCGCGCCGTCGAGGATCCGCACGTCGACGCCCGCCGAGTACGCGCGCTCGGCGCCTTCGACGAGCTCGACGCCCATGCAGCCGTCGTCGCGGCCGTGCACGTACAGCGACGGCACGCGGGTGCGCGCGAACAGCAGGCGGCGCGATTCGCCGGCGAGCGCGCTCCACGACACGAGCGCGCGGTAGTACGCGAGCACCGCGCGCACGTGCTCGGTGCCGGCCATCGACGCCTTCACCTCGTCGAGCTCGGCGGCGGGCGCGGAGAATCCCGGCGACCAGTCGCGCCACAATCGATCGATGAGCGCGAAGTTTTCCGCGGTGAGCCGCTGCTCGGCGATGAGCGGAAGTTGGAACAGCCCGATGTACCAGCTGCGCGCGAGCTGCGCGCGGCTCGGTCCGTGCGCCGCGACCGCGCGCAAGTGCGGCACCGCGATCGTGCACAGCCGCGAGAACAGCGACGGCGCGAGCGCGCACGCGGCGTACGCGGCGATGGCGCCCCAGTCGTGCCCGACCAGCGCCGCCGGCGCGCCGGGCGAGTAGTGCCGCGCCAGCGCGCACAGATCGGCGGCGAGCGCGGCCGCGTGATAGCGCTCGTCGCGCGCGGTGGTCGACGGCGAGTAGCCGCGCAGGTACGGCGCCACCACGCGATGGCCCGCGCCGACGAGCGCGGGAATTTGCGCGCGAAACGATCGCGCGCAGTCGGGAAACCCGTGCGCGCAGATCACCAGCGGCGCGCCGTCGTCGCCCGCCACCCAGCACGCCAGCTCGGCGCCGCCGACGTCCACGCGTTCGAGCCGCGCGCCGTCGAGCGGCGTCATTCCAAACTTTCGATCTTCCAATCCCCGTCCTCGCGCACCAGCTTCGCCTGCTTGCGCTCGCCGAGCTGGAGCCGCGCTTCGCCCTCGGGCGGCCCGAGCTCGAGCGGCTCGCCGCGCGCGAGCGCCGCGCGGATGGCGTCGAGCTGCTGTCCCAGCTCGGCGCGCCGCTCGCCCTCCCAGCGCGCGCGCACCGCGTCGACGGTGACGGTGGCGCGATAGCGCGACGGCACGAAGCGCACGACCACTTCGTAGCGGCGATTCTCGACGGCGCGCAAGAACGAGCGCAGCGCCTCGGCCGGCGTGCGCTGCGGATAGAAGTCGAGCGGATCGCGCGCCAGCCGCCACGCGCCGTTCTCCATCACCAGCGGCAGCCGCTCGCCGTCGGGCAATTGCGCCTCGGCCTCGAGCTCCACGCGCGCGCCGCGCAGCTTCTCCGCGCCGCGCCGATCGCCGAGCGCGCGCTCGAACGCCGCGCGATCGTGCGTCTTGCGATAATCCGCCGACATCCAGTTGTACGCCTCGTCGAGCCGCCCGGCGGCGACCGCGTTCAGGTACGCCTGCAGCGCGCTCTCCGGCCCGACGGCGGCGGCGGGCGGTCGCGGACAGCCGGCGGCGACGAGCAAGGCGAGCAGCGCGAGACGCCGAGGCGCAAAACGCACGTGTGCACGATAGCACGCGCTCCGGCGCGCGATGAGTGTTAGAAAAGATCCATGCGGTGGTGCTGCGCGCCGCTCGCGCTCGCGCTCGCCGGCTGCTCGGCGGCGCCGCCGGGCATGATGGGCGATCCGATCACGGTCACGCCCGCGATCTACGACTCGACCACCATGCAGCTCACCGACGTGCAGCCGAACGGCCCGATCGATCTCGTCAAGCCGCCGCAGGGCGGGTTCGTGCTGTTCGTCGGCGCGCGCGTGCACAACCTCCACGACGCCAACGTCGAGATCCGCGGGCGGCTGCTCGATCCGACGTCGGGCGCGATCGTCGCCGAGGACGGCCGCATCGGCGCCATGCAGCGCGACTCCGCCGACGCGACGCTGTGGCTGCCCGATCTGCGCAGCTACCAGAACGTCTCGAACATCGCCGTGTGCCCGACGACCGGATCGGTGAGCCGCGATCGCGAGCCGTTCACGCTCGAGGTGCTGATCACCGAGCAGGCGAGCGGCCGCGTCGGCACGGCGATGATCCCGGCGGTGCCGACGTGCCGCCAGCCGGCGGCGAACGATCTGCAGTTCTGCCAATGCGAGTGCTCGGGAAATTGGTTCCTGGGAAAATGCACGCCGTGATAAGAGCCACGCATGGGACTTCCCGTCGTCGGTAAAGCGCACGAGGCCGCGGGCTCGGCGCCGTTCAACTGGTTCATCTACGGCTCGTCGCTCGATCGCGAGGCGTTCGCCGCGTGGTGCGGCGAGCACGGCTATCGGCTGCCCGATTTTTCCGGCGCGTGGGCGGCGCGCGTCGACGGCGTGCGGCTGCGCTTCGACGTGCCGAGCCGCTTCTGGGGCGGCGCGGTCGCGGGGCTCGCCGCGGATGCGGGCGCGCACGTCGAAGGTCTGGTGGTGCCGATGCCCGCCGACGCGCGCGGGCTCGCCGATCACAAAGAGGGCGTCATCTCCGGTCTCGCGCAGCCGCTCTCCGTCGTCGCGTCGCCGCTCGCCGGCGGGCCCGCACGACCGGCGCTCGCGTTCACCGGCGCCGACGCGCGCCGGCTCCCGTCGGAGCAGCCGCCGTCACGCCGCTTTCTCGAGACGGTGATCCGCGGCGCGCGCGCGTCCGGGCTCAGCGCCGAGTGGCTGGCCTCGCTCGAGGCGCTCGCGCGCTAATTTTTTGTGCACTGCAACAAGTGCACGTACGGTAGGCCGCTCGACGCGTTTGCCGTCGGCGCGGCGAACGGGTAGCTCCCCGACTGCGCGTAGCCGCCGCCGCAGCAGCCGCTGGCGAGCGCCACGCCCGACGCGGTGGTGGTCAGCGCGCCGCTCACCGCGTGCGAGTGCCCGCGATCTTCGCCGCGCGCGAGCGGCGGCCCGCCGAAGGTCGCGCCCGGCGTTCCGCCGTCGGGCAGGGCCACCAGGTGACGCCCCTCGGTCGCCGCGGTCTGGCTGAACCCGTCGGGACACGCGTCGGCGTCGAAGAACAGCATCATCCCCGGCGGCAGCGGCAGCGCCGACGACTCGGGCGGCGCCGACTTCTTGCAGACCAGCAGCGTCACGTACGGCAGGTTGGTCGAGGCCGTGGCGCTCGTCACCGAGAAGCCGACGGTGCCGGCGGCGGCGGGGCCGTTGTTGCAGCAGCCGGTCACGCCGGCGAACGACGTCGACGGCAGCGTCACGCTCTCGTCGATCGCGTGCGCGTGCGCCGGATCGTCGCCGGCGGCGAGCGGCGCGCCCACGACTCCGCCGTCGGCGATCCCGCCGGTGCCGGGCGTCGGCACGACGAAGCGTCCCGCCGCGCGCCCGTACGCGCTCCAACCTTGCGGGCACGCGAGCGCGTGAAAAAAAGCGATCGCGTTCGTCGGCAGCGAATCGCCGGGCGGGAGCGGCGCGAGATCGGGCGCGGCGGCGTCCGGCGCCGACGAGGAGCCGGCGCAACCGGCGACGGCGAGCGCGAGCGCGAGCGCGAGCGCGGGCGCGGATCGCGTCACGGCGTCCGCTCGCACGCGCGCAGTTGAATGAACGGCAGCCCGCTCGGCGCCGCGCCGGTCGTCCCGCCGGCGGGATACGCCATCGCCGCCGCCGCCGAGTTGTTGCCGCCGCCCGCCGCCGAGATGCTCTTGACCGCGAGCTGCATCGCCGCCGCGAACGTGTGCGCGTGCGCGCGATCCTCGGCCGACGCGAGCGGCGCGCCCACCGTCACGCCCACGAACACGCCGCTGGTCACGCCGAGGATCAGCCGCCCCTCGGCGTACGTCGCGCGCGTCCATCCGCCCGGGCACGTCGCGCCGTTGAAGAACGCCACCATCCCCGCCGGCGCGCCGTCGCCCCCCGGCGGATCGCCGAACGCGCGCGTTCCAACCGAGCCGATCGCCAGCGCCGCGACGGCCGCGATCGCCGCCGCGCGCGTCATTGCTTCTCCAAGCGCGCCGCCTCCTCGCGCTTGATGGCGTCCGGCTTGTCGCGCGAGATCATCCACAGCGCCGCCGGCAGCGCCGTGAAGTCGGCGAACATCGACAGCACGAACGCGAGCGCCGTCAGGATCCCGAACTGCCGCATCGGCGGCATGCGCGAGAGCGCGAACCCGGCGAACCCGGCCGCGTTGATCAGCGTCGCGAAGATGATCGCCCGCCCGGCGACGATCAGCGTGTAGCGCAGCCCCGCCTCGGTCGAGCCTTCCTTCTGCTTCTCGAGGAAGTGGTAGAAGAAGTGGATCTGATCGTTCTCCGACGTGCCCAGCACCGTCGACGCGATCAAGATGGTGGTGATGTTCAGGTTCATGCCGAACACGCGCATGATGCCGAACATCACCAGGATGGCGAACAGCGACGGGATCATCGCCATCAGGCGCGCCGCGCCGTTGCGGAACACCAGCAGGAACGTGCCGAAGATGATCGCGACGGTGAGCGCGAAGCTCTCGACCAGCGTCGGCACCATGTTGTGCCCGATCTTGGTCTGCAGCGGCGCCAGGCCGGTGGTCACCATGCGGAACTGCTTGAGCGCCGGATCGCGCGCCACCTGCTCCTGCCACTTCGCCTTCAAGACGTCCTCGAGCTCTTTGTAGTGCGCGAAGTCGACCGTCTGCGTGATCACCGAGAGGTGCGTGTTCTCCAGCTTCGCGTCGACGAAGCGGCTGAGCATCTTTTCTTTCGGCAGGAGCGTCTCGAGATCGGTCGTCACCTGATCGATCCCGGCCGCGTCCTCGGGCAGCTTGTCGCCCTTGCCCTGCACGTAGCGCAGCGTGCGCAGGATCGTCGGCAGCCCGACGACGGTGCCGACGTGCGGATCTTTCTCCAGCGCGTCGGCGTAGTGCGAGATCCCGAGCACCACTTCGCCGTCGGTGACCGCGCCCGCCTTGTCGGTCTGGAGCCACACCTCGGTCACCGACAGGCCGGCCATCGCCTTCTCCAGCCGGCGCATGTCTTTGTAGACCTGCGAGTCGTGGTCCATGTACTCGAGCGCGTCGGTCTTGAGATCCATCGGCGCGAGATGGCCGGGGATGCCGAACAGCGAGATCGCGCCGAGCGCGCAGAGCAGCAGCGACGACGGCACCAGCAGCCAGCGCCAGCGATACGAGAAGCGCGGCAGCCAGCCCGCCATGCGCGTGAGCCACTGCCCCGCGACCTTGCGCTCCTGCTGCGTCGGCGTGTTGAGGATCTTCTGCAGCGCCGGGAACAGCGTGAACACGGTGATCCAGGTGAAGACGAGGCCGATCGCGACCCAGATGCCCATCTCGCGGATCGGGCGGATCTGCGACACCGCGAGCGCGGCGAAGCCGACGGCGGTGGCGAACACCGACGCGGTGCACGCGAGGAACTTGTTGCACAGCGCGAAGATCTGGTGGTCGTCCTGCGATCGATCGGGCGGCCGCTCGACGAAGCGCGAGTGCAAATAGACCAGCGTCGCGGTGCACGTGATGAGCACCGTCATCGGCACCAGCGCCGAGACGATGGTGAACATGCCGCCGGTGACGCCCACGTACCCGACGGTGAGCGCCACCGACACGCCGAGCGTGAGGATGAACGCCACCAGCGTGCGGAACGATCGGTAGAGCGCGTAGTTCAGCGCCACCATGAAGAAGAAGAACACCGGGAAGTAGCGCATCGCCGCCGCGCGCATGTCGGCGTCGAGGTACGCGTTGACGTAGGGCGCGCCGACCTTGCGCAGCGCCTGGAGCGGCGCCGGATTTTTTTCCACGTCGGCGATGGTGCGATCGATCGCGTCGACGGTCTCGCCGCGCTCGCGCGTGCCCTTCACCGACAGGATCAGCGGGATGCCGAGGAAGTGATCGCCGATCAACCCCTGCTTGCGGAAGATGTCGGTGCCGGTGGCGAACTTCTTGAACGCGGCCGACTGCTCGGGCGTCGGATCGAAGCCCGCCTTCGCGCGGCGGAAGATCCCGAGCGCCGAGTTGGCGTCGACCTTGGGCAGCTTGCCGAGCGCCCGCTCGAGCGCGTCGACCTTGGCCAGCACGTCGGGCGCGAACGGATCCTCCGCCTCGGCGAGCAGCACCACGTACTCGCCGTTCCCGAACACCTTTTGAAACGCCTGCCAGTGCGCGACGTCGGGATCGGTCTCGACGATCAAGCGATCGATCGAGTTGTCCTGATCGACGCGCACCGCGAACCACGCCGCCGGGCCGATGAGGAGCGCGTAGATCGCGATCACCCACCAGCGCTTGGCGACGATGAAGCGGAACAGACGCTCTAGAAAAGTCGAGTTCGGTGCGCTCATTGCGTATGGAGTGCGATCGGCCCGTGACTATATATGGTGGGCTTGCCGCAAAGCTAGGTTGATCTGTTCAAAAGGCGACGGTTCGACAGTCGGTGATAAAGTAGGCGCATGCGCTGCGAGATCCTCCACGACGGGCAGGCGTTCGGCGCGCTGGCCGGCGAGTGGGCGCAGCTGGCGCACGACGCCGACGCGGGGCTGTTCCTGTCGCACCGCTGGCTCGAGGCGTGGTGGCGCGCCTATCGCGGCATCGACGAGCTGTGGATGCTGATCGCGCGCGACGGCGAGCGGCTGGCGGGCGCCTGGCCGCTGCACCTGCGGGCGCCGCGCTCGGGCGCGCTGCGCATGAGCGAGCTGCGGCTCGTCGGCGATCTCGGCGGAGGAGGGCAGCGCTCGATCCTGTGCCGGCCGGCGGAGGTGGACGCGGTGGTCGAGGCGTTCTTGGCGACGCTCGACGGCGAGCGCGGGTGGGATCTCTTGGAGGCGCCGATCGCTACGCGCCGCACCGCCGACGCCATCGAGCGCGCGGTGGCGCGCGACAACACGCGCGGCATCAAGTCGGATCTCTCCGAGGTGCCGGGCCGCGCGTACGCCGATCTGCCGCCGCCCGATCGCTGGGACGAGTTCCTGCGCGCGCGCCGCCCGACGAGGACGCTGCCCGGCGCGGTCTACGCGCAGGCCGAGAGCGCCGAGCGCGGCCTGGAAGAGTTGCTGCGGCTCTTGCGCAAGGAGTGGACGGCGCGCGAGGCGGCGAGCCCGGCGGCCGATCCGCAGGCGGTGGCGTTCCTCGGCGACCTGGTGCCCGAGCTGCACGCCAAGGGGCAGGCGCGCCTCGGGCTGCTGTCGTTCGACGGCGCCAAGCCCGGCTCCGCGGTCGCCGCCGATCTGGTGGTCGTCGACGGCGAGCGCCAGGTGCAGCTCCTGCGAGGCGCCGATCCCGAGCACCTGCAGGCCGGCGCGCCGATCGAGCTGGCGGTGTACGAGCTCGAGGCCGCCGTCGACGCGGGCGCGCGCCGCTTCGAGTTCGCGCCCTCGGACGGCGACTCGCCGCTCAAGGCCGCCACCTCGCGCACGCTGCGGCTGCGCCTGTGGAACCGCACCACCGTCGGGCGCCTGCACCGCGGCGTCATGTCGCTCGCCGGCGCGATGCGCGGCATCGAGGGCTCGGGATCGATCCCGCGCGCGCTCGATCGCCTGCGCGGCGCCGCGCCCGACGTCGTGCAGCGCGCGGTGGCGCGCGTCGCCACCTACGCCACGCTGCACCTGTATCGCGGCGAGCTGTTCACGCGCGACGTGCGCGAGGCCGGCGATCTGCGCATCCGGCTCTTGCCGCGCGAAGACTTCGAGAAGCTCTCCGAGAGCGAGCGCGACGAGTTCGCCGCGCGGCTCGATCTGCAGCCCGGCTACTGCCGGCAGAAATGGGATCGCGGCGACACCGTGGTGCTCGCCGAGGTCGCCGGCCGCCCCGCGGGGATCGTCTGGTGCGCGCGCGCGGCGGTGTACGTGCCCGACATCGGGCGCGAGGTGCGGCCCGGCGCCGGCGAGTGTTACATCCACGACGTCTACGTCCACCCCGACGAGCGCGGGCGGCAGGTGGCGCCGGCGATGCTCGACTTCCTCGCGCGCGAGCTGCGCGCCCGCGACGTCTACCGCGCGTGGGCGCTGATCGAGCGCACCAACGTCGCCTCCACGCGCGCCTTCGAAAAAGCCG
>Ga0070741_10018463_pt1 | contig 11288 bp, 9 predicted proteins | sample Coa_R1_4_FD_66440 | JGI IMG/M metagenome (GOLD analysis project Ga0070741, IMG submission 66440) | Surface soil microbial communities from Centralia Pennsylvania, which are recovering from an underground coalmine fire - Coalmine... | ecosystem: Environmental > Terrestrial > Soil > Unclassified ...
GGGTGAGCAGCACCTCGGTGACCGCGGCCACGGTGCCGACGGCGCCCGCGGTCACCGCCGAGGCGCCCAGGGCCAGCACCAGCAGCGGCAGGGCCAGCGCCGAGGCGTGCGAGCCGAGCTGGTTGGCCGCGCCGCCGAGCCAGAACAGCCGGAAGTCGCGGCGCCTGGCGGCGGCGGGCGCGGCGTGCGGTGGGACCGTCTCCTGGGTGTTCATCACGCCGCAACCTACGAGGCCGCGCTTTGGGAATTGTTTGGCGATTCCCTCATCCGCAGGTCAGAACCCTGAGTCGGGCTGCGCCGCGCCGGGGCCGGAGGCCGCATCGCGGTGTGCGCGCACGGCGCCCGGCCACTTTTCCTGATTTACCGCAACCCGGAGTCGGGGACGGACGTCTTCAGTGGCGACAGCGAGGGACAGGGGAGCAATCACGTGCACAGAGGGCGGCTTGCCAGTTAGCTTATTTACCGGCCCTTAGCAAGGGTCTACCCGCAGCGCGTTTCTGAAGACACAGGTTTGCCGACCTGCGTCCGGTTAAGCACGCCTTCTTTGCCTACAGCCCGAAGTTGCACCGACCGGAGCGAGACCGCGCTTTGGCCAGCCGAGCGTGTATCGCGGAACGGGGAACATGACGACTCAGACGCACCTGCCTGCGTCCTGGCCAACGGTTTCCGTGGTCATTCCCACCCTGAATGAGGCCCGCAATCTGCCCCACGTATTCGAACGACTCCCGCAGGGCCTTCACGAAGTAATCGTCGTGGACGGCCACTCGGTCGACGACACCTGCGCGGTGGTTCGCCGGCTGCGCCCGGACAGCCGGGTCATCATGCAGAACCGCAGCGGCAAGGGCAACGCCCTGGCCTGCGGCTTCACAGCCGCCACCGGCCAGATCATCGTCATGCTCGACGCGGACGGGTCAGCCGATCCCGGCGAGATTCCCGCCTTCGTCCAGGCCCTTCTCGGCGGCGCCGATTTCGCCAAGGGAAGCAGGTTCGCCCCGGGCGGCGGGAGCGCCGACCTCACCCGGCTGCGCACGCTGGGCAATCGCGTGCTCATGGCGATGGTGAATCGAGCCTATAGCACTGCCTACACAGATCTCTGTTACGGCTTCAATGTGTTCTGGCGACGGCACCTTCCGGTATTGAGGCTGGATTCGACCACACCGCCACCTGGGGACGGAACAAAGCGGCTGTGGGGTGACGGATTCGAGATCGAAACGCTGATCGCCATACGCGTCACTGTGGCGCGCCTCGCCGTCGTGGAGGTGCCCAGCTTCGAGCATTCCCGCATCCACGGCGTCAGCAATCTCACGGCGTTCAGTGACGGCCTTCGCGTGCTGCGGACGATTTTCGCCGAACGGCGCGCTCGTCACGCGGCGGCGATGAAACCGGTTGACGAGCATTCAGACACGAGCGTATTCGAAGAGTTCGCGGCGTTTCAGGCACCAAGCTCGCGGGAGGCGGAATGAAAGCCGGCACAGCCCCATATAGCGAAGCGTCATACGACGCGGCGCCAAACACTGGCGAGAAGGGTACGAGGGCTGCTGCGGGCGGCTTGGCGAAGAGTCTGCGCGGCGCGGCGCAGTCGGTGGTCTACCGCTTGCCCGTGGGCGTGGAACGGCGGCTGCTCTTCGCCTACTACCAGCGAAAGCTCCCGCGCTTCGGCCGACCGGTCACGTTCAGCGACAAGGTCAACTGGCGCATCCTGAACGATCGCAGACCCCTGCTCGAATGGACCTGCGACAAGCTGGCCATGAAGGAATACGCCGACAAAGCGGGGTTGGCGCGGCTGCGCGTTCCGCACACGATCTGGTCCGGTTCTGATATCAGCGAGCTGCAAGGGGTGGACCTGCCCGAGCACTGGGTGCTCAAGCCGAATCACCGCTCCGGGCTGATCTACTTCGGCCGGGGACCGGCCGACCAAAGGGAGCTCTCGGCCGTCACGGCGACGTGGCTCGATTCCTTCGAGTCGAGCAAGCTGCGCGAATGGGCCTATGCCAAAGCCCGGCCGATGCTCCTGGTCGAGGAATTGCTCGGGCCGCCGGGGTCGCCGCCGCCCGATTACAAGATCTTCGTCTTCGACGGCAAGCCGGACCTCATCGAGATGGTGAACCGGTACGACGGGAATCAGCAGCGGCTGTACCGGGCCGACTGGACACCGCTCGAGGTGCTCTACGGACCGCAGGGAATCGCCCCTATCGCGCCACCGCCGCCCGACCTGGACCGGATGCTGGACATCGCGCACCAGTTGGGCAAGCCCTTCGACTTCATCCGGGTGGACCTCTACGCCTTCGACGGATCAATCGTCTTCGGCGAGCTCACTCCCTATCCGTGCGGAGGCCTTGAGCGCTTCCAGCCGGCCTCGTTCGACGTCGAACTCGGCCGCAAATGGCAGCTGCCCACCCTGCGATCGGCCGCGTGAAGCCCGTGACAGGTAAGGAGCCGGACATGCTCGGCCTGGACCGTCGTGCCCTGCAGGCCGACTACGACAATCTGCGCCTGCGCGGTGTTCCCGGCATCGATGCGGGACAGCTCGCCTTCTCCCTCATGCACGGCAACGGCAATCTGATTCTCGTCGTCGACGAAGATCTCAGTGGCCTGCCCCCGCGCGTGATCTGCAGCGACCTGGCGCGCGATCTCTGCGAGTCCTTCACGGCGGCGCGCGTGGACGGGATCGCCTTCGTGCGCACCGTCGACCGGCCGGTTCGGATGACCTATTTCGACCGGGACGGCACGAACGCCACGATGTGCGGTAACGCGCTGCGCTGCGTGACCCAGTACGGCAGCGAGCGAGGCTACCTGCGGGACGGCGCGGACGTCGTCATGACGGATGACGGCGCGAAGTGGGTCTCGTCCGCCGAGGGCGCAATCCGCGTCGCGCTCGGCGCCGGGCGGGAGCTCCAACGCGTCGCCGACGACCAGTACTTCGTGTTCAGCGGCGTGGCACACCTGGTCGTGCTCCTCGACGAGCACCAGGACCTTGATGCGATAGACGTCCCGGTCGTGGGAGCGGCGCTGCGTTACGACGACGAGTTGTGCCGCCGGGTGAATCATCCGGAGGGCCTGCACGTCGACTTCATGCAGCGGTACGAGGACGGAGTCCGCATCCGCACGTACGAGGTCGGGGTCGAAGACGAAACGCGGGCCTGCGGTACCGGGTCCGCGGCGTCAGCCTACGTCGCCAACCGCGCCTGGGCCCTGCCCTACCCGGTCCGCGTGGTTGTGCGGGAAGGCGAGATACAGGTAGAGGAGACCGAGCACGGGCTCGTCATCAGCGGATCAACCGGCCACCTGTTCGGCAACATCCCGCCGATCGACGCACCGCGCTCCGGGCACGCGGCGATGACCGCGCCCGCCCTGGCGGTCGGAGGCTCAGGTGGCTGAGCCCAGACGCGTGTGCGTCGTCGGCCCGGGAACCCGCTTCCTGTCCGGGATCACGTATTACACGTACTCCCTGATCGAGGCGCTGAGCGAGGCGGGTCATCAGTGCTCGGCGGTGTTCATCCGCAACCTCGTGCCGGTTCGCCTCTATCCGGGCCGGGCCCGCGTGGGCAGCGCCCTGACCGAGTTGCGCCTGCCGCCCGACGTAAGGCGCTTCGACGGGGTCGACTGGTACTGGGGACGGTCGCTGGCGCGCGCGGTGGCGTTCCTACGCAGGGAACGGCCGCAGGTGCTCGTCCTGCAGTGGTGGACCGGGGCCGTGCTGCACACCTACCTGGTGCTGGCGATCGTCGCCCGGCTGCGCGGGGCCAACGTCGTCGTCGAGTTCCATGAGGCCCAGGATGTCGGCGAGGCTCGGCTGCCGTTCGTCTCGCGCTACATGGACCTGCTGGGTCGCTGCCTGCTCAGGCTGACGGCGGCGCAGCTGGTCCACTCAGAGTTCGATCGCGGCCTGGTCAAGGACCGGTACGGGGTGAACGAGAGCGTCGCGCTGGTCCCGCACGCCGGCTACGACTACCTCCCGTCGCGGCCGCCGCGCCGGGACGCCCCGGCCGGTGTTATCAACCTGCTGTATTTCGGCGTGATCCGGCCGTTCAAGGGCGCGGAGGATCTGGTCGCGGCTCTAGACCTGCTCGGCCCGGCCCGCTCCCGGTTCTGGCTCACGCTCGTCGGCGAGACCTGGGAGGGCTGGGATCTGCCGAACCGGCTGATCGCTGCCTCGCCGCACCGGGACCGCATCACGTTCGTCAACCGGTACGTCACCGACGACGAGGCGGCCGGCTACTTCGCGGGCGCCGACGTCGTCGTGTTGCCGTATCACCGCTCATCGTCGTCCGGGCCGCTTCAGATCGCGATGGCCGGCGGGCTTCCGCTGGTGGCGACGAGGGTCGGGGGTCTGATCGAAGCCACCGCGCATTACCCGGGCGCCGTGCTGGTCGATCCGCGCGATCCTGCGTCGCTGGCGGACGGCGTTCTGCGGGCGGCCGAGCTCGTCGGCCACCGGTTCGAGGGAGTCAGCACTTGGGCCGACACCGCCCGCAGCTACATGGAAGTGTTCGACACGGTGCTGTTTGACGCGGTGCCACGGTGACGTTTCTGCGCACGCCCTTCGGGCGCGAGAGGCTCGGTTCCTGGCTGCATGGCCGCACCCGGGACCCGCTGGTCATGAACTCGCTCTACCTGACGGCGACGACGGTCGTGACTTCGCTGCTCGGATACGTCTTCTGGACGGTAGCCGCGCGGATGTACCCCGCGTCCGCCATCGGGGAAGCCGGCGCGGGCGTCTCCGCCATGGGCTTCGCCTCGCTGGTGGGCGCCCTCGGCGGGTCCATGGCCGTGCTGGCGGAGTTGCCCGGCAAACGCCGGCCGCGCGACTGGTCGGCCACCGTCACCGCCCCGCTCGTGTTCACCTCGGCCACGTCCGCGGTAACCGCCGTGGCCACCGCGGCGGTGCTGTCGCAGATCGGGCATTCGGCGTTCCTGTACCGGGACGGCTGGTGGGTGGCGGCGTTCGTCGTCGGAGTGGTGGCCACGACGGCCTCCCAGGTGCTGGAGAGCGTCTGGCTGGCCGAACGGCAGGCGATCTGGTTCCTCGGCGCCAGCACCGTCTTCGCCGTCGTCAAGCTGGCGATCGTCGTGCTGCCGGTGTTCGCGGTGCTCGGCGCGACCGGCATCCTCTCCGCCTGGTCCGGCGTGCTTGCGGCCACTACCGTGGGCTGCCTGCTGGTGCTGGTGCGCCGGTTCGGGTACCGGCCGAGCCTGGTCGGCCTGCGAGGGCGGATCCGGTCGATGCGGCAATCCCTGGCCGGCAACTATGTGATCAGCGTGGGCGATCAGGTGACGCTCTACGCGGTCCCGGTGATCGTCGCGCTGAAGGTGTCTCCGGAGGCCGCGGGCTGGTTTTACGTGGCGTGGAAGATCGGCGGCTTCTACGCGGTATTCGCTTCGGCCGTCGGAACGTCCACCTTCGCCGAGGGCAGCCACCGCCCCGACCGGGTGCTGTCGCTGGCCTGGTCCGGAATGAAGATGATCCTTCCGTTCATCGCCGTGGGCGCCGCGGCCACGATCTTCGCGGGCCGCTCGGTCTTGCGCGTATTCGGCGCGCAGTACTCGGCCCACTCGTACACGCTGCTCGTTCTGTTGTCGCTGGGAGCGTTTCCCGACGCGGTGGTCACGATTTACCGCGGCGTCCTGCGGGTGCACAAGCGCTATCAGACCGCGGCCGCCATCTGCTGGGGCATCTCCATTTCCCGCCTCGCCTTCACCGCGCTGGCCCTGGGCTGCTGGGGCATCGCCGGCGCGGGCTGGGCCTGGCTGGCCACCCAGACGGCCGGCGCGCTTTGGTGCGCGCTGGATCTGGCCGTGCACCGCGGCGCGGTTCAACCCGCCGCAGTTGAAGCCGCACCGATTCAACCCACCGCGGTCCAACCCACCGCGGTCCAACCCACTGCGGTTCGAGCCACTGCGGTTCGAGCCACAGCCGAAGTCGTCACAGTGTTGAAGGAGGATTCATGATGCGGTGCCTGGTGACGGGTGGCTGCGGTTTCGTGGGCTCGGCGCTGGTGCGCCGGCTGTCGGCCGAGTCGTGCGAGGTGCTCGTCGTGGACGACCTCTCCCGGGGCTCGCGCGAGAACTTGGGACCGGACCGGGACCGGCTGTCGGTCATTGAGCAGGATGTGACCGGCAGTCTGCGCCACGTCTTCGCCTCCTTCCAGCCGCAGGCCGTCTTCCATCTGGCCGCGCAGCACTTCATTCCCGACTGTGACGCCGACCCGGCGCGCTGCCTGGCGGTCAACGTGGACGGCACGCGCTCCGTGCTGCAGGCCACGACCGAGGTCCGCGGCCCGCTCTCCCTGGTGCTGGCTTCTTCCGCGGCGGTTTACGCTCCGGCCGACGGCCCGCACCGAGAGCAGGAAGACTCCGTGGGACCGATCGACGTCTACGGATACTCCAAGCTCTGGACCGAAGAACTGGCGGCCGGTTTCGCCGCGCGCACCGGGACCGGGGTGGGCATCGCGCGGCTCTTCAACGTCTTCGGCCCAGGCGAGACGAACGCGCATTTCATCCCGAGCGTCATCTGCCAGATGAAGGCGGGGAAATCGGTCCGGCTGGGAAATCTCTCCTCCAGGCGGGACTACGTGTTCGTCGACGACGTCGCCGACGCGCTGCTGCGGCTGGCCCGGTACTGCGGCGACATGCGCGGCGCCCATGATCAGCCGGTGACGGTGAACGTCGGAAGCGGGAGAGCGTATACAGGCCACGAAGTGCTCGAAGCCTTGACCACGTCAATGGCGGCGGCCGGCGCGCCGAGCGGAGTGGCTCCGATCATCGATCCGAGCCGGCTTCGCCCGGTGGATCGTCCCACTCTGCTAGCCGATCCGACGCTGGCTCAGAAGCTGCTCGACTGGGCGCCGCGCACCTCGCTCGTCGACGGCCTGCGGGCCGCCTGGGATCGCCCGGTCGGCGCAGGGGTCACGCTGATATGAGAGACGCTGATATGAGAATCGCCATCGTCTCGGCGCACTACGCCCCGTTCGCCGGCGGTGTCGAGTCCCATGTCGAGGAGATCGCCAAGCGGCTGGCCGAACGAGGGCAGACCGTCGAGGTCCTCACCCATCACGACTCCCCCGGCCTCGCCGATACCGAGGTGCGCGACGGCGTCCTGGTGCGGCGGCACCAGGTGCCGGTGCCCAGCCAGCATTTCGCGCTGTCTCCGGGACTGTGGGCGACCCTGCGGCGGGAGCGGCACCGCTACGACGTGATTCACGCGCACGGCTACCACTCCGCCGCTCCCCTGGCCGCCGCGATGGCCGGTGCGTCGCCGATGGTCTTCACGCCGCATTACCACGGCACCGGTCACTCGCCGCTGCGTAAGGCCATCCACGTTCCGTACCGCGCCGCTGGAGCAGCAATCGCGGCCCGGTCACGGCACATCATCTGTGTTTCGCGCGCCGAGGCCGATCTCTTTCTGACCCACTTCCCCTCGGCTCGACCTCGCCTCACAGTCATTCCCAACGGCGTCGACCTGGGACGGATCACCGGCGCCCAGCCGTTCCCCGACGCCGGACCGGTAGTCGTCACCGGCGGACGCCTCCAGTCGTACAAGCAGATCGATCGCATCGTCGAGGCCATGGCCCTGACCGCGCCCGATCTGCGGCTGGTGGTCACCGGGGACGGTCCGGAGCGCGGTGCGCTGGAAGCGCTCGCCGAGGAGCGCGGGCTGCGGGAGAGGGTCCGCTTCATCGGCCGGGTGGAAACCGATCTGCTGTACCGCTGGTACGCCAGCGCCGAGGTGTTCTGCTCCATGTCGTCCAACGAGGCGATGCCGGTCACCGTCCTGGAACTGCTGGCGGCCGGCGCCCGGGTCGTGGCCTCGGACATCCCGGCTCATCGCGATATCCGCGACCGCACCGCCGGGGCGATCAGCTTGGTACCCCTGGACGCCGAGCCGGCAGTCCTGGCCGCCGCGCTGGAGCTCGCGCTGAAGGAGTCGCCTGCGTCGGCGCAGCAGATCCCGACCTGGGAAGAGGTGACGACGCAGACCCTTGACGTCTACCGCAGCGTCGCGAGCGCGGCGGCGGCGACATGAACGAGCACGATGCGAACGAACCCGCTGTACACAACCGCAGCACGACCGAAGCGGGCATCACCGCTCGGCCGGTGCGGGTGCTCTACTGGTTCACCCAGCCCACTCCGTACGTGGTGGCGCGCTTCAACGCGGCCGTCGAGCGGCCCGAGCTCGACTTCCATGCCGTCTTCTCGCAGGTTCGCGAGCCGGACCGGTCTTGGGACGTGGACGAGTCGACGTGGAAGTTCCCCGCGTCCTATCTCGGACGGATCAAGGTGCCGGCGAAGGAACTGCGCCGGTTGCGCCCCGACGTGTTCGTGCTCGAGTACGACCGCTGGAACCTGGCCCTGGGCGCGATCATCGGCTTCGCTACCGCGCGGCGCGTGGCGTTTCGGGTGCTGCCGAACTTCGACGCGTGGTCGACGCGCACGTGGTGGCGGGAGCTGGGCAAGAAAGTGCTGTTCAAGGCGGTCGACGGGGCGAAGGTTCCCGGTCTGGACGGAGCCGCGCTGGCGACGCGGTACGGCTTGCCGCAGGGGCGCACCGCCGTTGTAACGCAGTCGATCGACGTGGCGCACTACGGCCGAGGCCGCGAGCTGACAGCAGCGGAACGGCAGCGGCGCCGGGAAACGCTGGGACTGTCCAGGTGCGTCTTCCTGTACGTGGGGCGCGTCTGGGCGGGCAAGGGCCTGGACGAGCTGTTCACCGCCTACCGGCGTGTGCGTGCGTCCCGCGATGACATTAGCCTTCTGATAGTCGGCGACGGCGTCGACTACGCACGCTACTTCGATCAGGAGTCAGCCACGGCCGGGGTTACCTTCGCAGGATTCGTGCAGCCGGCCGACCTTCCGGAGTGGTATGCCGTCTGCGACGTTCTCGTCTTCCCCACCCACGGCGACCCGAACGGGCTGGTCGTGGAGGAGGCGCTGGCCGCCGGTCTGCCTGTGATCGTCTCCGACGCTGCCGGGGACATCAGGTCTCGCGTTCCGGAGTCCGTCGGCCGTGTTTTCCCGGTGGGCGACGCCTCCGCCCTGGCTCAAGCGATGGATGCCCTGGCGGAGCCCGCGCTCCGGGACTCCATGGGCCGCCGGGGGCCGGACTGGGTCGCGTGGAAGAACGACGAGCGCTACGCCGAGGACCTCGCCCGCTTCGCTCGGGACTTGGTGGCGAGCCCGCGTCGGCGGACCTTCCACCGCGCCGCGTGCGCCGCTCTCGGCCGGCTGCTGGCCTGGTCAGGACGCTAGAACGGATGACGGTGCGCAACACCATCGCGGCAACGGCCCACCCTCGCCTCGTGCCCGACGCGATGCGTGGACGACGAGCTGCCCGCACGGCGGGTCTGGCGGTCGCTTCGGCTTTCACCGCCGACGGCGCGGGCGTCTTGGCGCTGGCGGCCGCCGACGCTCGGTCACGGTCCGGAGCGTCCGGGGGCTACCTGTTGTTCTGGGCCGGGCTGGCCCTCATCTTCGTGCCGAGTGCCAGCTTTCTGCTGCTGTCCCGACGCGGCCGACGGGCGCGGCTCGCCGTGGCCTTGGGCTTCGGGCTCGCCCTGTACCTGGCGAAGGTGGTCTATGAGCCGGCGACGTTCACCTTCCACGACGAGTTCGCGCACTACCGCAACGCCGCCAACCTGCTGACGTCCGGTCAGCTCTTCGGCTACAACCCGCTGATCCGCACCACCGGCTACTACCCGGGCCTGGCCGTCGCGACCGGCGCCGTCGCGCAGCTGACCGGATTTTCCGTCTATACCAGCGGCCTGATGCTCATCGGCTGCGCGCGGCTGACGCTGATCGGGGCGCTGTTCCTGCTCGTCGACGAACTGCTCGGATCGCCTCGCGCCGCCGGCGTGGCCGTCCTGGTGTACGCCTCCGGCCCCAACTTCCTCTACTGGGACGCCCAGTACGGCTACGAATCGCTGGCGCTGCCCCTGGCCATGCTCACCGTTTGCTTTCTGGCGCGCCGGGGTGGCCGGCCGCCGAGTACCCCGGCTGTCGCGTGCAGCGTGGCCGCCGCGCTCGCCATCGTGGCAACCCACCACATCACGGCCTGGGTGCTGGCCGCGTTGCTCCTCGCGTGGGCGGCTGGTGGATGGTTGCGGCGCCGTCGTGATGACAGAGCGTCAGCGGGAGCGGAAGCCGACGGGCGATCGGTGGAGTTCGTGCCGGCGCTCCCCGCCACGGTGACCAGCAGTACGGCCGCGGTGTGGGTCGCGGCTGTGGCTCCGATTACCGTCGGATACATCGGCCCGGTGTTGACGCGCGCTGCGGTAGAGGGTTTCCAGCTGATCACCACGCTGCACACGTCGCGCGCGCTGTTCGCGAACACCGGCCAGGCCGCCACCGCGCCCGAGTGGGAGCGGGTGGCGGCTATCGCCGCCACGCTGGTCATCCTCGCCACGGTCGCGACGGCCCTCTATCGCAACAGGCGATCCGATCTTCCGACGATCGCCAAGCTGTTGGCCTGGCCTTCGCTGGCGTGGGTGGCGCTGCTCCCGCTGCGGTTCACGGCGGGCGGCCAGGAGACGGCGAACCGTTCCTCCGAGTTCCTGTACGTGGGCGTGGGCATCTGTTTTGCGCTTCTGCTGGAGACGTTCCTCGATCGGTCCCGATGGCGTCGCCTGCTGGCCCTGTGCCTTGTCGCCCTGGTGTTCGCGGGCGGCGTTTCCGTTTCCTGGAACTACTCGCAGCGCTTGGCGCCGGACTACCGGCTCACGAACGGAGCGACCGTCGTCACCCCGGACGACCAGGCGCTCGCCCAATGGATGCTCGCCACGCTCGGCCCGGGGCATCGCATCGCGACGGATGACCTGACCGGGCTCGCGCTCGGTTCGGTGGGGCGCCAGGACGTGCTCTCCTCGGCCGAGGACGGCTCACGGATCTGGCTGATCTTCTACCCGCCCACGGTCAACAGCGACGTGCTGGGCGAGCTTCGCCGGTCCGGGGTCCAGTACGTGGTCGTACAGCGGGACGTGCTCGACCTGCCGACCGGCGTCACCCGCTTCGACGACTCCGAGCCGGCGCAGTACTACAACTCCGCGCTGCCCGCCGCGTCGCTCGCGAAGTTCGATGCGAGTCCCGTGTTCCGGGAGATCTACGCTGCCGGGTCGCTGCGTGTGTACCAGGTCGTCGGCTCGGCGGGAGGGCAGTGACGATGCGGACGGCGAACTCTAGGGCTGTGACGATGACGGCTGAACGGGCGCTTCAGACGGCGTGTTCGGCGCTCGCCATCGCCTCGTTCGGCGCGATCTGCGCGTCATCGGCGGGACTGGTAAGGCAGGCGGCGGGCC
>Ga0070741_10018464_pt1 | contig 11288 bp, 9 predicted proteins | sample Coa_R1_4_FD_66440 | JGI IMG/M metagenome (GOLD analysis project Ga0070741, IMG submission 66440) | Surface soil microbial communities from Centralia Pennsylvania, which are recovering from an underground coalmine fire - Coalmine... | ecosystem: Environmental > Terrestrial > Soil > Unclassified ...
CAGGTCCTCGCAGCACTGCAGGAAGTTGCGCCGGTAGGAGCGAGTGTGAAACCCGATGATGTCGTTGGACAGAATCCCCCTGTAGATGTCATCGCGCATGGCCGAAGGCAAGACGCGCCAGGAGTCCGATTGGCTCCACGGGATGTGGACGAAGTGGTGCAGGAACACATCGGGCCGAGCACGCCGCACGAGTCCTGGCAGGGTGTAGAGGTGATAGTCGTGGACCATCACGACCGGGTTCTCGACGTCCTCGAGTTCCTCCACCACGGCTCGGGCCAGGTCCTCGTTGACCGCGTTGTAGCCGAACTCGAACGCTTCGGTCTCGTTACGGCGGATGTCCGGCGCGTTCGACAGATCCCACAGGTAATGCTGGATGAACCACAGCATCGGGTTGGCCATGATGTTGTAGAAGCGGTCCCATGCGTCGGGATCGGACGCGACCAGCTTGACCCGGTACTCACCGCCGCCCGGCGCGTTGACGGGAAACGGCTTGCCGTCGTGCTGCTCGGCCACCTCGACATCCTCGTCGGTCATCGCCGACGCCACCCAGGTCACCTCGCGGTGCGATGCCAGCCCAATCAGGGCCGTCACCAGACCGCCGGTGCCGCGCTTGACCTCACCCCCTGGCTGGAAGGTCACCGGCCCGCGGTTTGAGACCAGAACGAGCGGCGCCTCGGCCATCACGCCCTCCAGCGGTAAGCGATCGCTGCCGATCCAACCATCACGCCTCCAAAGACTCGAACAGCGCCAGCCAGTCCCGCAGCAGCCGCGGCATCAGGAACTGCTTGCGCACGGCTTCCTTGCCGGCGCGGCCCAGCCGCTTGCCCAGTCCCGGATCACTCAGGATCTCCAGCGAGCGCGCCGCGCACTCGTCAACCGTCCCCACCAGGAAGCCGGACTCGCCGTCGGTGACCTGGAGCGGGATGCCGCCCACGTCGCCGCCGATAAACGGTTTGCCTTTCCAGATTGCCTCGGTCACGGTCAGACCGAATCCTTCCCGCGTTGACTTTTGAATCACCACATCGCAGTGCGATTGGAACGCATTGACTTCGATCGCACCAACGTTGTTTAGGTTGTTGAGAATGTGGATGTCAGGGTCACCGTCCGCGTGAGCCACGGTGGCATTGAAGTAATCCCACCCCTCCGGATCATCGGTGGCCATGGAGCCGACGAGGGCGAGCTGAACCGACGGCATATCCTTCTTCACGATCCGGTAAGCGTCGATCACGCCGAGCGGATCCTTCCACGGGTCGAAGCGCGAGACCTGGCAGAGCAGAGGCCGGTCGACATTGATGCCGAACTGCTCGCAGATGTAGACGGCATCCTCGGGGGAGAAAGCCATGTTCTTGGGCGCCAGCGGATCGATCGCCGGCGGAATGATGTGCGCGCGACCGTCCATCCCAGAGGGGACGTACTGCTGCATATGGAAGACGGCGGCGGGATAAGGATCCAGGTAGGGGGCCAGCTGCTCGAGTGTCAGCGGGTTGGGCGTGGACAGGTCGATGTGGCAGCGCCAGATCCACCTCGAGGCCTTCTCCGGCACGAGCGAGCAGAGCGCGGCCGGCTGCGGGTCGTGCACGATGCAGACGTCCCAGCCTTCCACCATCTCGCGCGCGTTGATCTCGTTGTAGCGCCGCCATGTGTCCCACTGCTCCTCGCCCAGGTCGACCGGATTGCCCTGGAGCGCATTGTGCATCACCTTGGTGGCGTTGAAGAACTCCTCGCGCCCGTAGATGACCTGCCACTCGACGTCGAGCCCCACGTCGATCATGAGAGGGACCAGCGTGTAGAGGATTTCCGACACGCCGCCGCCGAACGCGGTCGCCGACACGTGCAGGATGCGCTTGCCCTTCAGCTTCTCAGCTCGTTCGCGGATCTCGTCCACGAGCGGGCGACCGACGATGCTGGCGTAGTCGGCGAGATGCTTGTGTGCGACGGTAACGGGCTGGAGCATGGGGACCGGCGCGAGACGATATCGCCTACGTATAGAGCGCTTTCAGCCGTGCCACCCCGGAGTCGATGGCGCGGACCAATTGCCCGTGCAAACTCGCATTTGCGGCCGAGATTGAGGACATCTGAAACTCGTGTCCGGAGCCGAGCAGGCGGTGCCGATCCAGCGGCTCTCCCCAGCCATCGCTGACCACGCCTCCAGCCTCGCGCAAGCAGAGCCAGGGCGCGGCCAGGTCGTAGGGCGAGTTGTTGAGCACCTGGCCGCCGCCGATGGCCTCAAACTGCGCCAGCATCCCCGGCACCTCGTCGACCACACGTGAGCCGACCTCGATCACGGCGTCCAGCTGGCCGGTAACCAGGCGCGTCATCGAGAACGCCTGCGAGCCGAGCTCGAACGTCCCTCCGCCCACCGACGAGGCGTCGATCAGCTCGGCCAGCACCTCCACCGTCGCCCGTGCCGGGCGCCCGCGGAACCCGTAGGACCAGAACATCCGCCGCACGTCCGAGTTCGAGCTCAGTGCTACTGACCGCGAGGACGTAACCCCCTCGCCGCGTACGGCCAAAAACCAATCGCCGGTCTTGATCTCCACCACGCAGCCGATGGTCAGGTCGACCATGGTGGGTTCGCCGTCGTCCAGTGGCGCCAAGGCAACCGCGACGCAGGCCGACTCAAGGCCGGCCATCGCCGGCCGCGTGCCGTCAATGGGATCGACGACCAGCACCGCGACCGCGTCATCGGGCGCCACGAGCCCGCGATCCTCCGAGTAGAACGCCAGCCGCGGGGCCCGTTCGGCCACAAACGACGCCAGCTCCGCCTCGGCCATCTCATCGATGGCGAATGTCACATCGCCCCCCGCGCCGTCCCCGGCGAACCGCCGGCCGGCATGGGAGCCGAGGAAGGGGAGCACACGCTCGCGCAGCCGCAGGCTGAGGTCGAGTATCAGCTGTCGGTCGACCACCACGCGCCCATTGTGAAGGTGCAAAGATCCGGAGCAATGCCGGAGAGGCCCAACATGTATCGCGCGCGGTTTGAGTACGACGACGCTGATCCGCCCGGGTATCGCGGCGGTCAGGTCCCGATAGGGCGGATGGCCGGGGGAGAGGAGCTGACCGTCAAGCTATTCGAGATACCGCCCGGGGAGCAACTGTGCCCGTATCACTACGAGTACGTGGAGGAGTGGCTGGTGGTGCTGGACGGCACGCCCACGCTCCGGACGCCAAGCGGCGAAGAGCAACTCCAGAGCGGCGATGTCGTCCGCTTCCCGTCGGGCCCCGACGGCGCGCATAAGCTCTCGAACCCGACCCAGGCCAAAGCGATCATCCTGATGTTCTCCAGCGCTCAGGAACCGGCGGTGGCCGTCTATCCGGACAGCGACAAGATCGGGGTCTGGACCCCCGGCGACCAGGACAACGTCATGCTCAAACGCGCCGACGGCAACGCCGACTACTACGACGGAGAGACATGACGCGCATCACCACCGCCTTTGCGGCCGCATGTCTGCTCGCCAGCGCTGCCGGCGCGTCGGCCAAGAGCAGTTCGCTCCCTTCCGGACCGGCCCCTCGCCCGGGCCCGGACATCCTGTACGCCAAGCCAGCCGTCGCCCCACAGCTCACGAACCTCAAGCCCTGGAGGGCCTCGCCGACTCTCGTCTCGGGCGCCACCGCCTACCGCAAAGGCGAGTTTCTCTATCAGGACTACCTCTACGACGACCACGGCGCCCACGACCTGGCAGATCCGACCAACCCCCAGGCATCCGCGCTCGGCGATTTGTTCTCGATGCCGAACGGCACCTACACCTATCCCACCGGACCTGGCTATGACTCAAACGCGGCCGATCTGGTGGAGTTCCGGGTCAAGCCGCTCAAGGCGACCACGGCGTTCCGGATCACGCTGAACACGCTTCAGAACCCAGCGCTGATCGCGTTCTCGATCGCCATCGGGGGAGCCGCCGGGCACCCATACCCCTTCCCGGACGGAGCCAACGTCTCCGCCCCGGCAAAGCTCTTCCTCACCGTTCACCCGGCCGGCAAGACACTCACCGCCGATCTGCAACATGCCGGTAGCGATACGGCGGTCACGGGCCCCAGGCCCAAGGTCAAGGTTGACCTCAAACGACGGCAGATCGAGGTCGACGTGCCGCACAGAACGTGGAACCCGCGCCAGCACGTCGTGCGCCTGGCCATGGGCGTAGGGCTGTGGGACGCAGACGCGTCCGCCTATCTCCTGCCGAAGCTCACCGCCGACGCCACGCATCCGGGCGGAGCCGGAACGACCGCCAAGCCGGCGGCGTTCTTCAACGCGGCCTTCCGCACCGACGAGGCGGTCCCATCGGTTACCGAGAGCACCAACGCTGTGCTCAACGCTGCCTGGTGGCGTGATCGGGCACAGGGCGCGGCGCTGGCGAAGAACGACATCTCGCAGTTCGCCGCCAACGTGAACTTCGGCAAGCTGGCCCGCAGGGTCACCGACAACTCGGCCATTCCAAAGACCGGTCCGATTGACCGCATCCTGGCCAGCCACTTCGAGCCCGGTCAGGGCGCGGACTTCACCCACCAATGCGGTTTCGGCGGCGCGGTCAACCCGGCGTCCTGCGTTCCGGAGTACCGCGGCCGGCTGCAGCCATACTCGATCTACGTCCCTTCGCAGCCACCGCCCAAGGCCGGGTACGGCATGACGCTGCTGCTGCACTCGCTCTCGGCCAACTACAACCAATATCTCGGCAGCCGCAATCAGGCGCAGTTCGCCAACCGCCAACTGCCGTCCGTCGTGATCACCCCCGAGTCCCGCGGCCCTGACCAGGAGTACGAGGGTCTGGGGGCGGCGGATGTGTTCGAGGTCTGGGCCGATGTGGCCCGGCGCTACCACCTCAACCCAGCCTACACGGAGATCACGGGCTACTCGATGGGTGGGATCGGGACGTTCAAGCTGGGCTCTCAATTCCCTGATCTGTTCGCCCGCGCGCAGCCAACCGTGGGAGCCGAGACCACGAATGGCGTACTGGCCTCCCTACGCAACGTGCCCGTGCTGATGTGGAACAACGCTACGGACGAGCTGGTCAATCCGTTGCTCTACACGCCGACGGCCAATGAGCTCGCCAGTCTCGGTTACCGATACGAGCTGGATGTCTTCCAGCCGTGCGTGAGCCTCAAGTGCTCACCCCTGTTCCCAAATCACTTGGAGCTCGCCATCAACGACCAGTTTGCGCCCGCGGCTGCCTTCCTGGACACGGCCATGGTGGACACCAACCCACCGCACGTGACCTACGTCGTCGACACCAAACGGGACCATTCGGTCTATGGGATCGTGGGCAACCATGCGTACTGGGCATCGAACATCACCCCCCGTGACAGCTCCAAGCTCGGCACGTTCGACGCCTTCTCGCACGGCTTCGGTCTGGGCGATCCATCCCCATCGGGCGTCAAAGCCGGCCTCGGAACTCTGACCGGCGGGAACATGGGCACGCTGACCTTCGCCCGCCTGTACAAGACCTGGGGTCCTGCGCCGGCGATCGCCAAGACGGACGTGCTCGACGTCAACGCCACCAACGTCGCCAAAGCCGCGATCAACGTGGCGCGTGCGCATCTGGACTGCAAGACGGTCGTCCATGTCCACAGCGACGGCCCGCTGACCCTGACGCTCCAGGGCTGTGGCCGCACGATCAGCTCACCCTGAACTCCTCAGAGCTCCGGACGCCCCCAGCGAGCTCCTGAGACCCGCAGCGGCCCTGGCACCGGGAGCCGCTAAGCCGGGATCTCCAGCGTGAACACCGTCTCCCGAGGGCCGCAGGCCACCGACAGGCGCCCCGCCATCCGCTCGGCCAGCTCGCTCGCGATGGCGAGACCGAGTCCACTGCCCTGCTTGTCGTCAGCGGTGTAGAACGGCTCAAAGATCCTGCCCACCGCCTCCTGGTCGATCCCCTCGCCGTCGTCACGCACGGCCAGGCGGACGTGACCATCGTCGCGCCCGGCGGTAACCACAATGCGCGTGCCCGGTGGGGTATGCGTCAAGGCGTTGTCGATCAGGATCCGCATGATCTGGGCCACACGGACCGGGTCGCACTGGGCCTCCACACGGCGCGCTGCCAGCCGGAGCTCCAGATGGGAATCGTGCTGGGCGAGCGTGGGCTCAAACTCGCCTGAAACGGACCGCGTGAGCTCGCCCAGGTCCACCTGCTCAGGCCGTAGCTCCAGCGAGCCTGCCTCCAGGCGGGACAGATCGAGTAGGTCGACCGAGAGCTTGCGAAGGCGATCGACCTGGGCGCGCACCTGATCCAGGAACCGCCCTCGTGTCTCGGGATCAAGGCTGTCGTCCTCGAGCAGCTCCACAAAACCGCCCAGGGAGAAGATCGGCGTGCGCAGCTCGTGCGAGGCGGTGGCGATGAACTTCTTACGCGCCGATTCCAGCTGGGCGAGCTGGCGTTGCATGGCGTTGAAGGCAGCCGCGAGCTGTCCCAGCTCATCGCTCGAGTCGATGCGGATCGGCTGCTCGAACTCCCCGGCCGCCACCTGCTCGGCTGCGCGCTCCAGGCGCTTGACGCGCCCCGCCAGCGCCCGTGCCACGAGGCTCCCCGCCACCAGGGCCAGGAGCAGGGCGATGCCTCCCGCAACAAGAATCTCGTGTCGGACGATGGTCACGCTGCGCACAACGTCCGCTACCGGCTCGGAATAGATGATGACCCGCACGACCCGGCCCTGGTAATAGACGGGGTATGCGGCCTCGGCGACGCTGCCGGTGCGCGCCGACTCGGTGCCGGTTGTGAGCGCCCCCCGGGCCACCGCCGACTGGGCGACCGGGAATGACAGAGTCTGCCCCGATGGGCCCGCCGAATCGGCCTCGCGGGTGAGCTGAGGCCCGCCCGGCGCCACGGCGATCGAAACCGACAGCAGCGTCACGCGATTGCTGGATCGCGACGCGGCGGTGTTGATCAGGTCCCGCACCCGGCGCTCCGGCACCGAACTGCCCACCGTGGCCACGATCGCGCCCGAGTACGTGCGCGCAGCTTTTGAGAGCTCGCTGCGCTTCTCGTCGATCAGCCTCGTCTGTAGGCCCGGCGCCACGTACAGATACAGCGCCGCGATGGCGATCAGCGTGATGCCGAAGAACACGAGCGCCAGCTTGTTGCGCAGCGAGACCCTCAGCCACCGCATGACAGCGTCCTAGAGCTCGGTGTCGCGGAAGCGATATCCCACGCCGCGCACCGTGAACAGGTACTCGGGGTCCTTGGGGTCTCGCTCTACCTTCTCGCGCAGGTGTCTGATGTGGACGTCGATCGTGCGCGGGTCCCGGTAGGCCGAATCGCCCCAGATCCGCGCCAGCAGCATGTCGCGCGTGAAAACCCGCCCTGGCGCACGCGCCAGCGCAGACAGGATCTCGAACTCCACGAAGGTCAGCTGTGACTCGTCTCCGCGGACGCGCACGCTGCGTTTGGGGAAGTCGATCTTGAGCTCGCGCACGACCAGTGGCGCCTCGTCCGGCGCGGTCTCGGCCGGTCGGCTCATTTCAGCTCGGCGCAGCGCCGCCTTGATACGGCTGGAGAACTCCCGCAGCGAGAACGGCTTGGTGATGTAGTCGTCAGCACCCAGTTCCAAGCCGACCACCTTGTCGATCTCCTCCGACTTCGCCGTCAGCATGATGATCGGGACCGAGCTGCGGCTACGCAGGCGGCGACACACCTCCAGCCCGTCGAGCTTGGGCAGCATCAGATCCAGCACGACCAGATCGAACGGCTCCTCGTCGAAGCGGTCCAGTGCCTGGCGTCCGTCGGATGCCTGCACTACCTCGTACCCATCCCGTCGGAGCGGATAGGAGAGAAGCGTCTGGATCGGCTGCTCGTCGTCCACGAGCAGGATGCGCGCTGTTCGATCGGCCATGACCTGTCTCCTCTTCCTGCAAATAGGGTAGTGCCGGCGCTGTTAGGACTGGGAGAACGGGACGGAAGTTGCGGTGCTGGGGGTTAACCTCCAGGGCCGATGCTTGATCCGCGCATCTACCGCGCGTCGCTGATTGCGATCGCGCTCGGGGTGTTCGTCCTAGCGTTTTCGCTCATGTCGCAGAACGGACCGCTGGGCACGACACTGGCGCCAGAGGCGTTCAACGGCCAGAACGCCTATTCCACGATGGTCTCGTTGGCGGACCAGTACCCCAACCGCAGGCCTGGCTCCACGGGCGACGACGACGTCGCCACCTACGTCGCCGTCCGTTTGAAGCGCTCCGGCTTCAACGTGTCCACCCGCTGGTCGCGCGCGAACACGGCTGACGGAAAGAGGACGATCGAGACGGTGATCGGCACCCGCGCCGGACTGTCGAGCGGAAGCGTGGTCGTCGTGGCACACCGGGACGCTCTGAGCTCCCCGGCGACGGCCGACCTCTCTGGCACGGCCGTGATGCTGGAGCTGGCCCGCGTTCTCTCCGGGGAGACACAGCACCGTTCGATCGTGCTGGTCTCCACCAGCGGGTCCGCCGGTCAGGCCGGAGCGACCCAGCTCGCCCGCTCGCTCGGCACGCCAGTGGATGCGGTCATAGCACTCGGGGACCTGGCGGGCAAGCGGGTGCACGAACCCGTAGTCGTGCCCTGGTCGAATGGGACCGCGGTTGCGCCCCCGATGCTGCGCAACACGCTGGCCGCCGCCTTGCGCTCCCAGGCCCTGCTGCGTCCGGGCGGTACCAGCCTCGCGGACCAGCTGGCACATCTGGCATTCCCGATCACGCTCGCGGACCAGGGACCCTTCGGCGCGCGCGGGACCCCCGCCGTGCTGCTCTCCCTGTCCGGGGAGCGCGGTCCAGTCGGCAACGAGCCGATCGCGGACCCCACCCGTATCACCGGACTCGGGCGCACGGTGTTGACCGCGGTGTCAGCTCTCGACACCGGCCGGGAGATCCCTGCTCCGTCCGCCTACCTTCTCTACAGCGGCAAGGTCGTGCCTGCATGGGCGATCCGCCTTCTCGGCATGGCGCTGATTCTGCCCGTCCTCATGACCACGGTCGATGGCCTGGCCCGGGCCCGGCGCCACGGCTTCCCAATTCTCCGCTCGCTGGTATGGGTCGTCCTGGGCGCGCTGCCGTTCCTGCTCGCCCTGGGCCTGGCTCTGTTCGCCAAGCTGATCGGAGCGCTATCCGCCACTCCGCCCGGACCGCTGGCGGCGGGGGCGATCCCTCTGGGCACGAGCGGCGTGGTCGTGCTGTTGCTGATCCTGTGCGTGATCGTCGCCGCCCTGTTCGCCTGGGCGCCGATCTCCCGGGCGCTCGGCGGCATCCGTCGCTCCGAGATCGCGACCGGCGAGGGAGCGGCAGCGGTCACGCTGCTGGTTATGTGCGCGGCCACGATCATCATCTGGGTTCAGAACCCGCTGGCCGCAGCGCTGATCGTGCCGGCTCTGCACCTGTGGATGTGGATCGTCGACCCCGACGTGCCACTGCCCCGCCCCGGCGTGATTGGGTTCATCGCCATCGGCCTCGCGCCCCCGGTCCTCGTCCTGGCCTACTACGCCAGCACGCTCGGGCTCGGTCCGCTCGACGTGGTGTGGAACGGGCTGCTGATGGTGGCCGGCGGTCACGTCGGCGTGGCGACGGCAGTGGAGTGGAGCGTCCTCCTCGGATGCCTGGCCAGCGTTCTCGCTATCGCCGTCCGGGCGCAGCGCCTGGACCGGCCGGAGGAGACGCCGGTGACGGTGCGCGGCCCAATCACCTACGCCGGGCCAGGCTCGCTCGGTGGGACGGAGTCCGCTCTCAAGGCTCGCCGATGAGGCGCCTGATCCGCGACATCTCCTCCGTCCTGATCATCTCGGGATCGCTTCTGCTCGTCGATGCCGGGATCACCCTGCTCTGGCAGGAGCCGGTGACCGCGGTTATCGGTCTGATCAAGCGCGGAGAGATCAACAAGCGGTTCCTCAGCTTGGGGGGCGTGCCGCTGTCCAGGATCGACCGGCATGCCCTTCTCACCCTGCGCTCCAGCGATCAGCGAATCCGCTACCTGGCCCGGCGTGAGCTGCGCCAGATCGCAACCGGCGATGCGGTGGGGAGGATCGTGATCAGCAAGATCGGAGCCACCTACGACGTCGTGCAGGGCACCGACTCCGTGAGCCTCCAGAAGGGGCCCGGGCACTACCCGGCGACGGCCCTCCCAGGGCTGGGACAGACGGTCGCCATCGCTGGGCACCGCACCACGTATCTGGCGCCGTTTCGCCACATCGACGAGCTCAAGCCCGGCGATCAGATCCTGCTCAAGATGCCCTACGGACAGTTCACCTACATCGTTCAATACCACCGCATAGTTCTCCCCACAGCGCTGTGGGTGACCAAGAACGTCGGCTATGACCGGCTCGTGCTCTCGGCCTGCAACCCGCTGTACAGCGCCGCTCAGCGGATCATCGTGTTCGCGCGGCTACGGACGATCGCGCCCGCCGGATCGGTTGCGTGAGGACCCGGCGGGGTAGCCCTGATCTAGGGTCCAGACCCGATCGAGGCCGAACAAGGGACTGCCGATGCTTCAGAAGGCAGGAGATTCCATGGATGCGGATCGCGAGAAACAGGTGGCCGGCATAAAGCAACGAGTCAGGGAGGGCACCTACCGGGTGGATCCCAAGCTGGTCGCTGAGGCGATCATCCGCCACCTGCGTGAGGACCCGGCTAGAGCGAGTGCTCATAACCCGCAAGTGGTTCGTTCCAGTCGCTGAAGCGAACCTCCGGCGGACCATCCAGGACCCGGCCGATGACCGTGGTCCCCGGGATAGAGACGCCGGGGGCGAGACAGGCACAGAGCTCAAAGTCCTCGCCCGCCGTGGCGGCAAACGCGGCGGCGTCCTCTCCCAGCTGAGCGGCCACCTCGGCGACGCTCTGAGCCAGGGGAAGAGCGCTCAGCGATAGCTCTATCGTGACACCGCTGGCGCGCGCCAGGTGTCCCACATCGGTGGCAATACCGTCGGAGACGTCGATCATGGCCGTGGCACCCGCCAGCGCCAGCTCTCGCCCGGCTCGGACCCGTGGCTCTGGCAGCGCGTAGGCCGAGCGGAGCCCAGCGGTATCGATGTCCGGCGCGTCGCTCGCCCGCCCGTCGACCAGCGCCAGCCCCGCGCCCGCACCGCCGAGGCGGCCGGTGACCACCACCTGATCGCCCGCACGCGCTCCGTCCCGAAACACCAGCTCCCCGGGATCGTCGCACCAGCCCGTGACGGCAAAGGACACGGTGAGCGAGGCCGCCCGGGTGATGTCTCCACCGATGACGGCGGCCCCATGGCGCGCCGCCAGGTCCGTGGCACCTCTGGCGATACCGGTTGCGAGGCTCGGATCGGCGCCCGCGGGCAGACCCAAAAACAGAAATGCCTCGCCGACCTCCGCGCCC
>Ga0070741_10018465_pt1 | contig 11287 bp, 11 predicted proteins | sample Coa_R1_4_FD_66440 | JGI IMG/M metagenome (GOLD analysis project Ga0070741, IMG submission 66440) | Surface soil microbial communities from Centralia Pennsylvania, which are recovering from an underground coalmine fire - Coalmine... | ecosystem: Environmental > Terrestrial > Soil > Unclassified ...
AATTGTTCGATGCACGTCGAGGTACTCAGCACGCGAGCCGATGTTGAACCATTTTCCGTCGTTCATCACCAGGCCACCGATCTTACCACCTTTGCCTATCCAATCCGCAACGATCGGAATGAACGAAATTTTCTGTCGCGGCGGAATCTGCAGGAAGACGTTTGAATTCCAAACAGCGACGTTCGCAAAATCAAGATTTCCCGTCGTGCCATAGCGATTCGCGATATCTACGACGCGGTGATCGCGCAGCGCTACCTCTGAAGCCAAACCTGTTTCACGCAATGCGAGCGTGACGTCGTTCCCGCGCCGGAAATGTTCGTCGATTAAGGGCTGCAGGTTGATATCGGTCAAGATGTCGCCGCTGTAAGTCAGGAATGAATCGCAACCGAGATAACGCTCTGCATTCTTGATTCCACCGCCGGTCTCGAGCAAGTCCGGCTCATGAACCAGCGTGAGCGAATGGCCTGAATAGTGATGATCGCAAAAAAAGTTTTCAAATAAGTCGGCCTGCCTGTGCGTGTTAATGGCGAACCTTTCCACGCCTACGTCGATCAAATGATCGAGCGCAAAGCTGATAAGCGGCTTTTGAAAAATTGGGATGAGAGGCTTCGGGAGATCGTCTGTCAACGGACGCAGGCGTGTACCCAGCCCGGCAGCTAAGACGAATGCCTGAATGATTTGGGTCATCAGCGGAAAAACCAGAGATTCCTCGGCTTTGCTCTGAATAACAAGAAAAGCGGGGACAAACGAGTTCCGAGTCCAGCGCCAGGAACGAAAGCTTGCGTGATTCTATTCATCACAGACTCAGTTAAGGCGCAAGAAACTATTGGAAGCGCGATTAACTCAATCGCGTGGAATTTCCACCGAATCGGTCACTCGCAATCTGTTCACAACAAGGTCGTCGATTTCAAGGTGCCTGATTTTCGCGCGACCGATGACGAGGCGGCCGACCGCCACGACGCCCAATGCCAGCGCCCCTATCGCCAGCGCACCCAGCGCGATGGCTCCGACACTCTGCGCTCCGATCGCCAATGCGCGGATGCGCATTGCCTCAAGCTCATTTGGTTCTGCGTTGTGCATGCTGTGGTAAGTTGTCCGCAAGCTTAATCCACGATATTCGATCCTCCGTCCAGATGTGGTCGGCTGGAGTCACGATTTCGGGCCGATCAAAAGTCGCGACGGTGACATCGATCTCGTTAGTATCGGGTTCGCTCATAAAAGTCAGTGCGCTGCCGCACGTCGGGCAGAACGAGCGGACGCGCCCGCCCCAGGCGATTTCACGCGGCTTTCCCTTCGTAAATTGAAAATTACCCCGCCGAAACGAGGCCCATGTCACGACCGGCGCACCAGTGCTTTTGCGGCAATCTTGGCAATGACAATGAGTGACGTTATAGGGCTCACCGACGCCTGCGTATCGAATTGCGCCGCACAGGCAACCGCCACGAATCGTCTTTGACTCCGTTTCCATCGCTAGTTGCCGGGCGCAGCCGCGCGGTCACTCAGTAATCCTAGTAGGTCAGGTTAGGGCCGGCGGAACGCCGCCACACCGATCGCTGCCAGGGAAGCTCCCGCTTCTGCAAATAGAGCGTGCGGGTGCCAAAATCGATAATGCCGTGGTGTCGCCGCAGCGTTTCCGCACCAAGCAGGCCGGCAACCGGTGGTGAACCTTCCAATAATCCATCGTGAATTAATCCTTGCATATCGATCACGCCCACATCCTTCCCAACGATATTGACCGAGCCCACCGATAGTTTGCGAATCCTCGCCACGCGCAGGCCGCGCTCCTTCAAGTTCACGGCCGAAGAACTATACGGTGTCTCGTGGGTGGCAATTCGCATTCGCCTAACGAAAGAACGATGCAATAGCGTTGTGAACGAACCCGTATCAACCATAAACTTGGCGGCTTTCCCATTGATGGAACCATTCACATACAAATTAAAGCCGTCGCTGACTTGAATGGGAACGGCTTGCAATCCGCGCCGGTCGAAACCGGGAACAGCACCCAAAACGTCGGGATCAGTCTTCAAGATGAGTAGCTGCCGTTGACAATCCAGCACCGCCTGGGTTGGAAAAAGAATATCCGCACCAATGATTCCGTCGATTTCCTCTTCGTGAACCAGTCGCGCCGCGCGGGCAGAGTTACCCAGATCGACGGTAACCATCGGTTCATCGATCAGAGTCAGTCCTCCGAGCCGTAGCTCGCGCGCGATGGTCACATTATTGAATGCGCCGTTGATCTGAATGCGCGACGGCAGGTTCGATTTGGCCGTGGTTGGTTTGAGCCGAAAATAATTGCGACGGTTTAGGGCGATTGCGCTCACCGGCGCGCCACTATCAATTGTCAGCCACGCCTCTCTGCCGTTGATAAAAGCGCGCACCATTAAATGGTTTTGCCGAGAGCGCACCAGCGGCAGCGCTACGAAGTGCGCGCTTGCTCGCGCGTAAGCCAGCTGCGGCATGGCAGCCAATTCGGCAACCAGCACGACCGCAACGCACGGGATCGCCAAAAATGTCCGGCACCATCGCCGATGGCTTGAATACGTCACGGGGCGTGAAGATTAACACGGTTCTTTTTACACGAAAGCAATTTCGCGTTTTTAACATCACCGGCCTCGGTAATTAACCCGAGTGTTTTGTCATTGCGCGGCATGCCCGAGTGATGATTTACTCTCCGCCAAATCAACCGGCCTCAAATGACAACGGCGATAACTGAAACACCCGTAGCCGACCAAAAATTCGTTAGAGGACTCGGCCTGCTTGATTCGACGATGCTTGTTGCAGGCTCGATGATCGGGTCGGGGATTTTCATCGTATCAGCGGATATCGCACGACTTGTTGGCTCTCCCGGATGGTTGCTCGTGGTGTGGGCAGTCACCGGCGTGCTCACGATCGTTGCTGCGCTCAGTTACGGCGAGCTCGCGGCGATGATGCCGCGCGCCGGAGGTCAATACGTATATTTGCGCGAAGCATACAGTCCGCTGTGGGGATTTCTCTATGGCTGGACGCTGTTCCTCGTGATCCAGACCGGAACAATCGCGGCGGTAGCGGTTGCGTTTGCTCGTTTTCTCGGCGTGTTCACTGATGCCGTTTCGCCGACGCGCTGGATTGTTCCGCCGATCATGCTCTCGCAGCGCTATGCCGTCAGCCTTTCAATGCAGCAATCGGTCGCGATCCTCATCATCATATTTTTAACGATTGTAAACACGCGCGGCCTGCGGCTTGGTAAAATCATCCAAAATGTGTTCACGTCCGCGAAAACGCTGTCGCTGTTCGCATTGGTGGTGCTTGGCATTTTCTTCGGACACAACGCCGACGCGCTCCACGCTAATTTCGCGAATTTCTGGACGCCGACGGCTATTTCTCCGATCACATCAGATTTGCCGTTCGTTGGCGCGGTCTCGGCGACTGCCGGCGCGCTCGGAATGGTGATCGCGATTTGCGTTGGACAGGTCGGTTCGCTGTTTTCCGCGGACGCCTGGAACAACATCACATTTACCGCGGGTGAAGTGCGCGAACCGCGGCGAAATATTCCGCTTTCACTTTTGTTCGGCACCGGGCTGGTGATCGGCTTATATCTGCTGGCGAATGTGGCGTACCTCTGCGTGTTGCCACTGGCCAAAATCCAGCATGCGCCCGATGACCGCGTGGGTACTGCTGCGATGCAGGTGATGTTCGGCGGCGCAGGCGCTGGCATCATGGCGGTAGCGATCATGATCTCTACGTTTGGTTGTTGTAACGGACTCATCCTCGCCGGCGCGCGTGTCTATTACGCGATGGCACAGGATGGTTTGTTCTTCAAAGCAACGGCCCGACTGAATTCAAAACACGTGCCGGCCATCGCGCTCGTGCTGCAGGGAATCTGGACTGCGTTGCTGGTGCTGCCACGCACGCGAAATGTCGATCCGGCAAGCGGGGCTGTCAGCTATGGCAATCTTTACAGTAATTTGCTGGATTACATCATTTTTGCCGCTCTGATCTTCTACGTGTTGACAATTGCAGGCATATTCGTGCTGCGTCGCACGCGCCCAGAAGCGGAACGGCCTTACCGCGCATTTGGTTACCCAATCCTTCCCGCGCTTTATATGGTCGGCGCCACGGCGATCATGCTCGTCCTACTCGCTTACAGGGTACAAACGACATGGCCCGGCCTGGTGATCGTACTGACTGGAGTGCCGATTTATTTTCTCTGGAAATTTGTGGGTAGAAAATCAGAGCCAGGTGACCTGGGTGGCGCATCCTGATTAGCCCAACCAAAACCAACAACGCCCATGAACTTACTTCGACGAAAGAGTGTCACGCAACTTCAAACGGAAGCACTGACGGACCATCGCCTGAAACGGGCGCTCGGGGCGACCAATCTGACAGCGCTCGGCGTTGGTGCGATTATTGGCACAGGCATTTTCGTCCTAACCGGCACGGTCGCGGCACAGAACGCGGGGCCTGCGGTGATCTTATCGTTCGTGCTGGCGGGCGTGGCCTCGATTTTTGCGGCGCTCTGCTATAGCGAGTTCGCGTCGCTGGTGCCGATGGCTGGCAGCGCCTACACGTATGGCTATGCAACGCTCGGCGAGTTGTTCGCCTGGATCATCGGCTGGGACTTGATTTTGGAATACGCACTCGGCGCAGTCACGGTGTCGATCGGCTGGTCGGGGTATGTGGTCTCGTTTTTGCGTGACATCGGCATTAACATCCCGCCGCAGTTGTCCGCAGCGCGCGGGACGTTGATTACTTTGGCAGACGGAACGCAAGTCGCCGCCATCTTCAATCTGCCAGCGGTCATTATTATCGCCATCGTCACGCTGCTATTGGTGGTAGGCATTCGTGAATCGGCGACAGTCAACAACGTTATCGTGTTTGTAAAAGTGGCGGTGGTGCTGCTGTTCATCATCGGCGCGGCTCACGCAATCAATTCTGCCAACTGGCATCCCTTTATACCGCCAAACACTGGGATCCGTGAAAATTTCGGTTGGTCCGGTGTGGTATCAGGCGCCGGAGTTGTGTTCTTCGCATACATTGGGTTCGACGCGGTAAGCACTGCGGCCCAGGAGGCGAAAAATCCGCAGCGGGACATGCCCATTGGCATCATCGGTTCGCTGTTGATCTGCACGGTGCTTTACATTCTGGTCTCCGGTATCGCGACGGGAGTGATGTCCTACCGCGACCTGGATGTTCCTGATCCGATCGCGGTCGCGGCGGATCACGCTGGCATGGGTTGGATGTCCTCGCTGGTCAAGTTGGGTGCCATCGCAGGCCTCAGCTCGGTCATTCTGGTAATGCTGCTCGGCCAGTCGCGCATTTTTTGGACAATGGCCGACGACGGTTTGCTGCCACCGTTCGTTAGTCGCGTGCACCCACGTTTCCGCACGCCATGGATTACCTCGATTCTAACCGGGATCGCTGTGTCGATCGTTTCCGCCCTATTCACGGTGCGCGAAGCCGGCAGCCTCGTTTCCATCGGCACGTTGCTGGCGTTCGTGATCGTCTCAATTGGTGTGCTCGTGCTGCGCATTCGCGAGCCGGAGCTGCCGCGCACATTTAAGACCCCAGCGGTGTGGATCGTCGCCCCGATGGGCGCGCTGTCTGCTCTTTACCTCATGTGGTTTCTGCCGTGGCGCACATGGGAACGTCTTATCGCCTGGTTTGTCATCGGCATGCTCGTTTATTTCCTCTACGGTGTTCGCCGCAGCAAACTTGCTCAGCCCATCCTTTCTGGGGATGCAGCAGACAGGGGCGAACACGTTCCCTGATTTGAGACCTGGCGAGGCTCCTTGAGGCGTCCGAGTCCGGGTGAATCCCAGGCGGCTTCGAATCCGCCCGATCAGCTGGACCGCACGGTGAAAACCAGCGGGAAGATTCAGCCTAACGAGAGGCTGGCTTCAGCTGGCATTGCTGCTGGCGTTAAATCCGCGCCACGGGCTGGTTGCGCCTGACGTGAGAAGCGTCTCGGCATCTCTCTTGAGTTTTTCGCTATCGATTTGATTGAAGGCGCGCCGGGCGTCGGCGAGCTCGGATAGCGCAGCGCCAGTCCGCTGGAGAATGTTGCGTTCTTCGGACGATAACTTGTCCTGGCTTCCCCTGTTCACTGCGCGGCTTTGACATCGCGAGATGACTCTGGCCAACATATCGTCCTTCGCTCCATACAACTCGGAAAGCTGTTGAAAAGTGAGATGAAATGAAATCGTAGCGAGATCCACATCTTCAGCTTCGGACGTTTCCGCGCGCGGCATCGTCATCTCATCCGACGTTGCCACTGAATGCCAGATGTCAGCAGGCTGGTAATATCCAATCTCAATGCGGCAAGAATGACGCCGTCGCGACAGAGTGAGATAATGCATTCCCGCCATCGGTTCGACAGCGGCTTCTTTTTCCTCCAGACCATCCGCACAATGAATCCGGAGATGAACCTGTCGATCGGTTGGTGGCGTGTTTTTGAAGATCGAGGGCCAGTCAATATTCCAATATGCAAAGATTGTCCAAGGATCGCGGGCCATGGAGCGAAGACACGGTGGACCATAAAAACGGGGCAGTCCCAAGCCCTCTTGCAGAGCGTGGGACTCCTCCGCTTCCACGAGAGGCACGACCGGTTTCCTGGAAATGTGGAATCTCTTTCCCTCCTTCATCTTCCACAACGTGGCTCAAATCGACAAAAGGCCTACCATAGATTTCGCGGTCAACAAGTAGAGTACCGATTCACTTGGAATTTTTCCGCGCCTTTTTAGTGCGTTTACGCATGGTTCTCGTCTATTTTTGAGAAGACGCATGAGCGCAAAGATTGTCGGCCTCGAAGAACTTTCGGAGCGCAGCAAGCAACTGCGCGCTGCCGGGAAAAAACTGGTCGCGACGAATGGTTGCTTTGATTTGCTGCACGTCGGACACGTGCGCTATTTACAAGCTGCGCGCGCGCTCGGCGATTTGTTGGCAGTCGGCCTGAATGGCGATCGCTCGGTCCGCGAATTGAAAGGCAAGGGACGCCCAATTACCCCTGAGCATGATCGCGCAGAAATTCTTGCGGCACTGCAGTTCGTCGATCTCGTTACAATTTTTCCAGAAATGCGGGCGACGCAGTTTATTGCTGCAAGCCATCCTGCCATTTACGTCAAGGGCGGGGATTACAGTCCAGAGACGCTTGACGAACAGGAGCGCGCACTTTTGAATAAGATTGCCGCCGAGATTCACTTTATTCCTTTTGAGGCGGGTTACTCGACTTCGGGCCTGCTCGAACAGATACGCAAGAGCGCGAGCTAAAAATTGTGGCGCGCTTCTCGCAATCGATGTCCCATATACAATGGAGGCGAGGATGAACAGGTGAAGCGGTTACCAATTGGAATCCTGGGATCGGGGAAAGGAAGCAACTGCCGGGCAATCCTTGAGTGTATCCGCTCGGGCAATCTGGCAGCAGAAGCGCGTGTTGTAATCTCGGACGCGCTGGACGCACCGATCCTCGACATAGCGCGGGAGTTTTCAGTCGCTAACGCATATTTGGCGCCCGGCCAATTTCGCACGCGGTTAGAGCCAGAAGTGGAAAACGAGCTCGTGAACATGTTACGCCAGGCCGGTGTCGAGCTCGTGATACTCGCTGGTTTTATGCGCGTGCTCCACGCTCCGATGCTTAAAGCGTTTCGACGCCGTATCGTGAACATTCATCCAGCCCTTCTGCCAAAATTTCCCGGGCTCGAAGCGTGGAAACAAGCACTCGCGGCCGGCGACGAAGTGACCGGTTGCACCGTTCATTACGTAGATGAAAAAATTGATCATGGTGAAATCATCGCACAGCGTGAAGTGCCGATCCTGCCGGGCGACACGCCCGAAAGTCTGCATGCGCGGATTCAAATTGCGGAGCGCGAATTATACCCTGCCGTGATCGCGGAGTTTTGTGCAAAATATCAGGCAGCAGGTTTGTAATTTTGAAACGCTCTGATTTTATTCGAGCGTCTAGGGTTGCTCTGCTTTTTGTTCGCGACCCAGTATTTCTTCCAACGCAACAGTCGGTTTTTTTTGTTCATACAGCACTGAGTAAACCTGATCAATAATCGGCGTTTCGATTTTCAACCGCCGCGCGCATTCAAAAGCGCTGCGAGCAGTGGGAATTCCTTCGGCTACCATCTTCATGGATTGTGTGATCTGCGCGAGTGATTCGCCTCTTCCGAGACGTCTGCCCACTGTGTGATTACGGCTGCGCTCACTATAACAAGTCACAATCAGATCGCCCGCGCCGCTTAATCCATAGAAAGCTTGCGCAGTTCCTCCCATGGCAACCCCGAGTCGCACCAGTTCCGCCAACGATCGTGTCACTAACGCTGCCTTGGAATTGTCGCCCAATCCCAGCCCATCGCTGATCCCTGCCGCCACAGCAAAGACATTTTTCAAAGCGCCTCCCAGCTCAATGGAAGTGACCTCCTGGCTGGTGTAAACGCGAAAGCGCGGACTTCCAAGGATGCCTTGCAGATTGCTTGCGCACTCAGCGTCGTTGCAACCAATCACGGTCGCCGTAGGAAAGTTTTGTACGACCTCTGCCGCGAGATTCGGCCCCGATAAGACTGCGATCTTCTGTTCTGGAAAAACTTCGCTTAGGATCTCACTCATCCGCATCCCGGTGCCGTGCTCGATCCCTTTGACGCAGCTTAGTAGCACCGCGCGAACGTTTCCGAGCGTCTCTCGCAGCCGGACTGCAACCGTTCGCAACGCCGTCGATGGTGTCACGAAAGCGATTAAGTCTGCCCGGGCACAATCGTTGAGCTCGGAGGTGACACGCACCGACCCAGGTAATTTGAGTCCCGGAAAATAGTCGCTGTTTTCGCGCGTTTCTCGCATCCGCGCCGCCCGATCTGCGTCGTGGCTCCAAAGCGAAACCTGACGGCCATTCTTTCCCCATAACGACGCCAAAGCCGTTCCCCAACTGCCGGCACCAAGAATCGCTGTTTCGCCAGTTTTCACTTTCGAGTAAAGCGCGGCTCCGTTCCGTGGAGAAGCCGTGAAAGATTTGAACGATGGCGCCAAATCACAACTGCAGCGAGACAAACCGACGAATAGAATAACGACTTTCCAGCGGTCCGACTTAACCAGCTTGTAATCAGAATGACGAAGGGCAATGCGGCGGCAGCCGCGATTGAGGCCACTGAAACGTAACGCGTGAGCCAAAACGTTAGTACCCAAATCGCGCCCCCGACCAGTGCCGCGACCGGAACCAAACAGAAAAGCGCCCCACCTGAAGTCGCAACACCCTTGCCGCCTTTGAAGCGTAGCCAGACCGGAAAAGAATGCCCTATTACGCTAGATATCGCCGCGAGAATTCCAACCATGTCCGCTGAGTTCCACTCCGATTGCGCTCGTGTAGCAATCAATAGGGATATCTTCACGGCGCCGAAGCCCTTCAAGAAGTCTGCCACGAATACTGGATAGCCGTAAGCCTTTCCAAGTGTGCGTATAACATTCGTCGCACCAACGTTGCCGCTACCGCACTTTCGGATGTCAATCCCTGCGATTCGTCCTGCGAGATACCCGAACGGAATTGACCCCAGCAGATAGCCCCCGACCACTGCGACGGCGAACGTGAGCATCTGTATTACTCGGAAATTGCGATCACTTGCATGGCTGCTGTGTTACGATATAAGCCATTCTTAGCCAACCATATAGAGATTATCGCTAGATCAGCCGGCGTAATTCCACTTATTCGGGACGCCTGTCCCAACGAAGTCGGACGGGCAGCCACCAGTTTTTGTCTCGTTTCGGAGCGAAGGCCGGGAATCTCGTCGTAGTTCACCCAGCTTGGGATAGGCTGCTGCTGCCTGCGTCCGATCTGTCGGTTCTGATCTATTTGTCGGATTGCATAACCCTCGTATTTGAAATCTGTTTCGACCAGTTTCCAAATGGTGGCTGGTAAAAGGGAGAAAAGTTCCGATGGAAGATCTTTGGCGTTGAAGCCAGGCCTCTTGAGTAATTGAGAAATAGGGAGACCGTTGAGCTTGGTCTGGGTAGCTAGCAAGCGGGCTTGATCAAGAAAATCCGACTTTTCCCTATGACGAGTCCAGCGTCCTTGACTTACTAATCCAGCTTCAAACGCCCGGGCGGTTAAACGCTGATCCGCATTGTCGTGTCGCAAGAACAATCGATCCTCGGCCCGGCTTGTAAACATACGATAAGGCTCTTCGGTGCCTTTAGTGACCAGATCGTCGATAAGGACGCCGATGTAGGCTACGCTTCGCTCGAGCACCAATGGTGAACGGCCTTGGAGCTTTAATGCAGCATTAGCTCCCGCAATCAAACCCTGAGCGGCCGCCTCTTCATACCCCGACGTCCCATTAACCTGGCCGGCGAAATACAATCCATCGATTAGTTTCGTTTCCAGGGTCGGGTAAAGCTGAGTTGGCGGAAAATAGTCGTATTCCACAGCGTATCCCGGACGCATTATCTCAGCTCGTTCCAGTGCTGGGATCGAATGCAAGAATTCGAGTTGAACCTCGTACGGCAGACTCGTGGAGATACCGTTTACGTAGTATTCTTTGGTGTGAAGGCCTTCCGGCTCAAGGAAGAGTTGGTGCGACGCCTTATCCGAGAACTTCACGACCTTATCCTCGATCGAAGGGCAATATCTGGGTCCGGTCCCCTTAATCTGGCCGACATAGAGCGGGGAGCGATAGAGATTAGCGCTGATAATCTCATGCGTTCTCTTAGTGGTATGAGTGATCCAGCAGGGTATTTGTTCCACGTGGAACTTTCCCTGCCAAACACGGTTCAGCGTAAAAATATCTGCTCCGGAGTCGCCAATTTCATCGTCATAAAAGGAAAATGTCGGTGGGGGCTCGTCACCAGGTTGGATCTCACATCGGGAAAAATCAACGGAGCGCGCGTTTAAGCGACAAGGTGTCCCTGTCTTGAATCGCCCGACTTGGAAGCCTAGGTGCTTAAGATTATTGCTGAGACTCGAATGGGCATCGGCCATTCGCCCACCAGGCTTGGTTGCTTCGCCGACGTGTAGCAGGCCTCGCAAGAACGTTCCTGCAGTAATAATGACACTTCGCGTAGCGATTATTAGGCCCAAATCGGTTTCCACTGCCGTGACCCTTCGATCATCGACAAGGATTCGTGAGACGGTCCCTTGCTTAAGGTCGAGATTTTCGGCCGATTCCAGAATAGCCTTCATGCGGAATTGATAAGCCTTCTTGTCGCACTGAACTCGTGGCGCACGGACCGATGGACCCTTTGTTCTGTTAAGCATCCGAAACTGAATCCCTGTGGCATCAGCGTTTAAACCCATTGCTCCACCCATGGCGTCTATCTCACGGACAAT
>Ga0070741_10018466_pt1 | contig 11287 bp, 12 predicted proteins | sample Coa_R1_4_FD_66440 | JGI IMG/M metagenome (GOLD analysis project Ga0070741, IMG submission 66440) | Surface soil microbial communities from Centralia Pennsylvania, which are recovering from an underground coalmine fire - Coalmine... | ecosystem: Environmental > Terrestrial > Soil > Unclassified ...
CCTGATCGGAGCCCTGGCCGTCGAGCACACGCATGTAGGCGCCGTGCAAGAGAGCCCACGAGTATTGCCCTGGCGACTCGTCGGGATCGAGGAGCGCCGCAGACGCGTCGGCGTGGGCGATCGCGGCCTGCAAGTCGACGTCCTGTGAGACCCACGCGGCCGCGGCGTGCGTGCGGGCGGCGATCTTGGGGTCGCGGGCGTTCTCGACTGCTTCTCGTGCAAGCCGGAGGCCGGCCTCTGGGTCGCCTTCATACCAGAGGATGTTGGCCAGCTGGTGCAGCAGCTCTGCACGCAGGTCTCCTTCGACAGACGCCGGGTCGCACGCCTCGAGTACTGCTCGCGCGTCGGCGGTCTCGCCGGCGCCGAGGAGGTAATGCGCGACTGCGAGCGAACGCCGCACGAGCATCTGGCCGGTTTCCTCGACCGTCAACGCGAGTGCAAGCCGCCCGAGCTGTGCTGCGGCCGCCGCTGCCCCGCGTCCCTCGGCGTGCTTCGCCGCAGCGTCGAGCACCGACGCCACTGACTCGTCCGGTTCCGTCGTTGCGAGAGCGAGATGGCGCGCCTGTTCCTCCTTATCCCTGACCAGTGTTGCGAGCTCGCGATGCATACGCCGACGATGCGAGGGCCTCGCCGACCTGTAGATCGCACGAGCAACAAGCGGGTGCACGAAGGCGACGCGGCCCACGCCGTCGATCCGCACGAGCTCCTCGTCCTCGGCCGGCACGAGCGAGTCCTCCGAGAGGAGCGCCGTCGTCGGGGACGCGAGCGCCGCCGCACGCAGGAGAGCCTCGCGTGTCGCGGCCGGGAGACGTTCGACGCGGGCCCGCACGAGACCCTGCAACGTCGACGGGACGGGCAGCTCCTCGCCTGCGGACTCGCGGCGCGCAAGCTCGCGGGCGATCTCGAGCGCGTAGTAAACGTTGCCGGCGGCCGCCTGAACAATCCGCACAAGCGTCGGGCGCTTAGGCGACCACCCGAGCCGCGCTTGAATCACGTCGTGAATCGCCGCAGCGCTCAACGGGTCGAGCAGCAGCTCCTGTCGATCGTCTGCGGCGAGTTCCAGCTCGAATGTATCCGGCCGTAGGCCGTCCACCCGGACGCCAACGAGAAAGGCGATCTCCTCACCGGCGAACCTGCGCAGCGCAAACCGGAGCGCCGCAGCCGTCGCGTCGTCCAGCCACTGCGCGTCGTCGATGGCAATGAGCGTGCGCGTCTCGGCGGCGAGCGCGCGTACCACGCTGTAGATGGCGGTCGCGACCGCGCGCGGATCGATCGGATCGCGGGTATCGGCACGAAGGAGTGCGACATCGAGCGCCCGACGCTGCGGCGCAGGAAGCTCCGCGAGCAGAGCATCCTCGACGGAGCCGACAAGGTCGGCGAGCGCCGCAAACGAGAGCGAAGCCTCCGCCCCGGTCGGCCGCGCCGCGAGCACACACCAACCCAGAGCGGCGGCGCGGGTCGCGCCGGCGCTGAAGACGGTCGTCTTGCCGACACCAGCCGGCCCCATGATCGCGAGAGCTCGCGACCGTTCCCACCCGTCGGTGAGAAACCGCTCGACAGCAGCGAGCTCCACGCTTCGACCGACGATCCCGTCCACACCGACACGGTAAGGACGCGGCGCCGTACCGTCCAGCCGCCCCGCGGGCCGAGTGCTCACAAGCGCGGGTAATCGGCCACGCTCACGCCGTATGAAGCAGAAATTCGCCGTCACCTCCGCACCACCGACACCGGCGCGACCCCAAGTACGCCGGACACGGTTCTCCGTTCTTCCGTGGCGGTACGACGGACCTGCGTGGGTGCACGAGCACGATCGCCGGCATCCATGCCGCCATCACGCCGCAACCAATACGTACGTACAATGCATGCGTCCCGCACAAAGAGCATCCGCCGCGATCGAGGAGCGGATCCTCGCGGCAGCCGCTTAGTCCGAGACGGGCTACGGCTACCCGTTGATCGAGACGATCGCCGGGCGGCCGCCCGGCTCGTCGCCCCAAACGACGCCGGAGCCGAGCATGACCTCCGTCACGTTCTTGCAGAAGAGCGCGCGGGGATTCGCGGCCTTGATCTCACGGATGACTGCTCGTCCAAAGATCGAGTCGTAGACGGCCGACAGCTGCGCTGATCCGGAGATCGACGTCGACGCCCCGCCGTGATTCCAGAGGAAAGGACGAGCGAGAGCCGCAGCGACGTGGGCGCGGTCATCGCTGACGACCGCCTCACGGAATCTCGTCATGACGCCGACCCACCGTTCGTAGCGCGCGTAGCTACCACAGTTCGAGTCCGCAAGGACGACGCCGGCGCGACTGCGCTCGACCACGCGGCCGTTCTGCCAGACCGAGACGGATGAGCCATCGTGCAGGCGCGTCACTTCGGGCCACGGGTTGAACGGCTTCTTCGTGACCTTGACGCTGGCGACCCTGAGCCTGCCGTCCACGTACCTCCAGATGGTGGTAGCTCTCCCCGACGCGCAACACGTTCCGTCGGCGGTGCCGTAGAAGAACTCATGAGAGACGACCTCGCCCCGGCGAATCGAGACTTCGAGTAGAGGAACGTGGTCTCCGAGGTTTCCCCGGACTTGCGGCGTAACGACGCCTAGGACGCGCGGAACGTGCCGACCGGCCGTGTAGACCACCGCAGCGAAGGCAAGTTGGCCGTCGGCTGTTCCGCCACCGTTGTTGCAATAGACGATTAGCGCCGCCTCGTCCGCCCCATCGCCGTCGAGGTCCCCGTAGACCACCCGCGATCCCTGCCAGAGAGTGTCGACCTCGACGAGAGGCCAGCCCGCAAAGCGCGTCGAATGGACGACCGCAGTCGCAGCGTGGAGGCGGATCGGTCCGGCCGCGCCGCAGACGACACCCGGGATCGTCGCGTTCCGCCAGTTCACAGCGTGGAGGTCCAACGAATGAGCGCCGCAACCGGCGACCCCTAAAGCGGTTGCGACCGCCGGGAGGCAGACGAGGATCCTTACCAACCGGGACATTCGAGACTCAGTCGATGCCGCATGCTTTCTAGTCTGCCGCGATTTGGCGCGACGATGCACGGGCACGGGGAAGGCCTTGGCGTTCTTCGACGGATTCTCCCTCGAGCGGATCGACGGAGGGGCAGGAGCAACCCTACGCGTTCGACACGGAGGCCATGGGCCGCCGGTCGTCCTGCTTCATGGACATCCCCGCACGCATACGACCTGGCACATGGTCGCCTCGCGCTTGGCGCCACATCGCACCGTCGTATGCCCCGATCTACGTGGGTACGGCGAGTCGTCCAAGGTCGCGCCGTACACGAAGCGCGCGATGGCGCGGGACATCGTGGGCGTGATGCGCTCGCTCGGCCATACGCGCTTCGCCGTCGTCGGTCACGACCGCGGAGCCTACGTTGCCACGAGGCTCGCCTTGGAGCATCCGCACGTGGTCGAACGAGTCGCCGTGCTCGAGGCGATGCCTCTGATCGAGAGGCTAGAGCGGACGGACTGGCGATTCGCACTCAGCTGGTGGCACTGGTGGTTCTTCGGCCAGCTAGGAAAGCCCGCTGAGGCGTTCATCAACGCCGACCCCGACGCCTGGTACTCCGCGCGGCCGGAGCAGATGGGTGAGGAGGCATACGCCGATTTGCAGCGCGCTCTTCACAACCCGGAGGTGGTGCACGCGATGCTCGAGGACTACCGGGCAGGCCTTCGCGAGGATCGCGAGCATGACGAGGCCGACCGCGCCGCCGGCCGCCGGATCACATGCCCACTTCTCGTTGTCTCGTTACTGCAGGACGATCCCGATCTCGACTACCGGACAGACATCAACGAGATCTGGCAGGCATGGGCGACGGACGTTCGCACCGCAGCGATCGACTGCGGCCACCACGTCGCCGAGGAGAAGCCCGAAGAGCTCGCCACGTGCCTGCTCGACTTCCTCGGATCCACATAACGCCACTCCTGATTAGCGACTCTGCGCACCACTGGCGAGCGGCCTCGGGCGCAGACGTGGACGACCTCGACACCGCTCACGTCGCGGACGGCGTCAACGATGGCGTCGAGATGCGTCTCGTTGTCGGTGCATGCGGAAAGACCGTACTGCGGATCAGTGGCGCCGGCGATGGCACGCCTTCCAGCCGAGGCGAGACTTCTTCTCGAAGAGGAGGTCCGCAACATGCTGATCGCTCCAACCCAAATAGGCGACGAGATTCAGGTCGCGACTCATCCCCTAGGGGAACGGCCGAAGCCCTCCCGACAAGAGAGGAACGCCAGAGTGACCGGGCGTGACACCGGAGTCGACTTGTACTGGTTACCGCTCAGTGCGGGCGGTCACTCCGTGCGGTTGAACGGACGCATCTTCGAGGCGGCCACAGCGCTGCTCAAGGGACGCAAACGGTGCGACCTCTACCACTCTGCACTGCAGGTGAACCTGCCCGAAGGGCGATTCGTGATCGAGCAGGCACCGGCCTGGAGTGACGGCGCCCACCGCGGAGTCGTCGCCGAGGGCTCGGTCGGGGCACGCGCCGCCGGCCGCTTCCGCCTCTTCCGCTACGAGATCCGCCGCTGGCGGGACGGCGTCATCCCTGACGTCGCCGAGGCCGTCGAGAGTCCGCGCCACCTCACCGAGGATCCCGAGAGCGCGCGGCGGCTGCTCGAGCTGGTACCGCAGGTGCCGACGCCCGTCTGGGGCCGCGACGAACTCGGCGCGGGCGAGATGTGGAACTCGAACTCGGTGATCTCATGGCTGATCGCGAGTAGCGGCCTCGACGTCGAATCGATCCAGCCTCCAGCCGGCGGACGGTCTCCCGGATGGCAGGCAGGCATCGTCGTCGCACACCGCCGGGTCGTACGCACGGGGTCAATGGTCAAGGAAGGAGTCGTGTGCTCATGACCATGCAAACGTTGCTCAAGCGCGGCGGCGTCGCGCTCGGTTCGATTGGTGTTGCCGCGATCATCTATCAGCTATTGCTGCGCCGCCCAATCATGAACTGGGGAGCCACCGACGCCGAAGCAAACGCCCTGCGACCGGGCGACGAGCTCCTCGAGGAAGCGGATGCCGTCGCGACCCGCGCAATCACGATCGATGCGCCCGCATCGTCAGTCTGGCCCTGGATCGCGCAGATGGGTCCCGCGCCGCGCGGCGGCGCCTATACCTACGACTGGATCGAGAACCTGCTCAGACTCAACATGCACAGCTCCGACCGCGTCATCCCCGAATTCCAGCATCCGCAGGTCGGCGACACCCTCGGCTACGGCAAGAACCGTATGCGGCTCGAACGTGTTGAACCCCGGCACGTGCTCGCGACACGGTTCGAAGACGGCAACTGGGTCTGGAGCTTCGTCCTCGACGAACACGACGGAAAGACTCGGCTGATCAGCCGCAACCGCTTCCGGCTCCCTTCCCTCACCACCAAAATCGGAATGATTCCGATGGAGCCGGGATCGCTCGTCATGGAACAGAAGATGCTGCGTGGTATCAAGCAACGCGCCGAACGCCTCGCAACCAACGGGACTGGGCCGGCTCATGTCTGAGACCAGCAAGAGCTTCACGGCCGACGACGTTCGCGTCAATCGGCGAAGAGATCGGGATCGATTGGGCCACCTCGCCGTTCAATCTCGAGCAGCTCCGCATCGGGATGAACGTGGAGCTCGAACACGGTCTGCACGACCCACTCACCAACGTCAGCGACGATGACCCGCACGTCACCGCGAAGATCGCACTCGCACATCTGAACGAGTTCCCCGACTACTACACGCGCCTGGGACGGATGGAAGAAGAGGCGAAGCGCGACTGGGCCGATCGATCCGGCAACAGACCCACCCCGTGAGTCGACGCGATCGCAAACAGGCGTCGACTGTCGGCGTGCGGGAATGAGGAAGGACGTTCGCGAGTTCATTCGCCGGCTCGAAGCCGCTGGCCTGAGCGTCGAGTCGACGCCGGGCCATTACTGCGTCCTGCGCAATGGCAAGCCGCTCCGGAGACCCAACGGGATGCCTTTTTATGCTGCTGTTCTCCCCCGACACGGTCCGGTGGCGCAGAGCCGCGATCGTCGACCTCCGCAAGCTCGGCATTGACGTCTAGCATCCTGCCCGGCCCCACTCCAAGACCTGCAACAGCCGAGTGCTCGCTTCGCTATTTGTCGCGAATGCCGCTGGTCGCGACCTCACGCCAGTTCGAGCGTTCAGACGAGATCACGCTGGCGCATGTCGGGCTGCTGACGCCTCAGAGAAAGCCAACGGGCCGACTCGCGCCGACCCGTTGCTCCATCCGGCTTTCCGACGCGTGTGCTTGGTGATCCCGGCCCGGATGGGGCGCAACCGGTTACGACCACCGCGCACACTCTCTCGCCGAAACCGAGCCGAACCGTAGCCATGTGCTGGGTGTGCCACCGCTCGCACAGGCGAGTCTTTAAGCCTAGAGCTGGGTCACGGCCGTGTAGGCACCGCGGTCTTAGTGGCTCAACTCCTTTCGTTTCGATCGTGCTCGCGCGGCCCGGTTGGCAGCCTGTGGGAGCGGCTTTGATCGGCTCGTGCCTCTCCTCGGCCAACGCTCGGCCAATAGCCAGACCTAGTAAACCGCCGGCGTACCTGTTTCACTCGGAGCATGGACACCTATCACGTCGTGCTGTACATCCACTTCATCTCGCTTCTGATCGGCTTCGGTGCGGCCTCCGTCATCGTGGTCTGCCTCTTCAAGCTGCGTAGCGCCCAAACCGTCACCGACGCCGCCCCGTGGGGGATGCTCGCCGGGCAGACAGAGCGCATGTTCCCGATCGCCGTCCTTGGCCTCTTCGGCTCGGGCGCGTACATGACGAGCAAGGTCTGGAACTGGAACACCGGGTGGATCGACGTTGGCATCGTCGTGCTCGTGCTGCTCGTCGTCCAGGGCGCCGGGGTCGCCGGCCGTCGCGCGCACGCGCTCAAGCACGCGCTCCAGGAGAACGGTCCGGGGCCGCTCGGCGCCACCGCCAAGAGGCTGACACGCGATCCAGCGCTGTGGGTCATCTCGTTCGCGAATCCGGGCATGGTTCTCGGCGTCATGTGGGCGATGACCGCGAAGCCCGGAACCGGCATCGCCATCGTTGCCGTCGTCGTCGGGTACGCCGTCGGAGCCGCGCTCGCGCTTCGACTCTCGCACGCACCGGCGGTCGCCTCCGAGGCGGCGGCCACTCCAACGCCTTGAGGTAGGCGACTGTACGTCCTGGGGCCGGGATGATTCCGTACGCCCTCAGGTGACATTCCCGCACGCTGGCGCAGGCCGCGATTCTCGATTCGATGCCCGCTTTTCGCGCCAGGCGTGAAGGGACGCTCGGCAAACATGCGTCTGCCGAAGATCGGGGAGACGGCTAGCGACGTCTAGCAACGCCGCCGAAGCTGAGCCGCGATCCGCTGCGCAGCCCGAACGGCGGTATAGACAGGGGGCTTGTCCACTCCGAAGCCCCAATAGGTGTACGGCGACACCCAGACGTTGCACACCTTGATGTCCCGGGAGTGCGCGCGGGGGAAGTCCCTTTCCGCAGAAGCAATGGCAGGCGAGTGCGCTATTGCGTAGGCGCTAGGGAAGACCCTGATGAACGCCGCAATGCTTGCGCCGGGGCCAGCCTCGACGATGGATGTTCCGGGCAGAACGATGTACGTGAACCCGACCGCTCGCACAGACGCTTCAACATCTCTCAGTGTGAGGACGCGGGCGGTCGTCTGTGTCCCTCGTCCAACAATCTGAGCACCTACAAGGGACATAACGAGTAGAAACAACTTCATCTTCGGCCCTCGATCACAAGCCCCACTCTAAGGCGCTGAGTGGCCTGGGAGTAGCCTCGGTCGGAAACAATCGAACGCAAGCGCACGTGACTAGCGCGCAGCGAACCGCCACACGCGGCCTTCTTCTCAGGGGACATTCCCGAACACTGGCGCAATCAAGCGAGCATGTCCTTGTGCCGATCCCCTTCGGGTGACAAGCATTCACAGGATGAGGCGCTCGGTGCACCAGGCTGTCCTGATCGCCGTGACGGGTATCGCCGCGTTCGTGCTCGCAGGATGCGGAGCCAGCACGAAGGAACCTACCTCGCGTCAAGTCTCCGTCCACGTTGGCGCCCTTACTGTCGCGGTTCCTCGCGGCTTGCGCAGGACAGAGATCCGAAGCCACGGACAACTTGTCGGCGCGCTCGTCACCGACTACGCCGTGACGCCTGGCAGTCCAACCCTCCGGGAAGGAGCGTTTCCCACCAACGGGGTCGCGCTCTTGGTCGGTCGAGGAGCGCTACGTGCGTTGCCGGGACTACGCGTGCCGCAGCTCCACCTGCCCCTCGCTCTCGGAGAACTGCGAGGGCCACAGCACCACGCGAACGGCACTGCGTGGAACGGCGTCCTCGCCTTTCACGGCTCGGCCTACACCATCTCCTTCTGGGTAGGCCGCACGGCACCACCGCACGACCGCGCTGACCTCGCGACCGCGCTCAGGTCGATTCGCCACACCCGCTAGCGCAAGGGACATTCCCGAACACTCGCGCAGCCGAGGCTTCTAGCCATCAGGGGTAGAAATCGGACGGGAAGTAGCCGACGCAGGAGCCGAGCGAGAGCAGGATCGCGTGCGGCGGTTTGGGTGAGCCGCCTTCCTGGTAGGCGACATGCCACTTGGAGCGCGCCTTCCTGAACCAAACGAGGCCGGTTGAGTGGTTCGCTCCGTTTGCGGCGGCCCACGCCGGGTCGACGCGAGAGATGCACGCGTTGCGGATCCGCTGCGGGCCAAGAGTCGATCCACTGGAGTAGCGAATCAGAGTCAGCTGTAGAGCTTCAGCCTCAGTCGTAGTTGCGGGTCGCCCGTGCAGCTCGGCATACGTGAATGAGCAGCGGTAGTGATAGAGCATCCACACGATGGCAGCCGGGGCGACAGCGCATGCACCGTCCGGTGAGGCTTGGTGGCCACGAGGGCCTTCGATCCAGTAGAGAAGGTGCCAGTGGCCGCGGGAGCGCCCGTAGAGGCTCGTGTGGAGCCAGCCGACTGGGTCAGCTGGGTGTCCCCAGGCCACGATTGCGAACCGCGGATCCTTGACCAACACGCGGATGAAGCTCACCCCGGTGTCGCCCACTGTGGCGTCGGCATGGGTTGCATCGGTGAGCGCCACACGCTCTGCCCTGGTCGGCGGTCGTGTCGACCTGCCGCCCGATACTCCCGCCACCGCAACAGCGCAAACACACGCAGCCATGGCAACCGCGACGAAGAACCCAGTCGCTCTCTCTGCCCGGCCGAGTGGATGCACAGCTACATCATCGCTCTCGGAGGACATTCCCGAACACTGGCGCAGTCGAGCACCACGCGGTCTGACGGTGTGATTGACTCGGTGGCGCGCCGATGTTGGAATCGGCGCACAAACGCACGCGCGAAAAGGGGACTACCCATGTCGGTGATCATGACGTTGCAGGTGACAGGCGATCCGAAGGCGCTGGAGCAGTTCACGTCGGAGAACACGGAGAAGATGCAGGCTGTCCTCGAAGCAGCGAAACGTCACGGCCTGATCGCGCACCGCTTCTACGGCTCTGACGATGGCAGCAGCGTGATGGTTCTCGACGAGTGGCCAGATCGGCAGAGCTTCGAGTCCTTCTTCCAAGAGCAGGAGTCGGAGATCGGGCCGATGTTCGCAAGCGCAGGTGTGACCTCACAGCCCGAGCCGAAGTACTGGCGAGAACTCGCGACCCACGACGCCTTCGGGTGGGGCGCCTGATCCACATAGCCCTCGGGACATTCCCTAACGCTCGCGCAATCGAACGCTGCTCGCCTTGCCCTGCGCGATCACTCGGGCGTTCTCGCGCTCAAAGAGATGACCCACCATCTTCGGCCCCGCCGATGGTGAAGGCGTTCCCTGATCCATCGGCGAGGAAGACAGTCGGAGCCGGTGCAGACAGCGCAAACCAGATGCGCAGAGGCTCCTCGTTGATCGCGACGAGCTGGTGCACCGCACCGCCCGGAATGATCACCGACTGCCCCACGCTCACCACGAGCGTCTCGTCACCGACATGAACCTCGGCTGTCCCTTCGAGCACCGAGATCACTTCCTCTACATCGGCGGCGTGGCAAGCAAGCGGCGTACCGACGCCTGGCTCGAACAACTGCTCGCCGATGCAGAGGCGTTCCGTCCCGGACAGAGCGGACGCGTGCAGGCGCGTTTCGCTACCCGGTCGCCACGACTCCTTCGGCGCCTCTCCCCAACGAACGACCTTCATCGCTGCGGACCGTAGCGAACTAGCGACGTGGGCTCAGGCGTCATTCGTGAACGCTGGCCCAGGCCTTCCGAAGCGGCCGGCGGGCCGGCTGCGAGTGTCCCGAACTGATCGCCCGCGTGCGTCGGCCACGCTGAAGATGGCGGTTAGCTCATCTCGTATTCGTCGTGGCGCCGCACCCAGAGCGGCTCTGCGGCGCTCTCCGCACGGCCGCTCGGCGTACGGTCGAGAAGGCCGTAGTAGGCCATCGCAACCTCGAGGCCGCGCGCTGTGCTGACGTAGGTCCGATAGACGGTTGCATCCGACAGCGCGTACACGCTCATGCCCGGGCCTTCGGTGACGTAACCCAACGGATCCGTGCCGCACATGCGCGCGTTCTGCTCGACCGTGGCCGGGATCTCGCCCTCGAGAAACGGCTTCAGCTCCTCCTCGGTGTACTGGAAGCCGATGTCGCGGTTGAAATCGCTGCCGCCACTCGAAACCCACGGGATGTCCCAGCCCATCCGATCTCTGTAGGCGATCAACTTCGCGAGCGGCGCGCGGGACGCAAGCAGCAACGTCGTGTCCTTCGCCCTCAGGTGTGGCACTTGAGGTGCGAGCGTGTCCGCGATCGAGGTGCAGACCGGGCAGCCTGCCGTGTAGGGCGGCCCGAACATGAAGTGGTAGACGATCAGCTGGGAGCGACCGTCGAACAGATCGGCGAGCGTCTTCGTGCCGCCCTCCGTCTCGAAGCGATAGTCCTTCTCGACCCGCACCCAGGGCAGCTCGCGCCTCTTCCTGGCCAACTCATCCCCGCGGCGCGTGAGCTCCTTCTCCTCCTGCAACAGCGCGTCGCGCTCCGCCTGCCACTCCTCCTGCGTGCCGATCCTGTGCTGCGCCATCGACTGTGCCGCCTCCCGGTGTGGTCGGTTCCCAGTTCAGCGTCGATCGATCATCGCAAGACCGTAGCCATTCCCGGGCGGGTGTCCATGCCGGGAGTCTGCGAGGTTTCTTCACATGTCGCCTGCACAGTGGTTCGGTGCACTCGCTTTCACCGCGCAACCGGATACTCAGTGTTGTCGGCGCGGTCGAGGCCGGCGTGGCTCTCTGGTATTTCACGAGCGGCCA
>Ga0070741_10018467_pt1 | contig 11287 bp, 10 predicted proteins | sample Coa_R1_4_FD_66440 | JGI IMG/M metagenome (GOLD analysis project Ga0070741, IMG submission 66440) | Surface soil microbial communities from Centralia Pennsylvania, which are recovering from an underground coalmine fire - Coalmine... | ecosystem: Environmental > Terrestrial > Soil > Unclassified ...
AGATGCGTCTCCTGGGTGACGCAAAACGCGCCGTCTCGCTCATCGAAGGTCAGGACGGTCTGTTCCCCGGAGAAGGCGACCCGCGCGGCGCTCGAAAGCGCCAGGCGCAGCACTTGCGTGGGCGTGGCGCGGTGGGTCTGCGAGGTCTGTCGTGGGGGCGAAGCGTGGAGCGCGCGCCGCGCCGCAGGCTGGCCTGTCGAGAAGGACAGGCGCGCGGCCAGGAGCAGGGCGGCCAACAGGCCAGCCGCCAACGTGCGCGCAAGCGCGCGGCGGTCAGTGGATGTCCAGCGCGCCATCTTGCCAGTCCTCGCGCGTGCCTTCGGAGGCCAGATACCGCATACGGCCCGAATCGGCCAGGGGCAGGGCCGCGTTATGCGAAGCGTGCAAGGTCATCAGCGCGTCGGCATTGATCTCCTGTGCAGAGGCGATGACCGGCACCGCACGGCTGGCAACGCGGCTGCCGTCTACGGCGGGTGGCGGCAGGGTGCGCGTGCGATAGGTCGGCACGGCCAGGGTGACGATCAGCATGAATGCCGCGCCCGCCGTGACGAACAGCCCGGCGCGCGGCGCGACGGAGGCGGCGAAGCGGGTGGAAAGCGGTGCGGCCCAGCCGAGGCGCTGCCTTCTTGCGGCCTGCGCTTTGCCCGCTTGCCGGGCCTCGGCGTGCTGGCGAACGGTGGCATGGGCGCGCGGCCAGAAATCACCGCGCGCGGCGGGCGCAGGCAGTTGGCGCAGGAGCGTCTGCAGGCGCAGCAACTCCTCGTATTCCCGGCGGCAGCGGCGGCATTGCGCCAGATGATCCCGCACGGCGGTCGAGCGCAGCGCCCCCAGCGTGCCATCTATGTAGCTGCTCAGGTAGTCCGTACAGCGAGTACAGTTCAGGCTATTTCGCCACATAATCGTGCAACTTGTCTTTCAGCAGTAACCGCCCGCGATGCAGCCGCGAACGCACCGTCCCCACCGGGCATCCCACGATCTGGCTGACCTCTTCGTAGGTCAGGCCCTCCATGTCCGAGAGAACCACGACCAGCCGGAAATCCTCCGGCAGCGCCAGCAGCGCCTGCTGGATCGGCTCGTCCAGCGTGGCGGCCAGAAGGCGCGTCTCCGGGTGAGACGACCAGTCTTCGATCTCGCGCGTGGACTGCGCGCCTTCGCTGTTGGTCAGCGTCGTGTCCAGCGACTCCAGGGCGAGCTTGGGCCGCGAGCGCGTCCCGTCAATATAGGTGTTGCGCAGGATACGAAATAGCCACCGGTCGAAGTAGGTGCCGATCTTGAAACGACCGAACGACTCGTAGGCTTCAATCAGGGCTTCCTGCACCAGGTCTTCCGCATCTTCATGGTTGCCAGTCAGACGGTAGGCGACCCGATAGATGCTGGCCTCATGGCGGCGCACAAGGTCTTCAAAGACGGAGTGCGTATCTTCTGGTCTGTGCTTGCGCGCCAAAAACATGGATCGCGTCCTGGGCCGGGGACGTTGGCGGCACGCGGCCTGCGATAGAGCCGCTATGCCGGTCCGAGAGCCACTGGTTGCCGCCCGAAGTGCGGTGAGGCGAGGCGACTTTCGACACTCTGGTTAGCGTGTCGAGCCGGGGGAAAAGTTCCCGATGGCGAGGAAATTGCCGGACGGTGATAGATGCGCATACTCCGCAGAATGCGCTCGAAGTCCACCCTGGAGACGCGATAGGTATCGAGCGGCGCGGCCATGCGGATGGCAAGCAGGCGGTCGTAGGCGTTGAGCAGGTAGATGTCTATCTTCTGCCGATCTCCTGGCGTCACGAATGTGACACGCTCAGCGGGCTTCCCATCCAGAGTCAGTTTCGCCCGCTGCGCGCCCAGTCGAAGGCTCTGCTGCGCCTCCTGCTGGAGCCTCTGCACGCTCGGCGGGGTGTCCTCCACCATTACGACGGCCGCATAGGGGCTGACCCAGAGGCTTGCGCTGTTTATCTGCCGCCAGTTGCGCGGGATGTCTATGCTCCACCAGGGGTCATCGCCGGAGGGAAGGAAGGTCTGCATCGGCGCGGTGGCCGCAGGGGAGACCGCTCTCCACTGCGCCAGCCCGGCCCCTCCGGTCAGCAGCAGGAGCGCCGCCGTTATCAGGGAGACGGCCCACTCGTGCCATCGGTTGGGCGGATGGACGGCCAGGGCGTCCGGCAGCAGGAAGAGCGCCGCGAAGCCGCCGCCCGCCAGTCCGCCCAGATGCGCCCAGTTGTCTATGTGGCTGCCCGGCATGAAGCCGATCATCAGGTTGACGACGACGACCGTGAGGAGTTGCCGCAGTATCTCCGCCCGCGCCCGCGCCGGAACCAGGGAGCGGAAGCGCAGCGGGAAGACGATGCCTGCGCCCACAAGACCGAAGAGCGCGCCGGAAGCGCCGAGCGAGGGGCCGGGCGAAAGCAGAAAGCTGAACAGGTTGCCCGCCACGCCGGCGACCAGATAGATAATCAGGTATTTGCGCCAGCCGTAGAGCGTCTCGATCTGCGCGCCGAACCAGTAGAGGAACAGCGCGTTGACGGCCAGGTGCAGCAGGTTGCCGTGCAGAAAGATGGGAGTGACGAACCGCCACCACTGCCCGGCCCGAATCAGATCGTTCTCTTTGGCTCCGAAGGCGCTGGCGACGCGCTGCACGTCGCCCTGTCCGGCCACATACATCGCGGCGAAGACGGCGACGGTGACGGCCAGAAGCAGGTAGGTGGCGAGGGGAGCCTCCTCGACGAGACCGGGCGCGCGGCGTTCGCGCTCAGCGGCTCTCATCGCGCGCCGCGCCTCGCTGTCGGATCGGGCTGTCTGGCACATAAGCAGGAAACGGGTGGGTTCGGTCTCTGTAATCTCATTCGCTCGCCAATTTCAATCCAGGTAGTGTCCCTCTACAGAGTGGATAAGGTCATCGGCGACGCAGCATCAACTCGCTATGGGGACACTACCTCAATCCAAATTTTGAAAAAAACCCGCTAAATTACCGGCGCGGACGGGAACTCGCCTCTAGTGCCTGTCCCGTACTAGAGACGACGCGACGCCTCCGCCAGCCGTTCCCACTCGCGCCGCACCAGACTCAGGCCGTATTGACACAACTCGAACTCTTCCGACAACTGCCGGAACAGACTGGCTTCCGGCGCATACGGCCCGTGCTGGAACGTGGAGACGATATAATAAGACCTCTTGCCCTGGCGCACGTAGTCTATCAGGCTGTCGGCGCGCTCGGCAGCGCGGCGCGTGCGCAGCATCTCCGGGTAGACGCCCGCCCAAAAGAGCGTAAAATCGCCGATGTGCTTGTGAACGGCGCGCTCCCGTGCGAAGGAGGGCGCATTCAGGAGGACGTCGGCCTCCATCAGCATCTCGGCCACCTGCTCCAGCCGCGCGCCCTGCCGGTTCTGAATCCGGTAGAGGTTGTCCCGGTGCGCGAAGTCGGTCAGCATATCGGCCAGATAGAGACTCACTCTGCGCTGCGTCAGGCCCAGCGTACCCTGAAACGCACGCACGACCAGGTCGCGGAACATCGTCCGCAAGGGATGATCTTCCGGTATCGGTTCCGGAGTCGAGGCGTTCGGATAAGGAAAAGCGTTGTTCTCCATCTTGCAACAATCACCCTCAGATTTCGGAATCGCAGGGGTCGTCTGCGCCACCCTCTTACAGAAGATTGTTGGCTATTTTACGAAAAAATCCTGAGCGCAGTTCCTAAAGGTGGCCCCTCACCCTGACCCACTGCACAGGCTATCTGATTCCGAAACGATTCGGGACAGCCTGCGCGACCCCCAAGAACAGAGGGGAGGGGAGCGAGAGCGGAGGCGTCTACCCTCACCCCCGGCCCCTCTCCCTGCAAGGGAGAGGGGAGCGATAGCGCCAACCTGTGCCTCTCTTCCAACTCCTGCCAGAGTGTGGAGGAACGGCGAAGCCGACGCATTGACCGTTCCCTCCCCTCTGTTCTTGGGGGTCGCGCAGGCTGTCCCGAATCGTTTCGGAATCAGATAGCCTGTGCAGTGGGTCAGGGTGAGGGGCCAATCCCCCTACGGGAAATCGGCGGAACATCCGACAATAGGGGCAGTCGGCGAGTGAGCCAGGGCCGTCTGTTCGGTCGGCCCTGGCGCGTTTTTGCACAGGATTTGGACGCTTGACACGCGAAAATAGAACCAGCATAAGGCATAATGTGTGAGAGTGGCACGATTTATGCAGCAGTCCGGTTGAACATCACGCATTCGTCCTGCCTGCCCGGTTTGGCGAGGCTCTGCCGGGCAGTGCCTCCGCGCCAGGCGTCGGCCCCTCCGGGAACATCCCGAAGGCTCCGCGTCGGGCGCACAGATGGGGCGGACGAAAGCAACGCGGAAATGCGCTCGCTCTAAGATGTAGGGAGGTCCACCACCATGCGAGTCTACGGCTCATCGCCGCTCTACAATTACGTTGAACTCGTTTTTCGTTCCAAACGCCTGTTTATCGCCTCGATTCTGATCGCGACCTGTGCCACCGTCGCCATCGCGGCGGCGCGCTCCGGCTCCTATAACGCGCAGGCGCTCGTCTATCTGACTGGCTCCGACACCGCCTCCCCGACGGTGGAGAGTTCGGCGCAGAAAGGCAGCATCCAGTACAAGGTCAACCTGCTCAACGTCTCCACCAAAGACCCGGAGTTCATCAAGGCGGCGTTCCGGGAGCAGGGCTTGAACAGGGGAATGACCAACGAGCAGTTCAACGACTTCTGCAAAAAGGCCAAGTCCTCGCTGTCTTTTGCCACCGGCAATAATGTGCTGGAGATCTCCTGCCGCTGGCCGGATGCCCGCGCTGCCGACATCATCAAAGCGTTCTATAGCGCCTTTGCCCGCCGCGTCCTGGATGAAGAGACCGTCACCAGCCATATCGCCAAAGACGCCATCGCCAAGCGCCTGGACGAGTATACGCAGAAGCAGCAGGAGATCGAAAACAAGGTCATCGCGTTCAAGAAATCCAAGATCAACGATATGCCGGAAAGCTTCGAGACGACCGTTCAGAAGCTGTACGCCATGCGGGATAGAGTCCAGGCGATGGAGAACGCTTTGAGCAACGGGCGGCTTCAATTAGCCGAGATTGAGCGCCAGCTAAGCGGCACGAAACCGACTATCGTGGATGTCTCCGAGTACAAGACCGATACGGCTATGCTGGATAAACTCAAGGAGACCGAGGCCGCGCTGGATGCGCAACTGGCCGAACTGCGCACGAAGTATACGGACTCCAACCCGCAAATCAGGAAGCTGCTGGAACAGCGCGAGAATCTGGAAAAAGCTATCAAGCAACAAGAGGTGAAATCCGGGACTCCGAACAAATCCAGGAGCCGGTATCGCGAAGTGCCGAATCCGCTGTACCAGAACCTGGAGCGGGCCAAAGGAGAACTGGAGACACAGATCCAGGTGGCCGAGGGACAACTGGCCGATGGCCGGAAGATGCTGGTCACGCTGGAGCAGAAGGCCAAAGACGCGCCGGACATTCTCCAGAAATACGAATGGATGACCAAAGACCTGCGCCTCTACACCGAGATTCGCGATAATCTGCGCGCCAAGCTGGAACAGGCCGAAATGGTCGAGAAGCAGGAGCGCGAGATGCATCTGGCCGAAATGAAGATGATCGTCGAACCCGAGTCCGAGCTGGAAGTCGTCAGCGGCAAGAACCTGATCTTCTATGCCGCCGGGCCGCTGCTCGGCCTCATTATCGCCTTTGCGTTCTCGCTGCTCACCGAGACGCTCGACCACTCCCTGCGGACGCCTATCGAGGTCGAGAAGTACCTGGGCAAACCGGTACTCGCCGTCCTGCCGCGTATGGATGCGCCCAAAGATTCGGCGCAACGCCGACTGGGAGGCGGCAGTGAAGGAAGCCGACCCACGCTGCCCACCTGAGTCCGGCGGAAGGCAGTGGGATAGAAAGGCCAACGTCGCCATGCCGATGGCGGCGTTCGCGCCTTGCACAACCTCTGCCTGACGAAGGGCGCAAGTAGTGAAAAGAAGGAACGGAATGCCGAATGTCTGATGAGAAGGATTTGCGAAGAGGCGGGCCGCTGTCCCTGTTTCGGGGCGGCGGTCACCGCGAGAATGGAAACGGCAACGGCGCGAGCAACGGCAATGGACATGGCGCGGGACGCATTCTGATTCCCGAGGAGTATGCGCGGCTCCATGCCGACATCGAGCGGGCGTCCAGCCCCTCGCGCTGCTTTGTCGTCGGCGTCACCAGCGCGGTCTATGGCGAAGGCAAAACCACCGTCGCCCTCAACCTGGCCGGGACCATTGCCCAGAACTCGACGCAGCGCGTCGCTCTGGTGGACTGCAACCTGCGCAACTGGGACATGCAGACCCGCCTGAACCTGCCCCCCTGCGCGGGCCTGGTGGATATTCTGGAAGGCGGCGAGGACGATCTGACCACCATCGTGCAGAAGACCGAGCTGGAGAACTTCACCATTATCCCCGCCGGGCGCGCGGCCGCCAATCCGGCGCGTCTGGCCCGTTCCCCGCGGCTCGCCGAGGTGATGAACGCTCTGCGGCTGTCCAACGAGTTCATCGTCATGGACATGGCCCCGGTGCTGCCGGTCGCGGACACGCGCATCCTGGCGAAGTCCCTGGATGGCGTGGTCATGGTCGTGCGCGCGGGCGTGACGCCGCGCGAGATCGTGGCCCGCGCGATGGACTCCGTCGGCAATGACCGGGTGTTGGGGGTCGTGCTGAACGGCACGCAGACGGCGATGCCCAAGTGGCTGCAGCGTTACTTCTCCTGAATATCGGCCCGCTGGTCTTCTGGACGTGCTGCGCGCTCTATCTATGGCGGCTGCTTCTGGCGGCGCTTCCGGCGCGCGGTCAGGTTCCCGAACTCCGGCCTCCCGCGCTGCCTGCCGGGACGCCAGGCGAGACTGGCTCGATACCCGCAACCGCGTTTTCAGATGCCAGTTTTGGAAAGAGCGCGGGCTGCGCGCGGTTCGTGCTGCTCATTCCGGCGCACAACGAGGAACTGCTGCTCGGCGCGGCGCTCGATGCGCTGCACGGCCTGGACTATCCGCGCGACGCCTATCGCGTGCTGGTGATCGCGGACAACTGCACGGACAGGACGGCAGAGATCGCGCGGGCGCACGGCGCGGCGGTGCTGGAGCGTTTCGACACGGTGCGGATCGGCAAGGGCTACGCGCTGGAAACGGCGCTGCAAGCCCTGCTGTGCGAACCGGGCGACGACCCGCAGGCGCGCAGACTGCGCGCCCTGTCCGATTTCGATGCCGTCGTCATTCTGGACGCGGATACGGTGGTCTCGCCGAACCTGCTGACGGTCTTTGCGGCGGGGCTTGCCGCCGGACACAAGGCGATGCAGGCGCGCTACGACGTGCTGAACGCGGGCGAAAGCTGGCGTTCCCGCCTGATGACCTGCGCACTGGCGCTGGCGCATCTGGTCAAGCCGCTGGGCCGGGAGCGGCTCGGCCTCTCCGATGGTCTGAAAGGGAACGGCATGGCTTTCGCCCGCGAGGTGGTGGAGCGCGTTCCCTGGTCCGGCGAGTCGATCACCGAGGACATCGAGTATACGCTGCGGCTCTGCCGGGCGGGCTACCGGGTGGCCCTTACGCCGGGCGCGACGGTCTGGGCGCAGATGCCGACGACGGGCGCGCAGGCGGTCAGCCAGCGCAAACGCTGGGAGGGGGGCCGCTACCGCCTGCTGGTCACGGTCGCGCCGCATCTGCTGCGCGAGGGCTTGCAGCGGCGCAGCCGCATCCTGCTCGACCGGGCGCTGGAACTGATCATCCCGCCCTTCGCCGAGATGTTCGCGGTTCCAGTGGCGCTATTCTGCGTCTGCGCGCTGGCGGCGGCGCTGTTCGGCTGGCGTTCTGCCGGATGGCTGGCGTGGGGATGGGCGGCGGTGCTGGGCTTGCAGGCCGGTTATCTGGCCGGAGGCTTGTGGGTGGCGCGGGTTCCGGCGCGCGTGGCGGCGGCGATCCTGCGCGCGCCCCTCTATATTCTGTGGAAATTCGGCGTCTATGCGGTGATGGCGGTGCGCGGCTCTGCCGGGGGATGGAAGCGCACCGAGCGCCGTAAGCTGTGAAGCGCGCCGGGTACATTCCGTACCCGGCCACATATCGTTCGCGACGATACACCTTCGTGTATCGAAATTGATCGGCCCAAGGCTGGGAGGCGGGAGTTTGACCCGCCGCCTGCAGTGCCAGATAGCGACTCGATTGACATGCGGCAAACTGTTGGCATACTCGGCACTCCTATAGACATACTCGATACGGAAGCGGTCCTGCAACGTCTGGAACAGTTTGTCCAGGAGCGGCGCTTCCATCAGGTAGCGACCGCCAATACGGATTTCCTGATCAACGCTCTCAGCGACCCGGAACTGCAACGTATCCTGCGCAACGCCGACCTGGTGATGCCCGACGGAATGCCGGTCGTCTGGGCGGCGCGCATCATGCGCTCCTCGCTGCCGGAGCGCGTCACCGGCGCGGACATCGTGCCGGAGTTGGCGGCGCTGGCGGCGCGCAAGGGCTACCGCGTCTTTATGCTGGGCGGCAGCCCGGAGGTGGCGCAGCGCGCCAGAGCGCGCCTGGAAGCCGATAATCCGGGCCTGCAGATCGTGGGGTGCGTGTCGCCGCCGGTGCGCCCGCTGCTGGAGATGGATCACGAGGCGATCCTGGCAGAGATCGCCTGCGCCAAACCGGACATCCTGCTTGTCGCCTTCGGCAATCCGAAACAGGAGAAGTGGATTGATCTGAACCGCGAGGGCCTGCGGGACGTGCCGGTCTGCATCGGGGTCGGCGGGACGTTCGATTTTCTGGCCGGGAAGATCCCCCGCGCGCCCATCTGGATGCAGCGCGGCGGCGTGGAGTGGTTCCACCGCCTGATCCATGAGCCGCGCCGCCTCTGGAAACGCTACGTGCGCGATATTTTGCAGTTCAGCCGGTATCTGCTCAAGCAGGGGTGGGCCGTGCGGCGCGCGCGCCGCGCCGGAACCTCCGAACTCTATGTCGCGCGCGTCAACGACAGCGCCGTGCTGTCCATCGTGGGCGATTTCGGCAGGCCGATCCTGCCCCGGTTCCAGGCGACGGCCGACAGCGAACTCAGCGCAAAGCGGCATCTGATTCTGGACATGCAGGGCGTGACGAACTTCGACGGGGAAGCGCTGGGGACGCTGATCAACCTCTCCAAGCGCGCGGCCTACTGCGGCTGCGAGATTCGCGTGGTCGCCGCGCCGCTTGCCATTCGCAAGGTGCTGCGCCGCAGCCAGATAGACAAGGGCCTCTTTCAGATGGCCGGGACGGTGGCCCAGGCGTTTTCCAACGGGAGCGCGGTGGGAATGTGCTGGCGCGTGCAGCGCGGCGACCGATCCGCCGTCGTCACCGCCTGTGGCCTGTCGGATCGCCTCGCGGTACAGCGGCTGGAGAGCGTCTGCGCCCGGCTGCTGTCTTCGGACAAACAGGTAGACCTCGATCTGCGCGATGTCACCTTTGTGGACTGCCATCTTCTGGCGGCGCTCTATCGCCTGACGAAGATGACCGCCGGTTCCAGTGAGCGCTGCCCGGCGCGCTTTCGGGTGGTGGCCGGGTCGCTATTGCGGCGCGCGATGGCGCGCGAGCAACTGCTGGGTAAGATCGTCTTGACCGATACCCCGGAGATGCCGCCGGATGCGGTCGAAGAGCCTTTTGAGGTGCGGGAGGAGGCCGAGAACAGCCGGACTCCGGTGGAGCCTCTGCCTCTGTTTGCCAAAGGCGTATAAGGACGGAACGTTATGAAGTTCGAGTTGCAGGTGTTCATTCTGCTGATCGCGCTCGGCCTGATTCTCAAAAAGATGGACTGGCGCGGGCAGTTTTTCCTGTTTCTGTTTATCGCTTCCTGGATCCTGTTCAACTGGAAAAAAGGTTAGGCCGCTCCGATGGCAGATGAAGTCCGGCCTGCCTCCCAGACGGCCCCCCCAACGCCTTCTTCGCAGTCCCTCCTGGAGACGCGCCCCTCCGGGCGCAACGGGTTCTGGGGGCGGATGCTGCGCGTGTTGGCGACGGAGACGGAAGGACTGCACCTGCGCCTCCGCCTTGTCGGCCTGCCGATCGCGCTGCTGCCTCACTTCTCCTTCAATCGCCTGCGCACGGCTCTCTATCGGTTAGGCGGTCTCCGCATCGGCGCGCGCTCGCTCCTGCTGGGCAGCGTGGAACTGGCCGGGCCGGGCGACATTCAGGCGCGTTTTGTCGTCGGCGAGGATAGCCAGATCACCGCGCCGCTCTACGCCGATGTCTGCGCGCCGATCACCATCGGGGATCGGGTCTTCATCGGCCATCATGTCGTGCTGATCACGACCGACCACGAGATTGGCCCGGCGGAGCAGCGTTGCGGGGGCTGGCGCAGCGCGCCGATCACGATTGAAGACGGCGTCTGGATATGCGCCGGAGCGAAGGTGCTGCCCGGCGTGACCATCGGGCGCGGGGCGGTCGTGGCGGCGGGCGCGGTCGTGACAAAGGACGTGCCGCCGAACACGCTGGTCGGCGGCGTCCCGGCGAAAATCCTGCGCGAACTGGACACCGGGGGATGAATTCGCGGAGCGTCTGAACCGGGATTTCACTGTCTGAACTATGATTTATCGGATTAGAGGAGGGACTATGATGGGGCCAGGCTTAATCACAGTCCATCCGTTAATCCGACGAATCACAGTTCAGACAGAAGCGGTTCAACCGCCGAACATCTGCACAATTTGAATCCTGGCATGGAAGCGCGAGCTATCAACCGAATACGGGCGGCGCTGGTCTGGGTCTGCGCGCTGGTCGGGACTGCCTCTATCGGCCTGTTCGCAGGGCAGACGGCGGAGCAGGGAAAGCCGCTGCCGGACGGCTCCATTCTGCTGCGCGTGGACGCGACACGGCAGATCGGCCCTATCGCCCCGACTATCTACGGCGTGGCTGTGCCTGGAGCCAGCTATATCCGCGAACTGCGGCTGGGTTTGTGGCGGTGGGGCGGCAATCCGAACACGCGCTATAACTGGGAAAAGGGGAACTGCTGGAATGCGGCGCGCGACTGGGAGTTCCGCAACTACGGCGCTTCTAAGAAACCTGCCGACAGCCAGCCTTCCGGAGTCTTCGACCAGGCGGTGGCGGCGAACCAGGCGGCGGGAGCCGCGACGCTGCTGACCATTCCTACGCTGGGGTGGGTGGCGCGAGACAACAATAACCAGACGCGCTCGCTCGGCGTCCCTGTCCAGAGCGGCCCGCCGGTCGCGCCCGGTTCGGAAGCCATTGCCGGGTACGATCCGACGGAAAATCGGAAGCGCGTGTCGCAGCGTTCGCTGCCGCGCAAGGGGCGGCCGTTCACCGATCCACCCG
>Ga0070741_10018468_pt1 | contig 11286 bp, 11 predicted proteins | sample Coa_R1_4_FD_66440 | JGI IMG/M metagenome (GOLD analysis project Ga0070741, IMG submission 66440) | Surface soil microbial communities from Centralia Pennsylvania, which are recovering from an underground coalmine fire - Coalmine... | ecosystem: Environmental > Terrestrial > Soil > Unclassified ...
TGGCATCACACCCTGGACGAAGTGCTGGGCGACAAGACCGGGGTCACCGGCGCACGCCTGCGCAACGCGCTGACCGGTGGCACGCAGGACATGGCCTTGCATGGCATCTTCATCGCCATCGGCCACACGCCGAACACCTCCATCTTCGAAGGCCAGCTCGCGATGACCAACGGCTACATTCGCGTGAAGGGCGGCAGCGAAGGCTCGGCCACGGCGACGAGCGTGCCGGGTGTGTTCGCCGCGGGCGACGTCGCCGATCACGTCTATCGCCAGGCGGTCACGTCCGCCGGCACGGGGTGCATGGCGGCGCTCGATGCCGAGGCCTATCTCGAGGGGCTTTGATCCGGCGCAGCTCTCTCCTCACGCCAGTCGTTGCGGGTGTCATCGTGGCCAAGCTCGACGATCTGAAGCGTCTTCTCGACGCGCGCCGCGCCGAGAGCGCGCGCGCGGCGGAGCGCGAAAGCGTCAAGTCCGGCCAGGACACCACGCCCGGGGTTCATCACAAGCAGGCCGCACAACATGCCAATCGCGTGTTGTCGCCGAAAAAGGCCATCGCAGGGACCAAGCACGCCGACGGCGACATCGATCTCACGCAGGCGTTTGCGGACGTGCGCCGCCTGCCGCCGTCGACGCGTGCGCGCATCGCGCGGCCGCGCCCCGCTCCCGTGCCGGCGCAACGCCTCGCCGACGAGCGCGAGGTGCTGCTGCAATCGAAGTACGGCGACGAGCCCGCGCCGCACTCGTGGGAGATCGGCCAGGAGCTCGAGGCGGGACAGACGTTCGTGCGGCCCGGGCTAGGCACCGACGTGCTCGGCAAGTTGCGGCGCGGGCATTGGTCGCTGCAGGCGGAGCTCGACCTGCACGGCTACACCGCCGACGAAGCGCGCGACGTGCTCGCCGACTTCCTGTACGAGGCGCGCCAGCGCGGTTATCGCTGCGTGCGGGTCGTGCACGGCAAGGGCCTCACCTCCCCGAATCGCGAGCCGGTGCTCAAGGGCAAGGTGCGCAAGTGGCTCGCGCACTGGGACGACGTGCTCGCGTACAGCGAAGCCCCGCGCCATGCGGGCGGTGGCGGCGCGGTGCTGATCCTGTTGCGCGGCCGCTGAACGTCGCGGCGGCTGCCTTGTCCGAGCCAGTCCACAACGAGAAGAAATCCCGATGATCGACATCCTCACCGACCCGCAGGCCTGGATCGCGTTCGCGACCCTCACCGCGCTCGAGCTCGTGCTGGGCATCGACAACGTCATCTTCATCTCGATACTGGTCGACAAGCTCCCCCAGAAGCGGCGTGAGGTCGCGCGCAAGACCGGGCTGTTCATGGCCATGTTCATGCGCATCGGGTTGCTCCTGATCCTCACCTGGATCGCAGGCCTGACCGGCACCCTGTTCACCGTATTCGGCGAGGAATTCTCCGGGCGCGATCTCATCCTGGTCGCAGGCGGGCTGTTCCTGTTGTGGAAGAGCGCGGGCGAGATCCATCAGTCGCTCGAAGGCAGCGAAGGCGAATCCTCGCGCGCGGTCCCGGCGACGTTCGCCGCCGTGATCGTGCAGATCATGCTGATCGACATCGTGTTCTCGCTCGACTCGATCATCACGGCGGTGGGCATGGTCGACGAGATCGCCGTCATGATCGCGGCGGTGATCGCATCGGTCGGGCTCATGATGGTTTTCGCCGCGGCGATCGGCCGCTTCATCAGCGCGCATCCGACCATCAAGATGCTCGCCTTGTCCTTCCTCGTGGTCGTGGGCGTGGTGCTGATCCTGGAAGGGTTCGACCATCACGTGCCCAAGGGCTACATCTACTTCGCCATGGCGTTCGCCGTGGGCGTCGAGATGCTCAACATCCGCCTGCGCGGCCGGCGTGAGGCGCCGGTGCATCTGCGCGAGCCGTACGCCCGCGACGCCGGCAACGGGAAGAGCTAACGCGCGGCGGAGATGAGCTCTGCCAGGCGGCGCGATTGCCGCCCGTTCGCGTCGAAATTGTCGGGCGCGAGCCACTCTTCGTAGGCGCTGCGCAGGCGCGGCCATTCGCGGTCGACGATCGAATACCAAGCCGTGTCGCGGCTGCGGCCCTTGTACACGACCGCCTCGCGAAAGATGCCTTCGAAGGTGAAGCCGTAGCGCAGCGCCGCCGCGCGCGAAGGCGCGTTGAGGTGATCGCATTTCCATTCGAAGCGGCGGTAGCCGAGCTCGTCGAATACGCGTCGCATGAAGAGGTAGATCGCCTCGGTGCCGGCCGTGGTGCGTTGCAGCCGCCGCGAGTAGGTGATCGAGCCGACCTCGATCACGCCGTTGGCGCGATCGACGCGCATGAGCGCCGCGGTTCCCGCCGCCCTGCCCGCGGCATCGAAAATGGTGTGATGCAGGGGATCTTCAGTCTGGCTGATGCGCTCGATATAGCGCTCGAATTCGCTGCGACCCGCAAACGGGCCGGCAGACAGATAGGTCCAGTCGCGCTCATCGGGTGACTCGGCATAGGCGTCCCAGAGCTCGCCGGCGTGCCCGGGCTCGACCGGCTCGACCCGACACCAGCGTCCCAGCATCGCCGTTCGTGGCGGTGCCGCGCGCGGCTGCCAGTCCGGCAGGGCGGGTCCGATCGGCTGGCCGAATTCGTTGGCGCGTGCGCTCATGCGTGCTGTGGCATCGCCTCGTCGTTGGCGAGCGCCACCAGCGCGCTCACCAGCACGCGCGTTCCCGTCGCGAGATCCTCGGCTTTCGCCGATTCGCGCGGATTGTGGCTGATGCCGCGCTCGCACGGCACGAAGATCATGCCGGTGGGACAGATGCGATGCATGAAGCGCGCATCGTGACCTGCCGCCGAGTAGATGTCCATGCTGGGAATGCCGAGCTCGCGTGCGCTGTCGCGGATGAGCGCGGTCATGCCTTGCGGAAAATGCAGCGACATCGCGCTGGTGAGCTCGGCGACGTCCACCGTGCAAGGCGCCGCGTGACTCGCGCAGACCTCCGCAATGCGATCGCCCACGCTCGCCAGAATGTCCGAATCGACGTGCCGCAGGTCGATCGAGAACACGACCTGGCCGGGCACCACGGAAGGCGCATTGGGTGTGACGTCGAGCTTGCCGATCGTGAACTTGACGACATCCTCCGCGTCGTGGATCTCGGCGGCAAGCGCCTGGATGATGCGCGTGGCAGCGAGCAATGCGTCCTTGCGCTCGCGCCGCAGCGACGTTCCCGCGTGCGCCTCCTCGCCGCGCACGGTGACCCGGAACGTGCGCTTGCCCTGGATGCCGGTGACGACGCCAATGGGAATACGTTCGCGCTCCAGGATCGGGCCCTGCTCGATATGCGCCTCGACATACGCGGCGACCGGACGGCGCAGCGGTTGCTGCGGCAACTCGGGAAACGCCGCATGCAAGGCAGCGATGCCTTCGCGCATGCTCATGCCACTGCCGTCACGAATGGCGAACATGTCCTCGAGCGGCATCGCACCGATGAACACGGCCGATCCGGTCATGCCGGGCACGAACCGCGAGCCTTCCTCGTTCATCCAGGCCACGATTTCGATCGGACGGCGAAGGCTCGTGCCGGATTCGATGACCGCCTGCACGGCCTCGAGCGCCGCCAGCACACCATAGACCCCGTCGAACTTGCCGCCGCTCGGCTGAGAGTCGAGATGCGATCCCGAAAGCACGGGAGGCAACCCGGGTTGCGATCCATCGAGGCGCAGGAAGAGATTGCCCGCGGCATCGGTCGCGGCACGCAGGCCCAGCTCACGCCCCCAGCCGATGAGCTCGCGCCAGGCAGCGCGCTCCTCCGCGGAGAGCGCCTGGCGATTGACACCGCCGTCCGCGCGCGCGCCATGCCGCGCCATGGACATGTGACGCCGCCACAGTCGCTCGGCGTCGACGCGATCGGCCGCGCGCTCAGCCATGCCGTTAGCCTAGCTCGTCTTCATGATCTGCGCGGAGCTCGCGCGCGGATCACGCTCGGTCCATCGGCCGGCCTCCGCCAGAGAGATGAACTCCGACACGAACCGGTTGAAGTGCCCGGGCTCCTCGAGATTGATGGTGTGGCCGGTCTTCGGCAGCACGAGCAATCCGCACGCCGGGATCACCTTCTTGAGGAAGATGCCGGGTTGCAGGCAGTGATCGTCCTCGTCACCGACCACGACGAGGGTCGGCACCCGCATCGCGCGCAGGCGATCCTCGAGGTCGTACAGCGACGGGCGGAGCATCTGCACGCCACGCATGGTGTTGGCCGATCCGCGCGCGGAATGCTCGCCTAGTTGCGTGGCGAATTCCTGCCAGCCGCGCGGATCCTTGTTCTGGAACTGCACGCGCGAGGCGCCCAGCGCGTAGGTCTTGGCGAATTGCGCGCTGCCCTGGGTCTCGAACTGGCGCGCGACCTCCGCCGATACGTCGCGAAAATACTGCTCGTACTGCTTTTCGGCGCCGTATCCCGCGCCGGCGACCACGATCGAACGCGCGCGCTGTGGGAAGTCCAGCCCGAAATGCAGCGAGGCAAACCCGCCCATCGACAATCCGACGACATGCGCCCGATCGATGCCGGCCGCGTCCATGACGGCGACGATGTCACGCACCGCACGCGCCTGCGAATACATCTCGACCTTCTCCGGCACATCCGACGGCGGATAGCCGCGAGCGCCGAACGTGACACAGCGATGACGGCGCGCGAAGTGCCGCATCTGCGCCTCCCAGCTGCGATGATCGCCCCCGAACTCGTGCACGAACACGATCGGCGTGCCGCTGCCCGCTTCCTCGAAATAAAGACGAACGCCGTCGTCCGTTTGCGCGTAGGCCACCTGCGTCGCTCCTGGCGAAATTAGAAAAGCGGGCCGACTTCGCCGATCCCGCGTGCCCGCTCGACCATTTGCGGCAGGCGCGCGCAGAATGCGTCGGCCCATGCCTCGGGCACCGTGGTTGCCACCTTCACGAAGCGGTGGCCGAACTTCGGCGTGTGATAGGTGCCCTGCCGGATCATGATGCCGTGCTCCTGGTAGGCCGCGACGAGCGCTTCCGGCGTGATGCCGGCCTTCACGCATTCCACCACCAGGAAGTTCGCCTGCGATGGATACACCGCGATCTCGAGCCCCGGCACTCTCGACACCGCCCTGTGGATCTCGGCCTGGTTGCGGCGCTGCCGGCGGTTGACGTCCGGCATCCACTCGCCCTTGATCTCAAGGCCGGCGATCGCCGCGCGTTGCGACACCACGTTCGAGCCGAGATTGTTGGGCGGCGCAGCGGCGATGCGCTCGATCACGTCGGGTGACGCCACCAGCGCACCCACGCGCAGCCCGGCAAGACCGAGCCATTTCGAGAAGCTGTAGATCGTGATGGTGCGCTCGGGGTAGGACCGTGCCGCGAGCGTGTGCGCATCGGCAAAGTCGCGGTAGGTGCAATCGTGCACGAAGTACGCGCCCGCACGGCGCGCAATCGCGGTGAAGGCCTCGATCTCGGCCGCCGTGTAGCACACCCCGAGCGGATTGTTGGGGTCGACGAGATAGATGATGCGCGTGCGCTCGTCGACGGCAGCCTCGAGCTGCGCGGGCGACAGACGCCAGTCGTGCTCGGGGCCGTAGATCGGGATCTCGACCACGCGCGCGCCGGAGGCCTGCGCGAACTGCATCGGCCACTTCCAGCCGGGATCGGTGGTGACGAACGTCCCGCCCGTTTCACTGAGCGCCCGGCACGCGATGTACAGCGCCTCCACCGCACCATCGGTGACGAGCACGGAGGCTTCGGTCAATCCGAGATCGGCGAGGATGAGCTCGCGCAGCTGCTGCATGCCCGCCGGCGGTGCATAGGCGTGGAACTCCTCGCTCGCGATCGAATCGAGCATGGCCTGGCGCACCGCGGGATGCGTCGGGAAGTGGTTGGTGTTCTGGCCGAGCCACATGAGGCCCGGCGTATTGAACAGGCGATCGAAATGTCGATTGCGGACCTCGAACGGTTTCACGAGCGCACGCTCCGTTCCTTGATGATCGAGCCGCGCGCCGCGATGCCGCCGTCGATCGTCACGATCGTGCCGGTGATGTACGCCGCCCGCGGCGAGGCGAGGAACACCATGAGGTCCGCCACTTCCTCCGGCGTGGCCGGCCTTCCGCCGGGATACTTCTCGCGCAATTCCTGCCAGCGGCTTTCGTCGCCGTACCAGTCGAGCGCGCGTCGCTTGTTGATCTTGACCATGCGCTCGGTCTCGACGGGACCCGGGTTGACGCCCACCACGCGAACGCCGAAATCGAGGCTCTGTCCGCCTAGCGCCTTGGTGAAGGCCATCAGCGCGGCGTTGGCGGTGCTGCCGGCGATGTAGTTCGCGTCCCAGTTCTCGCCGGAGTTGCCGATGTCGTTGACGATCACGCCCGAGCCACGCTCCTTCATGGCGGCGTAGATGCCGCGCGTGAGCATGATGTAGCCGAAGAGCTTGAGATCGTAGCCGCGCCGCCAATCCTCCTCGCTCAAGGCCTCGAGCGGTCCGGAGGGGATTTCGCCCGCGTTGTTGACCAGGATGTCGACGTCGCGCCAGCGCCGCGCGAGATCCGTGACGTTCTCGCTGCGGCTCAAGTCGCTCGCCTGCACCTCGACCTTGACGCCATGGCGCGCCTGGATGTCGTCGCGTGCGCTCGCGAGCGCCTCGCCCGAGCGCGCGGCCAGCCGGAGGTTGCAGCCTTCGGCCGCGAACGCATGCGCTGCCGCGAGGCCGATGCCCTTCGATGCGCCCGTGATGAGCACCGTCCTGCCCTGCAGTTGCAGATCCACGTCCCTCCCTGTCGCCTTTTCGCCTGTATACGAATTGCATTGTTACGCATACAATTTCCAGGTGTCAAACGCCCGCAAAGCGCACATGCCCACGACCCGCCGCAAGCGCACGCAGCCGAACGGCAGCCGCCCTGGAGCAGAAGGTCTCGCCGCCACGCGCACGGACCGCATCCGGCAGTCGATCGAGCGGGCCATCGTTTCCGGCCGCCTCCCGCCCGGCGCGAAGCTCGACGAAAATGCGCTCGCGGCGCGACATGGCGCCTCGCGCACGCCGGTGCGCGAAGCGCTGCAGCAGCTTGCCTCGCAGGGGCTCATCCAGTTGCGCGCGCATGCCGGTGCATTCGTCACGACCCTGACCCTGGTCGATCTGGCCGAGATGTTCGAGACCATGGCGTTTCTGGAGGCGGCGTGCGCAGCGCTCGCGGCACGCCGTCACACCGCCGAGGACCGCCAGCTCCTGTCGGCGGCGCACGAGGCGTGTCGCACCGCCGCCGAGCGCGACGATCCGGAGGCGTTCTATGCCGCCAACGGCCGCTTTCACGAGTGCGTCTACGCGGCGAGCCACAACACCTATCTCGCCACGCAGACGCTCCAGCTCGGCAGGCGCCTCGAAGCTTACCGGCGCGAGGCGACGTTTCATCCGGGTCTCATGTCCCTCACCATGACCGAGCACGAGCGCATCCTCGGCGCGATCTTCGGCATGGATGAAGCCGCCGCGGGGCAGCAGATGCGCAGCCACCTCGACACCCTGCGCGATGACGCGGTGTCGATGGCGCGCGCGACGCGCCGGGTCGCTCGTCAGTAACGCCCATAATCGATGCCGGTGCGCGCTTTCGCAGCGCGCAACAGGCGTGACGCCGCGGCGTTCACGCCCTCGAAAGCACGGTCCTCGTCGACGTCCAGCATCCTGCCGTCACGCACCCGCACGCGGCCGTCGACGATCGTGAGCGCGGCGTAAGGATCGCTGCCGGCAACGAGCAACGCGCCCAGAGGATCGACGACGGCCCCGGCGTGACTCATCCGTCGCAAGGGAAAGGCGGCAATGTCGGCCGCCTTGCCGGGCGCGAGCTGCCCGATGTCGTCGCGACCGAGCGCGCGCGCACCTCCGCGGGTCGCCATCCACAGCACCTCCTCGGGCGTGAGCCACTGCTCGGGCGATTCCCCGTCCTCGTAGCCGCCCACACGATGCAGTACGAGCGCAAGCCGCAGCTCGTTCAGCATGTTGCTCATGTCGCTGCTCGCCGCGCCGTCGACGCCGATGCCGGCGTTGATGCCGCGCGCGCGCCAGTGCCCCACCCGCGCCGCCTTCTTCCCCAGGCGCACGATGCAGCGCGGACAGTGGGCGAGGCTCACGCCGGTTTCCGCGATCGCGGCCATGTCGATGTCGTCGAGCAACGTGGCGTGCGCAAGCCAGGTGCGCTCGGTGAGGCAGCCGGTCTCGCGCAAGAGATCGATCGGGCGGCCGCCGCGTTGCGCCATCAGCGCGCGCTCGTCGGGCCGGGGATCGAAATGCATGTGCAGGCCGCAGGCGCTGGCACGCGCGAGGTCGGCGAAGCGCCGCATCCAGCGTGGCTCGGCATAGGTCACCGTGGTCGGTCCGATCGCGACCTGCAGCATCGCGCCCGGGGCGGTATCGTGATAGCGCGCGAGCGTTCGTTCCAGCGCCGGGAAGAGCTTTTGTTCGCGATCGATGAGCGCGTCGAGGCGCTCGCCCATGACGCCTCGCAGCCGCTGTTCCAGGTCGGCTTCGATGGTGAGCATACCGCCGCGCACCAGGACGAGACGGATGCCGGCTTCGTGCGCGCCGCGAATCTCCGCGGCGGCCATCTCGCCGTCGCGCTCGGGCATGAGATAGGCGAAGTCGGCGTTGGTGGTGCAGCCCGAGGCGAGCAGCTCGCAGCTCGTGGCGAGCGCGGCCCAGTAGTACGCCTCGGCGTCGATCTCCGCCCACACGGGATAGAGCGCCTCGAGCCAGTCCAGGATGCCTGCCCGCATCACGCGCGGCACGGCGCGCGTGAGGGTCTGGTAGAGGTGATGATGCAGGTTGACCAGGCCCGGGGTCACCAGGCAGCCCGCCACCACGATCTCCTCGTCGGCGGCGATGTCCGGCGCGGGCTCCGGTCCCAGTGCGGCAATGCGCCCGTCCTCGACCAGCAGCCAGGCGTCGCGAAAGGTGCGGCGCGAGTCGTCGCAGGTGTGAAGAAGCTCGGCATGGCGAAGCAGCAGGCGGGGCATGGCAGGCGCGGACCGTTATACGATTTGCATGCTCTCGTATATCATGGCCGATGGCAACGCCCGACTTGAACTCACATTGCGAGGATCGAAGATGCAAGCGCTGAAACTGATCGTGACAGCCCTGGCGTGCGCGGCGTTGGTGCCGCTCGCCTCCGCACAGCAACCAACCGTGCGAATCGGCGTGGTGCAGCCCCTCACCGGCCCGGTCGCCTACGACGGCAACATCTACGTCAACACCGTCAAGATGCTCGTCGACGACATGAACGCCAAAGGTGGCGTGCTGGGCCGCAAGATCGAGCTCGTGATCGAGGACGGCGCGTGCAATCCCGCGCAATCGGTGAATGCGGCCGAGAAGCTCGTCGTGCGCGACAAGGTGGTGGGGCTGCTCGGCGCCTTCTGCAGCACCTCCACCGCCGCGATGATGGAGGTGGCGAAGAAGTACAAGATCCCGCACATCACCGGCATCTCGACCGCGGCCCAGCTGACCGAGCAGGGCAATCCCTATTTCTTCCGCGCCGTCGCGACGACGCCGATGCTGGGCAACTCGTTCGGCGGCGAGCTGCCGGCGCTGGTCAAGGGCAAGCGCTTCGCGTTCCTGACGTTGAACGACGACTGGGGCCGCTCGATGGTGGCCTCGTATCCCGCGTCGCTGCAGAAGGCTGGCGGCGAGGTCGTCGCGCAGGAGTTCTTCCAGCAAAGCGATCTGCAGTTCCTGTCGCAGATCACGAAGATCAAGGCCGCCAATCCCGACGCGATCATCCTCGCCGCCAACACGCAGCAGGCCGCGGCGCTGTCGAAGCAGATTCGCGAGCTCGGCGTCACCGTGCCGCTCATCGGCGAAGGATCGTGGACGAGCGACAGCTACATCAAGCTCGCCGGGCCCAGCGCCGAAGGCGTGATCGGGCTCGTGGAATACGTCTACACGATCAAGAACCCCATCAACGATGCCTTCGTGAAGGAATTCCAGGCCAAGCTCAAGGACAACCCCAGCAAGTTCGCGGGCGCCGCGCACAACGCCATCAGCATCATGGTGGATGCCATCCGCCGCGCCGGCAGCGCCGATCCGGAGAAGATCCGGGAGGCGCTGGAGAAGACCGATTACAACGGCCTCGTCGGCAACATCAGGTTCACCGACAAGCACCAGGCGTATGGCCAGACCGTCTATGCCGCGCAGGTGAAGAACGGCGTGCCGCAGGTGGTGAAGACGGCGACGATCGCCAAGCCGTAGCAGGATCGTGTCGGTGCAATTGGCCATCCTCGGCCAGCATCTGCTGAACGGGGTGCTGATCGGCTGCGCCTACGCGTTGATCGCGATGGGACTCACGATGATCTTCGGCGTGATGAACATCGCGAACTTCGCGCACGGCGAGTTCTACATGCTGGGCGGCTTTCTCGCGTTCTACCTCGTGAGCCTCGTCGGCCTCAACTATTTCGCCGCGCTGCCGACCGCGGTGCTCCTGGTCGTCGCGCTGGCGGTGGTGCTGCAGCATTCGATCTTCCGCCGCCTGCGCGATGCGCCGACGATGACCACGACGCTCGTCACCATCGGGCTTTCCATCCTGCTCGAGAACACGGCGCTGCTGTTGTGGGGACCGCAGCCGCAATCGATCCCCACGCCGTTTCCGGCCAAGCCGCTGTCGTTCGCCGGCATCTACACCACGCCGCTGTACCTGTTCTCGATGGCGGTCACGGCGGCGCTGATCCTGATCGGGCACCTCGTCATCCGGCGCACGCGCATGGGCAAGGCGATGCGGGCGACATTCCAGAACAAGGAAGCCTCGGCGCTGGTGGGCATCCGCATCGATCGGATCTACATGCTCACCTTCATCTTCGGCGCGGCGCTCGCGGCGGCAGCAGGTGCCGTGCTGGGCGGCTTCATTCCGGTCGAGCCGACGATGGGCGGCGTCATCACGCTCAAGGCATTCGTGGTCGTGATCCTGGGCGGCATGGGCAGCTTCGTCGGGGCGATCGTCGGCGGGCTGCTGCTGGGCCTCGCCGAAGCGCTCGGCGCCGGCTATCTCTCCAGCGGCTGGAAGGATGCGATCGGATTTTTCGCGGTCATCCTCGTGCTGCTCTTCCGGCCCGAAGGACTGTTCAAGCGTGCCTAACATCGATCCCGACGAAGGGGCTGCCACGGCTTCGGGGCGCCCCGGCCGCGCGCAGGCGCGTCATCCGCTGGTGCTTGCGGTCACGCTCGTCGTGCTGCTCGCGATCCCTCTCGTCGTGCGCGACGAGTATTTCCTGCATCTTTTCATCGTCTCCGGGATTTTCGTGATCGTCGCGATCAGCCTCGATCTCATCGTCGGCTACGTCG
>Ga0070741_10018469_pt1 | contig 11286 bp, 9 predicted proteins | sample Coa_R1_4_FD_66440 | JGI IMG/M metagenome (GOLD analysis project Ga0070741, IMG submission 66440) | Surface soil microbial communities from Centralia Pennsylvania, which are recovering from an underground coalmine fire - Coalmine... | ecosystem: Environmental > Terrestrial > Soil > Unclassified ...
AGCATCTGGACGTCCGGCCACCAGCCGTCCCCGTACAGCCAGCTCGGGCCGCCGTGCACCTTGAGGTACGTGGGGAACGGGCCGGGCCCGTCGGGCGTCACGACGAACCCGTGCACGCGGTCGCCGGCCGGGTTCACGAACGTCCACGAGCGGTAGGGCGTGCCCTCGACCACCCCCGCTCCCGGATCGGGGGCGAGCACCTCCTCCCCGCGGTCGTCCAGGATGCGCGAGGCCCGGTCGCCGCGCTCGACCCGGTACCACACGCGGCCGTCGGGCCGGACCCGGGCCCCGAAGATCTGTCCCCGGACCCCGGGAATCTCGAGCGTCCCGCCGGTCGCGAGGTCGTACCGGAGCAGCTCATCGCGGGCAAGGAACCGGTGGAGCACCAGGATCGACCGCGCGTCCGGCCACCAGTCGAGCGGATAGACCTCACCGGGCAGGTCGAAGGCGAGGTCGACGCGAGAGCCCGTCGCGGGGTTCCACAGCGCCGGCCGGGTGAGGTTCTCGCGCTCGTGGGCAAGGAGCAGGCGCCCGTCTCCCGGAACGGGGGACCAGGCAATCGCCGCGACCGAGTTCCTGGGTCCGTCCGCCAGGGTCCCGACGACCTCGCCGGTCCGCGGATCGAGCACGAGGAGGGCGCGGTGGATGTTGTCCCCCGCCTGAGCCGTATCGATGCAAAGGAGCGTCTCGTCGGCAGACAGAGCGCCGAGCTCGAACCCCTCGAGCTCGCTCTCGAAGGTCCCCAGGACGAGCATGTCGACGTCCCGGTGGACCTCCTTGGCGGGACCGCCCTCCTCCGAGACGTAGACGGCGAACCCCGACCGGTCCGCGATCGCCGCTGCGACGAGCGTCGGGCCGACGGCCAGCCCGCTCGGCCACCCGTCAGGCACGCCGGCGAGGAGGGGCTCCGGCTCCCCGCCCTCGAACGGCGTGGCCATCCACCGGCCCGACTCGTCGCCCGTCTCGTCCCGGAACCACAGAACGCGCTCCCCGCGATGGTCGACGGTGGCGATCGTGACGCCGACGGGCTCGTCGGTCACCCGGCGCCGGACTCCCGTCGACCGGTCCCAGGCCACGGCCTGGTCCGCTCCCGACTCGTTCGACACCGCGACCAGCCGCTCCGGCGCGCCGGGCGACCAGTGAGGGAGGTGGACCGTCGGCGCGAGGAACCGCCGCTCCCAAACCGGACCGTCGGCGCTCATCGAGTCAGAGCCTACCAAGGTCGCTCGCCTAGCTTGTCACCCGAACGGGCCGGAGCGAAGCGCGCGGGCGGACGTCGGTGGCGAGACGGCGGGTTGACGACCCGGTTCCCCGCGGCTATCACTCGCGTCCACGCGACGAGGAGGAGACCGGTGGGCGGGGACCGCAAGACGATCGTGTTCTTCCCGGAGGGGGCGTTCGGCCCGACCAACAACTGCGTGGGCATCGGCAACGTGCTGCGCGAGCGCGGCCACAGGGTCGTCTTCGTCGTCGAGGAGTCCTTCGCCGGCACGCTCGAGGCCCGCGGGTTCGAGGAGGCTCGAATGCGTCTGACCCCGCCGCCGGAGGTGGAGGAGGAGCCCGGCCAGTTCTGGAAGGACTTCATCCGCGACACGGCGCCGGAGTTCCGGAAGCCGACGGTCGAGCAGCTCGAGACGTTCCTCAAGCCGACCTGGCAGGCGCTCATCGACGGGTCCACCTACGCGCACGAGCGCCTGTGCGAGATCTTCGACGAGCTCGCGCCGGACGCGATCGTCGAGGACAACGTGGTGGCCTTCGGGGCGATCCCGGCGAGCGGGCGCCCCTGGGCGCGGATCATGTCGTGCAATCCGCTCGAGATGAAGGACCCTGCCCTTCCGCCGGTGTTCTCGGGGCACCCGACCCGGGACCGGACCGCGTGGGACGAGTTCTGGCGGGAATACGACCGGGTGCTCGGGCCGCAGATCGCCGAGTTCGATGCGTGGCTCCGCGACCGGGGCGCCCCGGCGCTTCCCGGGCCGCGCGATTACATCTGGGAGTCGCCCTACCTGAACCTGTTCGTCTACCCGGAGGAAGCCGACTACCCCCGGTCGAACCCGCTCGGGCCCACGTGGCACCGCCTCGACGCCTCGGTCCGCTCCACCGACGAGACCTACGACGCGCACGCTTCGCTCGGAGCCGAGGGCGCGCTCGTCTACCTCTCGCTCGGCTCGCTCGCGAGCGCCGACGTCGAGCTCATGCGTCGACTGGTCGACGTCCTGTCCCGAACCCCGCACCGCTATATCGTGAGCAAGGGCCCCCAGGCGGAGCTCTACGAGCTCGCCGACAACATGGTCGGGGCGGAGTTCCTTCCGCAGCCGGCCATCCTGCCGCACGTGGACCTCGTGATCACGCACGGCGGGAACAACACCGTCACGGAGAGCTGGTACTTCGGCAAACCCATGATCGTGCTGCCGGTCTTCTGGGACCAGTACGACAACGCCCAGCGGGTCGATGAGCTGGGGCTCGGCGTGCGTCTGCGGACGTACGCGTTCGAGGAGGACGAGCTGACCGGCGCGATCGAGCGGCTGCTTGCGGACGGGGACCTGAGGGATCGGCTTCGACGGATGTCGGCCAGGCTCCAGGCCGACCCGGGCACGGTGAGGGCGGCCGACCTGATCGAGCGACTCGCCCGGACGGGCGAGCCGGTCCTCTAGCCGCGGTCCGCCGGGCCGCCGCCCGTCGAGTCGCCGGCGGCGGCGGCCGACTCCCGGATCGCGCGCCAGACGCGCTCGGGCGTGAGGGGCATGTCGAGGTGCCGGACGCCGAGGTGCGCCAGGGCGTCGATCACGGCGTTCTGCACGGCGGGGGTCGAGCCGATCGTCGCCGATTCGCCGATCCCCTTGGCGCCGAGCGGGTTCAGCGGAGTCGGGGTCTCGGTGTGCGCGAGCTCGAAGGAGGGGAGCTCCGCGGCGCTCGGCATCGCGTAGGTGGCGAGGTTCGAGGTCAGCGGCGTCCCGGCCTCGTCGTACTCGACGCCCTCGAACAGCGCCTGTGCGATCCCCTGCGCGAGCCCGCCGTGCACCTGGCCGTCGACCAGCATCGGGTTGAGGATCCGGCCGCAGTCGTCGACGGCGACGTGGCGGATGGGCCGGGCCTCGCCGGTCTCGAGGTCGACCTCGACGACGGCCACGTGGGCGCCGAACGGGTACGTGTACTCGGCCTGACGGAACTGGGAGGTCGCCGAGAGCCCCCGCTCCACGCCCTCCGGGAGCCGGGAGGGGTCGTTCGCCGCCTCGGCGAGCTCGGCCCAGGTGAGCGCGACCTCGGGTGCCCCCACGACGCCGAGGCGCCCGCCCTCCAGGAGGGCGACGTCCTCCACCGACACCTCGAGCAGGTGAGCGGCGAGCGTCCGCGCCTTCTCGAGCACCGCCTCGGAGGCCCGGAGCACCGACGAGCCCCCCACCTGCAGCGAGCGCGATCCGAAGGTCCCCTCGCCGCGCGGCACGGCCGCCGTATCGGAGTGGATCACGCGGACCGCCTGGACCGGCACGCCCAGCACGCCGGCGGCCACCTGCGCCATGGCCGTCTCGTGGCCCTGTCCGTGCGAGGAGGTTCCGACCCGGACCGCCACCGCGCCGTCCGCGTCGATCTCGACGGCCCCGTATTCCTTGCGCCCGAACCCCGTCACCTCGACGTAGACGCTCACCCCGATGCCGAGCGCGAACCGGTCGCCGCGGGCACGGCGCTCCGCCTGCTCGGCACGCAGGTCCTCGTACCCCGCGAGCCCGAGCGCTTCGTCGAGCGCGCGTTCGTAGTCTCCGACGTCGTACGTGGAACCGACCGCCGTGGTGTGCGGGAAGTCCTCGGGCGGGATGAGGTTCCGCCGGCGGAGCTCCACCGGGTCGATGCCCAGATCGGTCGCGAGCAGATCCATCGCGCGCTCGATCGTCGCGGTCGCCTCGGGCCGTCCCGCCCCCCGGTACTCGCCGACCGGGGTCGTGTTGGTCACGACCGAGCGCCCGCGAGAGGCGACCCTCGGGATCCGGTACACGCCGGGCAGCATCGTCCGCGTCGTCGGCGCCAGGTAGGCGGCGATGGGGTACGCGCCCAGGTCGGCCAGGATGTCGACGCGCAGACCCACGAGGGTGCCGTCGCGGGTCGCTCCGAGCTCGACGTCGTGCACCTGCGCCCGTCCGTGGTTCATCGCGAGCATGCTCTCCGTGCGGGTCTCCGCCCAGCGCACCGGACGCCCGAGCCGGACCGCGGCGGCCGCGCAAGCAAGCAGCTCGGGATAGACGTGGAGCTTGGCGCCGAACCCCCCGCCCACGTCGGGCGCGATCACGCGGACCCGCTCCCCGGGCAGCCCGAGCCACTCGGCGAGATCGGCGCGGAGATCGAACGGGATCTGCGTCGAGACCCAGACCGTGAGCGACCCGTCCTCCCCGGGCACGGCCGCGATCGCGCTCGTCTCCATCGGGACCGGAGCGACCCGCTGGTTCACGACCCGCGCCCGAACGACGACGTCGGCGCCGGCCACGACGTCCTCCGCCCAGTGCTCCTCGAACGCATGCGCGAGGTTCGTCCCCGCCTCCGGGAACAGCAGGGGCGCGCCCTCGGCGAGGGCGGCCGCCGGATCCACGACCACAGGCAGCGGGTCGTAGGCCACGGCCACGGACTCGGCCGCGTCCATCGCCCGGGCCAGGTCCTCGGCCAGCACGAGCGCCACCGGCTCGCCGACGAACCGCACGACGTCTCGGGCGAGCACCGGCCGCTCGAAGGGTCCGGTCACGTTCCCGGCCGGCGGCCGGGGCGCAAGGCCGAGATCGCCCGCCACCAACACGGCGTGCACGCCCCGCATGGCCGAGGCGGCAGCCGTGTCGACGTCCCCGAGCCGGGCATGCGGCATGATGGAGCGGACGAAGACGGCGCGGAGCGCGTTCGGGACCGGCACGTTCTCGACGTACCGGGCACGGCCGGTGAGGAACCGCGGGTCCTCGACGCGGCGGACGGCGCTTCCGAAGATCGAGCCGGGCATGCGGCGCACACTCTAGAGGAGCGCGCGATGGGCGGAACCGCAGGACGGGTACGGGACGGGTTGCCGAGCGGGACCGGCGGGTTGCCGAGCGGGACCGCCCGGCCGGCCGGAACTCGTCGAGGCCTGGCCGTTCTCTCGCTCACGGCCGCGATCCTCACGCTCGCGCCCACTCCACGCGCGATCGCCGCCTCGCGCATCACGGCCCGCCTGGTGATCGGCGGGCTGAACCAGCCGACGGCGTTCACGTTCGGCCCCGATGACCGGATCTGGTATGTGGAGAAATCGACCGGGGAGGTTCGCGTGCACGATCTGCGGACCGGGTCCGATCGGCTCTTCTTCCGCGTCTCGGGCGTGAACGCCGAGGGCGAGCGCGGGTTGCTCGGGATCGCGCTGCACCCGGAGTTCCCCGCGCAGCCCTTCGTCTACGTCTACGCCACCCGCTCGGTGCGCGCGGGTCTGCGCAACCAGATCCTCCGGATCACCGACCGGAACGGTACCGGGACCGCCCCCAAGGTCCTCGTCTCGGTTCCCGCGTCCTCGAGCCCGTACCACAACGGCGGGCGGATCCTGTTCGGTCCCGACGGGATGCTGTACGCGATCGTCGGCGACGGGCACGATCCGGCCAACGCGCAGGACAGGTCGAATAACCTGCGAGGCAAGATCCTCCGGATGACGCCCTCCGGCGGCGCGCCCTCGAGCAACCCGTTCCCGCGCAGCCGGATCTTCGCGTACGGCATCCGCAACTCGTTCGGGTTCGCGTTCGATCCGAAGACCGGTCGCCTGTGGGAGACCGAGAACGGCCCCGAGTGCAACGACGAGCTCAACCTGATCGCGAAGGGCCGGAACTACGGCTGGGGCCCGCACGAGACCTGCTCGGGACGCTCGCCCCGGAACACCAACCAGGACGGACCGAGCCCCGTCCTGCCGAAGCTCTGGTACACCCCGACCATCGCGCCGACCGGGATGGCGTTCTGCGAGCGGTGCGGCCTGGGCTCGCAGAGCCGCGGGGCACTGTTCTTCGGCGCCTTCAACACCGGCGACGTCCGGCGCGTGCGGCTGGACGCGGCCCGGACCGGCGTGACCGGGCAGACGGTCGTCTATCACCATCCCTCCGGGATCCTGTCGATGGAGGTCGGACCGGACCGCGCCCTGTACTTCAGCGACTTCGGCGGCATCTACCGGCTCGTGCGCTCGTGAGGGGTTCGTCCGCGGGGGGGTGGCCCTTCCCCTCGAGGCCACCGGGCGCTACCCTCGAAGCACGGGCGCGCCCCCGAGCGCTCGGTGGGGGGTGACGAGGTGCACATCGGTCAGCCCAAGCGCATCATCGAGGTCGAGCCGGCGACCATCCCGATACCCGAGGTGCTGCCCGAGCCGGAACCGGCTCCCGAGCACGTTCCGTCGGGACCTCCCCCGGAGCAGGATCCCGCCCGCCGCGAGCCCGTGCGCGAGCCCGAGCGCGAGCCCGCCGGCGCCGTCCCCTGAGCCCGTGCTCCCCCGGGACCTCCTCCCGGTCGGCGGGACCTCCTCGGAGCCCATCATCGCCTGGCGCGCGTGGGCGCTCTCGGCCGGCCGGGACTGGACCCGGCCCCGCCTGCGCCCCGTCATCGGAAGCCCACGACCCTGGCCCCCGCTCGAGCCCGCCCGGGCCGCGTGCCGTCGCCTGCGACCCCACCCGATCCCCGACGCCGCCTGCACGTGCGGGCTGCACGCGGTGATGGAGCCCGACGCGCTTCGGTGGACCCGCGACCCCGTGGTGGTGGGCACGGTCGCGCTGTGGGGCCGGGTCGTCGAACACGAGCGCGGGTACCGGGCCGAGTTCGGCTACCCGCAGCGCCTGCGGCTGGTGTGCCGGTTGTGCTTCTGGCAGCGAGACGTCGGGGGGAGCGTCCCCGACGTCGCCGTCCGGATGCGGGGCGGCAGGGTCCTTCCCCTGTGCCTCGAACACCTGGAGCTCGTCCACCGGTACGGCTTCCCCACCCCCAACCTCGTTCCCGCGGGGGTGGTCGAGCAGGCATTGCTCTCGGCCTATGCGGTCGACCTCCTGGGCGTCGGCGGTCGAGTGGTCTTGATTCAGCGGTGTGCGAACCACCGGGCTCGATTTGTGCGAACTGACCGAATCGCCTTGCAGCCAACCCCGAGGGGACGCTGAATCCAGCGATCTACGTCCGGGCCCCTGCCACCCCTCGAAGGGGGCAGCCGCGCGAGCCTGGCCGTGAATCAGCAGTATGCAGCGTTGAAGACGAGGACTTCGCCAACCTCGGCGTGGATAGTGTCCCCGGGATCGCTGTTGCAGAGGTGGAACGTGTCGACGCCTCCGTTCCCCCAGACGTCATCTGCGCCCAGCCCATCTTCAAGGATGTCATTGTCCTGGTTGCCCTCGATCAGATCGCTGCCGTTGTCGCCATCGACGGTGTCCCCGCCCGTGTTTCCGTGAGCATCGTCGTTCGCGGCTCCCGCGTGGATGTCGTCAGCTCCATCATCACCGAAGACATGGTCCACATCGTCGCCTGCGTTGAGGCTGTCGTTGGCCGCGTTGCCATGCATGGTATCGGTCCCCGTCTTCCCACACATGGTGTCACCGCCGCCGTTTCCGTTCATGGTGTCGTTTCCGCCTTCGCCGGACATCACATCGGCGGATCCTCCCCCATTCATCGTGTTGTTGTTGTTGTTCCCGCTGTGGTTGGCATCATCCGAAACGACGACAACGCCTTGGCAAACGAGATGAGTTCCCCACGCTGGGACTGCGACCAGCAGGACGACAGCGAGCACAACCGCAGACACAATAGCTGACCGCTTTGTCACTGGACCCCCTCCCCAGGAACGGCAAACCACGGCTCAGCGCTACCCGTGGATTGCTATTCGGACGTGGCCGTGTCCTGGACGACAGTGTCAGCCACCGCGTCCCCCGACTTCCCACAGACCAAGTCGGTGCCACCCGCGTACACGATCGACGGAGCGCCGTTGAGCACAACGACGTCGTCCGCCGGCGTCGTCGCAAGCGGCGTGGCCGCGTCAGCCTCGCTACCCACAATTGTCGCCGTCTTGCCAGCGCACGTGGCATCCTCCTGGGCGCCAGAGCTCGCGCTCGCGAGCGTGAGCGCACCAAACACCGTGACCGCGACGGCCACACCGGCAATCGCTGCGCGCTTCACCGGCCCTCACTCCTTCCCTTCTACCTGTCCGGATGCCCATTGCGCCCGAACACATGTCGTGCGGAGAATGACCCGAACCAAAGGTCCCTCTCAAACTGCTCGCTCCCCGTGGGACATAACGTGCGCCGGAAGCGAAGGTTCCCTCCCGATGAACCCCAGGCGAGCCGCACACCTCTGTCCGGCGCGGCCGACGCGCACCCACCCGGCGTTGCCCCGGTGATGAACAGCTGATCCGGCTGCTCCCCGCTCTGACCACGACAACCTACGCCCCGTGATGCCCTCTAGATCGCCTTCGGTCACCCCTGAGCGCCCCCTCGCGATCCTTACACCTCCGCGTGCCCGGCGGCCCTGAAGTGACGAGGGTTGCACGGTCGCGAAGCGGACTCAAGTCCAAAGGATCGGCTAGGCGAATGGCTGAGGGATGCCATTGATGCGGACCAGAACCCTGCGTTGACCGGACATCGTCGGCCAGCGGGTGAGGCCCTCCGTAGCTCAAACGTTTGGTCCGTCCGAGGCAGAGCCGGACAGACAGTCGACTCCAAGCACGAGGACGTCCCCCGCCCCACCTACTCCGCAGGGACTGATCGTGGAGATGGCCTGCTCGAGGGTCTGTGAGCTCGTTATGCCGCTGATCGCTAGCACTTCCCCCGTGTCCGGGTCGATAGCGACGACGGCGCCGCTACGGAGCATGTCGGCGCCGCATTTGGCGGCTAGCGACGGCGGCGTGAACGTCGAGCTGCCGAGAGAGTCGGCGACGGCACAGAAACCACTCATCGTGTCGGTGCGTGTCGTCGGCTGAGTGGAAGGATTGGCGCGATAGGCTGGCGGTGGATTGATCCGGCCCCCTGACATCAACGCCGCAGAACCGATGCCCACGATGAGTGCAAGAGCCGCGATCGCTCCCCCTGCCGCCGCGCGGCGGGACTTGCGCGACCTCAGCGTCTCATGCGGGGCAACGATCTGGTGAACCCGCTGGTGTGAGATCCCGAGTCCGTCCGCAATGTCGCGTAGCGACGCCCCCGAACGGTGAAGCTTGACGATCTCGCGGTGGTATTCGTCCCGCAACCGCTCCGCGTCGTCCAGGGCCGACTCATAGGCGTCGCGCAACTCTTGGATGCGTCTCAGTCTGTCCATGGCCTCTAGACAGTACCCGTGAGGCACTCCCCGTGTCAAGGGAGACTAGACATCGCCTTGAACGACCTAGACTCGGTGAAGCGAGCTTGCGGACGATTGATTTGGGACAGCCGCCCGGCAAGGGTCGGTGTCCAGGACTCCGCGTTCTCCCCCTCGGAGGACGATTCTCTGCCTGCCTCTCAGGCCCGGCGCCCAGGAGCCGAGCCGGGGGACTCGGTGGAGAAAGGCCCAGCGAGGGCTCGCAGAGCTGAAGCGCTTGGTCCCCGAACTCCGAATCCTCCTCTCGGGAGTCCTCCTCCCTCGGTCTCTGAGACAGGGGCACAGGCCGCGAGGATCAGAGAGGGTCTCTATCGGATGGGCGGCGTGCCCCGAGTCGCCGAGGGAGCGGGAAGTGGCTGGAAGGAGAGGCGCGGAACTCCCCGGAGACTCCCACTGACGCCCTGATAGCGGGACTCGACGGGAACCGCTACCTTGCCGCGCTCCGCGTCGGCGAAGCCTCCGTTGCCTAGCAAAGGGCGACCTGCGCTCAAGACTCCCCCAGAACTCCTTCCCGAGGGGCGACACGCTTCGACGCCTCCCCCGCGCCCTTGTACGGGTGGAGATGCAGGCGACTTGTGGCGATCCGGCGCCCTATCCGAGAGACGAGCAGGTTCCGACCAAGCAGAGCGGGCGGAACCCGGCTGGAACCGCCCACTTCAGGCCCGGGGGACTCGGCGGGAACTCCATGGGAACCACCGCATGGCACCGTCTGCAGCGCCGGGACCGCGGACCGCCCCGCGTGGAGGAAACGTGGAGTCCGGCGGATGACGATATCGACCAGATCGAACCGATGGTCGGGCCCGAACGCCGGGCTCGTGAGTGATTGGCGCCCCGGAATGAGATGGATCAGGAGATCGAGCTGGCAGAGCCCAACTTCATCACACTCGAGCCCGAGGAGGCGGCCGAAGCTATCCGGCTCCTGGCCGCCCTGATCCGTGCCGTCCCCGACCACCACACCGACTCCACGTTTCCTCTACGTCCGGACTCCCCCTCCGGCGGCGACCTTGCCGATGGCTCGCCGTCGGGTCCCGGGGCCAGGGGCAAGGCGGGACCGGCCGAAGACGCAGGTGGCGGGCGGTGAGCGGGCCTCCCGTGCGCGGCCGACGGTCCTCAGGACTGCATCGATCTTCCGCGCAGTCCCTCATCCCTTCGGCGGGGCCAGAAAGACGGGAACAGGCACGGAAGGTGCATGCCGTCACCAGGAGAGCGGCGCTCGACCAGCTGTCGGCGACCGACCGGGAGATCGTGGCCGCGCTGAGCGAGCATCGCGTGGTGACGACGCAGCAGATCAGAACGCTGCTGGAGCTTCCCGAGCGCACGGCCCGCTACCGGCTGGACCGCCTGTGGAAGCTCGGGATGTGCGGGGGGCGCCAGCCCTACGCCGACCAGGGCTCGGCGCCGTACCACTGGTGGCCGTCCCGCCTTGCCGACGCGTTCCACCGGGGCAGGGAGCTCCCCCGAGGGGGGAGCGGGAGGAGCCCCAGGAGCAGTTCCTGCGCCACGCCGCGGCGATCACCGGGCTGTACGTGGCGCTGGTGCGGCTGGCGCCCTCCCTCGGGTGGGAGCTGCTGGCCTTTCAGCGGGAGGTCGAGGCCAGGGAGGAGTTCACGCTCCGTGACCGGCAGGCAGCGATCGTGCCCGATGCGTTCGTCGTGATCTGGGAGGGAGAGGTCGAGTACCACGCCATGGTGGAGATCGACCGGGGCACGATGTCGATCCCCCGCCTGTCCCGCAAGCTCTCGCTGTACCTGGGGTGGGTGGACTCCGGCACCTGGTCCGAGCGCCACCCCTACGTGCCGGCGCTGCTCGCGGCGACGACCACGTCCCGGCGGGTGGACCAGGTCGTGGCCAAGGCCGAGGAACGGGCCCGGGCCGAGTCCCGGACGGCCGAGACCCATCGCGGGGCGATGGCGATCCAGCGCATGGTGATCGCCGCGTGTGACTGCGTGGACCGTCCCGAGGCCGCGGTCGTCGACCCTGTGCGGA
>Ga0070741_10018470_pt1 | contig 11285 bp, 12 predicted proteins | sample Coa_R1_4_FD_66440 | JGI IMG/M metagenome (GOLD analysis project Ga0070741, IMG submission 66440) | Surface soil microbial communities from Centralia Pennsylvania, which are recovering from an underground coalmine fire - Coalmine... | ecosystem: Environmental > Terrestrial > Soil > Unclassified ...
ACGAGCAACCGTGACCACATCACGCTTGAACTCCGGCGGGAACTTCCTGGGCATCGCGACATCCTTCCCGCCCGACCATGTCGGGCGTAAGAGATGTCAACCGAACCCGCGGCAGACCCGACGGCCCCCGCGCGGGCGTCGACGCCGGGTGGCGGACCCCGACGGACGCGCGGGCGCGAGGACCGTTGTCGACGATGCGCCGTTTCGTGGCCACCGGCCAGAGGCTTTCGTCACGAGCTCGGCGAGGTGGCGACCACCGCGACCCGAACGGGTCAGCTTCCGGTCGGGCGCGTCTTCCGAGAGCGCAGACTCACGGCCTCCGAGGGTGCGACGTGTGGTGGCCACCAGGCGTACCTTGCTGGATGTGGTCGTTCGCCGCGACTGGCAGCAGATCTACTGGCACGCGGCCTTGACCCACTGGCGTGCGGCGGAAGTGCATGACCGCGCTGCGGCCTTCTACGACGGTGTCGGAGATGGGCGACGGGCCGCCCACGAGCGAGAACTCGGCCGACGACAGCGCCGAGCTGCTCACCGGGACGAGCGCACCAGCTACCGGTTCGGCCCGCGCGCGACCGAGTGACATCCGGAACGTGCCGATCTCCTGCTGAGTACGGGTGTCCCGGACCGGCGGACGTCAGTCGCGGTCCCAGGGGGCGGTGTCGTCCATCTTGGAGTAGTACTTCGCCAGGTGCGACTTCACCCGGTCGATGTCCTTCTCCGGGAGATCGACCCCGCCTCGTGAGCCCTGCATGACCGCTGCGGCCGCCATCACGCCGCGGGGCACGGCGTGGAGCCGGCCGTCGATCACATCGGCGATGAGCAGCTTGTAGGAGCCGAAGTTCTCCTTCTTCTCGTTGTCGTACCAGACATGGGCGTCGCGGTACTTCTCGTTCGGTCCGTCCTCGGCGTCCGCCCACTTGCGAACCCGTTCCTCGGCAGCGGCACCGTCCCATTCACGGTCGCGATCGGCGAGGGGAAGGTCCTGGAACGCAGTCACCGACATGGCTTGCCTTTCGTCACGCTTTCGATAGCGGTGCTGTACCCCGTGCCGACCGACCTCATCGGAGCGTTTCGGGATGTCCTCCCGACCCGACTCGTCGAGGCCGACGCGCACCTCGCCGCCACGATCGAACGCTTGCCTAGCTGCCCTGCATCGCGGCTGCGATCGCGGCTTCCACCGCAGCGAGTTCGTCGCTCGGGCTGAACTGCACGAGCTCGGTTCCTTCTTCTGCCTCCGGCGCGTGGCCGGGCGCCATGTAGAACGCGTCCCCCGCCTCGAGGGTCTCCTCGTGGTCGGCGTAGCGCACGATGATGCGACCCTTGAGGACCGTGCCCCAGTGCGGGCACGGGCACATCCCTCCGGGAAGCGCGGCCAGCATCGGCGCGAGATCGTGGGTCTGGGTGATGGTCACGAAGTTCACGGTGTAACCATCGAGCGAGCACGACCGGTCGACGGCGACGCCGAAGTCCTTGACCATGTCGGGTTGAGCCGCTGAAGCCTTTGCCATTGTGCTGTCCTCTCGTTCGTCCTGCGGTTCCACCGACGAACGTACGAAGACTGCGGACGTGCCGCATGAGGGCAATCCCTCATCTTTCGCAGACCGGTGAAGGTTCGGCACCGCGTAGGCTCGCCCTGTGACCGAGGGCGCGGTCGAGGTCGACGTTCGCTTGGCCGAACTGCTCGCTGCCCTCTCACTGGGCGTCGACCTCGGTTTTGGGCAGCCGATGGAGCACGTGCTTCGTCAGTGCCGCATCGCGAAACGGCTCTGCGAGCTCGTCGAGGTGGACGACGACACGCGCGTCGCGTCCTACTACTCCGCGTTGCTCGTGCAGGTCGGCTGCCACACGGACGCCTTCGAGCAGGCGCGGTGGTTCGGTGATGACATCGCAGTGAAGTCGACGAAGTACGACGACCCGGCGTCGAAGCTGGCAGAGGCCGCGAAGATGATCCGCATGCTGGGTGCGGGCCAAGCCCCCCTGCATCGACTTCGCGTGGCGTTCGAGTTCGCCCTCGGCGGCTACAAGGACGTCGAGGGGATGATCGCCGAGCACGCTCGCCTCGCACAGGCCCTGGGTGCGGAGCTCGAGCTCCCACCGGCAACGCTCGCCGCGCTTGGCGCGTCGTATGAACGCTGGGACGGTAAGGGTTACCCCGGCGAGCTTGCAGGCGAAGCGATCCCGCTGGCCGCACGCATCGTGCAACTCGCAGAGTTCATCGAGGTCGCGCACCGCAACCGCGGCCTCGACGGCGCCGTCGAGTTCGCGTCGACCGGATCTGGAACACAGTTCGATCCACATCTCGTCGCGCTCGTTGCGGTGGACGGGGAGAAGGTCTTCCAAGATCTGGACGACGGCCGATCCTGGGACGCAGTGGTCGACGATGATCCGGCGCTCACGCGGCTCACGACGACCGAGTTCGAGAACGCTCTGTCTGCGATCGCGCGGTATGTCGACCTCAAGTCGCCGTACCTCATCGGTCACTCGCAGGCCGTCGCGTCGCTTGCGGCGAGCGCGGCCGCTGCGCTCGGGGCGGCGGCCGACGAGTGCGCGCTCGTCCACTACGCGGGATTGTGCGCGGGGTTCGGTCGACTGGGCGTCTCGAACGCGATCTGGGACAAGGCCGGCCCGCTCACCGTCTCCGAGTGGGAGCGCGTTCGGACGACGCCGCAACTCGGCGCGCGCATGCTGGCCCAGTCTGCGGTGCTGGCCCCTGTCGCACGAGTGGTCGCGCTACAACGCGAGCGACTCGACGGCTCCGGCTATCCGGCTGCGCTGACCGCAAACAGCATCGACCGGCCGGCTCGCGTGCTGGCGGTGGCGGACTCGTATCAAGCGATGCTCGAGCCGCGACCCCACCGTGCGGCTCGCACTCCTGCGGACGCCGCGGACGAGCTCCGCCGAGACGTGCATACGGGACGCTTCGACCGCGAGACCGTCGACGCCGTGCTCGGCGCGGCCGGCCATCGTGCTCCCCGTCGCCCGGCGTCAGTCGCCGGCCTCACGAGCCGCGAAGTAGATGTGTTGCGGCTGGCCGCGCGCGGGCTCTCGAACAAGGAGATCGCGAGTCGGCTCGTCATCACACCGAAGACCGTCGGGAACCACATCGAACACATCTACGTGAAGATCGGCGCCACCAACCGCGCCGGCGCCGCGCTGTTCGCCATGCGCAACGGACTGCTCCCCGAAGATGGACAGGTCGACTGATGCCACGACCTGCGCGTCGGCACTTCCAGTCGTACCGCGGCGCACCCACCGATGCGTCAATCGGTGGTTCCTGCAGCGCTTACGTGCCTACCTCGCGCATTGACGGCAGGGATGACGTTGGTTGGGTCATCCAGGTGGACAGCATCCGGACGACTTCGGGGATGACTCGTTCTCGGTAGTCCGGCGCAACTGCCGGGTTGGCGAGGACCCCACCGAACAGCCCAGCGACCGTGGTCGACACGAAGATGGCGATGTCGAGGTCAGCGACGGCTCGTTCGTCGAGTGGTTCGAGGTACGCGCGAGACACTGTGTCGGCCAAGGCGCGAAGTTGGCCGGCAACGCCCTTGTCTGGCGCGCTGAGGGCGTGGCTCATGAGGACCAGAACAAGTCCGGGTTCCTCGGACAAGAAGTCGATGATGGCGCGCAGCATGGCGTCGGTTGCCGCAGAGAACGAGTACGTCGCGAGGTCGGCCATGCGACGTTCGGTCAGGTCACCCAGCTTGTGCATCCGGTCTTCGACCAGGGCGTCGACGAGTGCTTCTTTGTCGGGGAAGTACTGGTAGATCGACCCGACGGCGACGTTGGCGCGCTTGGCGACCTTGTTGGTGCTCAATTGCTCGAGACCGACCTCGTTGAGAACCTGAGCAGTTGCATCGAGCAGGCTCTGAACCAGCCTGAGGGAGCGCTCCTGCGACGGCGCCCGACGGCGCGTCTTCCCAGGTGAGGGCGATGTTCGGGCTGGTCGCGGTGCCATCGGGTCGGCAGCTCCTTCTGACCCTTGACATGAGCAGTCGCTCACATCTTACGGTCGTTGCCGTGAGTGACTTGCAGGTGCGCCAGCCGGCCTTCACGTTCGACGACGTCGAGTTCCTGTGGAACCCGACCAACCCTGCGTACTCGGTGTTCGTCAACGCACTCTCGTTCTGGGTCATCGGCCTCGAGCGGTACCTCGTACGGATCACGAAGGACGCCGATGCCAACATCACCGACCCGGCGGTGCGGGAGGAGGCCCGTCTGTTCATGCAGCAAGAGGCGGTGCACTCGAAGGCTCACCGTCGACACGTCAAGGCCCTCGTCGCTCGTTTCCCCGGCCTCCACGCTGCCGTCGAGATGGTCGTCGCCCAGTACGACGACCTCTACGACCGGCACGATCTGCGCTACCACCTCGCCTACGCCGCTGCACTCGAAGGCACCTTCACACCCGTGTTCGGCACGCTCATCGAGCACCGCGCACCACTGTTCCGTGATGGCGACGCCCGCGTCGCATCGCTGTGCTTGTGGCACTTCTGCGAAGAGATCGAACACCGCAGCTCCGCAGTCACGATCTATGACCACGTCGTCGGCGACCGCGCATACCGCCTGCGAGTCCTGCCGTCGCTGGTGCGACACGTCAACTCCGGCTTCAACGCACTCCTGCACGAGTTCCAGACCCACGTGCCCGGCGAAGCCGGAGCCGCTCACTACGGGTCGACGATCACCCGGCTGCTCGGCCGGAACGCGAATCCTTTCGCGACGATCCCGCTTCGAGACCGGATCCGCATGGCCATCCGAGGCATCGCGTCACTCGACCCCAGGTTCGACCACGAACACCAGCCGATCCCCGCGTGGGCCGACACCTGGTTCGCCCACTACGACCAAGGCGACGACATGACCCAGTTCTACGGGACGGCCACCCACCTCGCGACACCAGTCGATGCGTCATGACGACGCGCGACATCGCCCTTCGATCAGCGGCGTGATCATCGAGCCGAGCGCGGCGACTGCCCAGTTGCACCTCCTGCGTCCGGACGTCGGGTCGCGGCAGGCGCCGATCTGCGTGGGTGACCGCGGCGGTTCGCGGGCAGGTAGCTGTCGTGGCACGCGGAGAACATCCTGACGACCAAGAGGCCGCCGAGGTTCCGGGAGTGGCGACCGATCATGCTGATCCAAAGGACGATGGAGAGGACATCGCTGAACCGAGTGAGCCGGGATGACGTTGCGTTGGGTGCCGATCCCGAGCACCCAACGCATCGAGGACCGCCGACGGGGACTCGACCGCACGCATCCCGACAGCATCTCGTACGCATCCGAGAGTTGCGAGCGGTTCGCCCCGCGCCGACCCGTTGCCCAGGCGGGCAGTCGGCTCCAATGGTGGTCGGACGTAGAGTCCAAAGCCATGAGCGCCAACAGCGACAACTACCGGACCGCCGTCGCCGGCTTCGACGCGGTGATCGAGAACGTCTCGGACGGACAATGGACGAGCGAGGCGCCGTGTGAAGGCTGGACAGCGGCCCACGTCGTCGGCCACGTCATCGGCGGCATGCGCGTCGTGGCCGGCGGAAGCTGGGACGGTACCGACCTCGAACGGGCCGGCGACGACCCGAAGGCGAGCTACGCCGCCGCCAGGGACGCCGCCCTCGCCAACCTCACTGAGGATGCGCTGGCGGACGTGAAGCCGGGGCCGGCGGGCGACATGACGCTCGACGCCATGCTGGGGATGTTCCTCACCAACGACATCCTGATCCACACCTGGGATCTCGCGACGGCCACGGGGCAGCAGGTCGTTCTCGATCCCGCCCTCGTGGAGTCCGCCCACGCCGCGCTCGTCGCGGCCGGCGATTTCGTCCGCGCCCCCAACATCTTCGGCCCGGCCGTCGAGCCCCCCGTCGGTGCTGACGCCCAGACGAAGCTCCTCTGCTTCGCTGGCCGTCGTGCCGGTTAGCAACAGCCGGCACGAGGAACGATCGCGAAGTGATTGCGCTTCCGGGCGCGAGGTCGATGTTCTCGATCGCGTCATCCCGTCCGGCCTGGACGTTGCGATCTCGGCGGACGCAGTAGGACAACCGACGTGGAGTCCAACTGAGATGAGGCGAGCGAGGGCACCGATCTTCGACACGCGGGACCGCGTGGCGGTGGTAACGGGGGCCTCGTCCGGTCTGGGCCGGAGGTTCGCAGTCGACCTCGCCGCCAGCGGCGCGCAGGTCGTCGGTCTCGCCCGGCGCGGCGACCTCCTCGCCGAACTCCAGACGGAGATGCGAGCACGCAGCCCGCGGTCGCGCACCCAGGTGTGCGACGTGTCCGACATCGTCGAGTTCCGCTCAGTGCTCGCCGACATCGAGGCCACCGACGGCCACATCGACGTCCTCATCAACAATGCCGGCATCGGCGAACCCGACCCGTCGAGCGCCGGCGCGGATCCGCTCGATCCGTATCGGGCCGTGTTCGAGACGAACTTCTTCGCTGCCGTGGCGGGAACGCTCGCGGTACTGCCGGGCATGCAAGCACGCGGCCGCGGGGTCATCGTCAATGTCTCGTCCGACATCGCCCGCGCCCCCGGTCCCGGCGAACCCGCGTACGGCGCCTCCAAGGCGGCGCTCAGCGCGTTCACCGAGGCCGTCTCCTTCGACGTCGACGGCAGCGGCGTGCACCTGCACCTGCTGTACCCCGGCTGGGTACCAACTGCCATGGGCCAGCCAGCGGGAAGCGACGCCGACCTTCCGCCCAAAGCCGTCCGGCGCACCGAGGCGCAAGTCTCGAAGCTGCTCCTCGAGCGCATCGGCGCCCCCAACGTCGACATCGACGCTGCACCGATCGCCCGACTCGCGCCGGTGAGCCGGGCCCTGTTCCCCCGCCTCTACCGGCGCGGTGTCCGCCGAGCCACGCAGTCCTGACCGATCATGTCGTCGATGCGACCTCGGACCCAGTACGCATCCGTCGGTGACGCCGAGGTCGCCTACCAGGTGTTCGGCGACGGTCCGATCGATCTCGTGCTCATCCTGGGCATGGCGAGCGCGATCGACGTCCAGTGGGACTACCCGCCGTGGGTCGGCGTCGTCGAGCGGCTGGCGTCGTTCGCCCGAGTGATCCAGTTCGATCGGCGAGGGACGGGAGGCTCGGACGCGCTCCAGTTCACTCGTGAGATACGTCACCGCACGACACCAGCTTCGGCCGCGCGCTGGCGAGACTCGGGGGCGTGCGCGTGCTCGACCTGACTCGACATCCCGTCGTCCTGGCGCCTCTTGCGGGCGGTCCTTCGACTCCGGAACTCACCGCCGCAGTTGCCGATGCCGGCGCCTTCGCGTTCCTTGCCGCCGGCTATCTCACATCCGAGGTGTTGCGCGAGCGGTTGGGTGCCGTGCGCTCGCTGACGACGCGGCCGATCGGTGTCAACCTGTTCGTGCCTGGTCGGCCCGCGAACCGTGACGCGGTGGCCGAGTACGCCGAGGTGCTGCGCGCCGAGGCAGAGCACATCGGCATCTCGCTCGGCGACCCTCGCTTCGACGACGACGAATGGGACGAGAAGCTCGAGCTGCTCGTGGAGGACCCGGTCGACGTCGTGTCCTTCACGTTCGGTTGTCCGCCCCCGGCCGTCATCCAGCGACTGCGCGACCGAGGATCCGAGATCTGGGTGACGATCACGACGCCCCAGGAGGCCATCGCAGCCGAAGCGGCAGGCGCGGACGTCCTCGTCGCCCAAGGCTCCGAAGCCGGCGGGCACCGTGCTACGTGGTCAAACCACGATCCGGCCATCGCCGGGTATGGCACGCTGTCGCTCATCCAGCTCGTGCGGCGTTCGTGCAACGCGCCTGTCGTCGCGACGGGAGGCATTGCCACAGGTGACGCGATCAGAGCGGTGCTCGCGGCAGGCGCGCGGGCGGCGGCGCTCGGCACGGCCTTCATGCTGTGCCCCGAGGCTGGGACGACACCCGTGCACCGAAACGCGCTCATGGGCTCCGCTCCGACTGCCTTGACACGCGCCTTCACTGGTCGACTGGCACGAGGCATCCGGAACCGATTCCTCGACACCTACAGCGACATCGCGCCGACCGCGTACCCCGAGATCCACTACCTGACGGCACCGCTCCGCCAAGCGGGCCGGACGAATGCCGACCCGGACGTCGTCAACCTCTGGGCCGGCCAGGCATACCAGCTCGCCAAAGAACTCCCCGCCGCCGAGCTCGTCCAACAGCTCGCGGCCGATGTCGCAGCATCGCCGTAGGCGCCTGTCGCGCTCCTCATCCCGATCGCGCATCGTTCTTCGTCCCGCAGCGGCCGAGCGGCGTCACTGACGAAACCTGAGAGGTGTGCGTCGACGATCGTGTCGGTCCTCAGAATCAGGTGATGCCCGAGCCGGACCCCGAACCACCCCTTGCCCTCGTCCTCCTGTTCGTCGTCGCTGCCGCGGCGTTCCTCGTCTACATGGTCGTGCTGTCGCTCTCGGGGGGAGGAGGGAGCGCGGGTCCTCCACCGGTCACGGTGGGACGATGACCGCGTCCACACGCGGAGGTCTGCGATGAAGGACCTGCGACGCGGGTTGGTCTGTCACGCGACAAGTCGACGACTTCGTGGACGGGGACACATTCGGCAGCCCTCACCTTCACGGTCGCGGAAGCGATCTAGGTGAGTGCGCGTGCCTGGACTGGACCGAAGCACAGAACGTCTCGAGGACGGATGCGGCCCACGGCTCGCACCTACGGTGGCCGATCCAGGGTCGGAAAGTGCGGTTCTCGATCGCACGCCGCTGCCAGGCTGTCTCGATGAAGAAGCTCGTTGGCTACGGCCGGGATGATCATCCTGATGACGATCCGGACCGTTCGCAGGTCGCCTGGTCGGTCGCAGTGCTCGACGATTGCGACGCATGCGGTGACCTTCGGGTCGAGCTCGTGGTGGAGGACGTCGGGCGTGCTGGAGCTGGGACGGTGGCCCACCTCGCGCCCGGCACGGCGCGCGAACTCCGCGCATTTCTTGCGACGGCGTTGCGTGAGATCGGTGAGGACCCGGACCGATGATCGCGATGTCGACCCACCGAGGGAGGTCCCGCAGTGGTGAGCGGGTCGCACGACTCAGGTCCATGTCCGTCGGCGGCGAAGCGGTCGGCTTCCGTCGACTCGTACATCGTCGAGTGTGGACGTTGCGCGTCCGACTCGAACGGGCGGTGGGGCGTGACGGACGTCCTCAGAGGTTTCCGGTGAGGAGCAGCACCAGGAGGATGATGAGGAGGATGCCGCCGAGGCCGATGCCACCCCCGCGGTAACGGCCGCCGCCGTACCCGAAGCCACCGCCGAGCACGAGCACGATCAGGATGATCAGCAGGATCAGCAGCATGGCCGAGGCTTCCCCGGAGGGCGGTGTCCCGATACTCGGCCGACGAACGCTGTTCCCGACAGGACGCCTTACGGATCCCGGCGAGGACGCCTCATCCTTCTGCGGTGCTGAGCGTGGGAATGACGGCGCGGTGGCGGGGCGGCCACGCGGCGACGTACCTCATGATCGGTTGTTCGAGGAGCTTCCAACTCGCAGTGGCCACGAGCAGTGTGAGGACGAGGAGTACGGCGAGGTGTACGAGGTAGCTCTCGACGCTGTGGTGCGCGAGTGGGATGAGACGGGGGTGGTTCAGCATCGCTTGGATGATGACCCAGTGCCACAGGTAGATCCCGTAGGAGACCGATCCGGTCCACGCGAGTGCGCGTGTGATCGGGCCGCCGGGCACTCGATGCACGATGACCGCGAGCACGAGGCCAGAGAAGATGGCGTAGAGCACGAGGGCGCGCAATGCGATCGTGGGCTCCGCGACGAGCCACACCGTTCGTCCCGCCACCGCCGCGATCGCGGCGATCGACAGCGTGGCGACCGGGTGGTCGAAGACCCTTTGGTATGGCCGCCATGGCATGCCCGACCGGGCCGCCTCCTCGGCGAGCGCGACGAGCAGGCCGGGCACGAACATGACCAAGCCCTCAGCGACCACCCCCACGACGACCAACGGTGATCGCGTCGAGGCCGAAGCAACGAGATGGTCCAGCGGGACGACTGCCAGGGCGGTGACGATCGATCCGACGACAAGGGCAAGCCCGATCGTCCTGGCCGGGATCTGTGCGGGATGCACGCGCCGAATGGCTGAGGAAACCAGGGGCAGCACGGCGTAGAACACGGCCTCGAGACCGAGCGTCCACGCAACGAAGTAGACGGTATCCGCCTCGCCTGGCACCAAGCTGTGAAGCAGCAGCGCGTGCACTGGCACTTGCCACACGGCGACTCGTGGTGCCCCCACGGCGAAGAGCGCAACGAGCGCCACCCAGTACGCGGGAAAGATCCGCGCCGACCGGCGCAGCGCGTAACGACCACTCTCGGGCAGCGGCGTGCCCCTGACGAGCGCGCGAATCCACGGTCCTCCGACCAGGAACCCGCTGAGCGCGAAGAACAACCACACGCCGACCGCGAACAAGTGCAGAAGGAAGCCCGTCACGCTGAGCTCGATGCGTGTCGGCATCGCGCCGTCCAACATGTCGGCGTGGGATGCGAGAACGAGGAGCGCGGCCGTTCCTCGCAATGCATCCAACGCCGCGACCCGACCCCCGAGCGCGTCGTTGCCCGTCATCTCCCCTTCCATCCCGCCCGGACGTGCCGGGCTTCGGCACCTGAGATGCGGCGAAGTGGAGCGAGGGTGCAGATGGATGTCCCGCTCCATTTGTTCGGAATGTCCGAGTTCGGTTCCTGCTTCGCCGGCAAGGATTCGTGCGGCTCGGCAGCACGTCCGGCTCGGGGCCGATACCGACTTTCAGAGTCGGGGAAGGATCGGCCGCCTTGCCCGCGGCCGTGTCATCTCGAAGAGGTTCGGATTGTGTGCGAGTACGAGCAGTGCGTCCCAGAGTCGCACCGCGTCATCGCCGCTCGGAACGGCGGCCATGACCGGACCCTTCCAACCGACGGGCGGGTCGGTGCGCACCACGATCACGGGCGTCTGGGTCTTGTGGCCGCCGAAGGCGTACGCCACTTCCATCGACTCGACGATCGGCCTGTCCCACCTGTCGTCATCAGCAGCGGCGAGCAATCCGCCGTCGAGCCGACATGCTGCCAACGCGTCAGCGATCACGGTGTCGCTCGTGTCGAGACGATCGCGGCCAGGATCGAAGAACCGGCGCCCCCACTCGGTGTAGAGCTCACCGATCGGCGGTTCGCCCTCAGCCGCGCGCACGGCCTCGAACACACGCAGCATGCGATGCGAAAGGGCGTGCGCTGCGAGCGCCACCTCTCGCCTGTCGTGCGGGACTGTGGCCGCCACGCCGTAGTCGTCCCGGATCTCGATACACAGCGAGCGCCAGGTC
>Ga0070741_10018472_pt1 | contig 11284 bp, 12 predicted proteins | sample Coa_R1_4_FD_66440 | JGI IMG/M metagenome (GOLD analysis project Ga0070741, IMG submission 66440) | Surface soil microbial communities from Centralia Pennsylvania, which are recovering from an underground coalmine fire - Coalmine... | ecosystem: Environmental > Terrestrial > Soil > Unclassified ...
CCGGCGAAGATCACGGCGAGCTCGTCGGCCGTGTGCTCGGGGTCGGTGGACATGCGCCACTGCCACCGGAGCTCGGCGCCTCGGAAGACGCCGAGCACGGTGTTGGTGTTGCCGACGCTCACCGCGAGCAGCACGCGCCCCCAACCTCCACATCCGAGACGGCGCTCATTCTCCCCGACGCGGGCGGCGGCGGCACGCGGGCCCGCGGCGCGCGGGCCCGCGGCGCGCGCTCGACGGCGGCGGAACGCGGGCGGCGGCCGCGGCTCAGGGCTCCGGCAGCCGGAGGTTGTCGATCAGCCGCGTCGAGCCGAACCGGGCGGCGACCAGGGCGCGGGCGGGGCCGCGGATCTCCCGGACGTCCTCGAAGGTCTCCTCGTCCACCACGGCCGCGTAGTCGAGCCGCGCGAGCGGGGTCGCGCCGATCTCCCGTGCCATGACCGCGATCAGGGTCGCCGCGTCCCGCTCGCCCGAGCGCACCCGCTCGGCCGCCTCGGAGAGCGCGAGGAACAGGCACCCCGCGGCCTCGCGCTCCTCGGGGCTCAGCCGGACGTTACGGGAAGAGAGCGCGAGCCCGTCGGGCTCGCGAACGGTGGGGCAGGGGACCACCTCGACCGGAAACCCGAGGTCGCGCACCATGCGGCGGACGAGGGCGAGCTGCTGGGCGTCCTTCTCGCCGAAATAGGCCCGGCAGGGCCCGACGACGTTGAAGAGCCGCGCCACGACGGTCGCGACGCCGCGGAAGTGCCCGGGACGGCTCGCCCCCTCCAGCCGCCCGCCGAGCGGGCCGGGGTCGACCGTGACCTCGGGAGGACGCACCGGCTGCATCTCCTCGACGCTCGGCGCAAAGACCACGTCGACCCCGAGGCGCTCGGCCGTCGCGAGGTCGCCTGGCTCGTCGCGCGGGTAGGTCTCGAAGTCCTCCCCCGGACCGAACTGGAGCGGGTTCACGAAGATGGAGAGCACGAGCAGGTCGCATTCGCTCCGCGCGCGGCGCACGAGCGAGGCGTGCCCCTCGTGGAGCGCCCCCATCGTCGGGACGATCCCGACGCGCCGCCCCTGCGAGCGCGCGCGGTCGCAGGCCCTCCGGGTCTCGGCCCCCGTCCGGATCACCTCCACGGTGCGATCACCCCCGAGCTGAGGCCGGCGGCCGGCCGCCGCCCGCTGGGCTCCACTGTTCCAGGACCTCGTCCACCGCCCGCCGCCCCTCCGGCGTGAGCCGGCCCGCGCGTTCGGCAAGGTCGAGCGCGACCGCGGCGAGCACCCGGTAGGGGGACACGCACGCGGGATCCACGCGCTCGAGGGCCCGGAGGTTTCGCTCGATCGTGCCCGCGTCGCCCCGAACGGCCGGGCCCGTGAGGGCCAGCGCCGCTCCGGTCGCGGCGACGTTGTCGAGCGAGGCCCTCGAGAGCGGCAGGAACTGCTCGCGCTCCAGCCCCATCCGGCCGAAGAGCTCCTCGGCGACCGACAGGACGGCGACGAGGTAGTTCGAGGCGAACACCGCCGCGGCGTGGTACAGGGGCTTGTCCTCATCGGCCAGCCGAAACGGGCGCCCGCCGATGTCCCGCGCCAGCCGCTCCCCGAGCGCGAACCCCTCGTGCGCGCGCGCCGTCACCGCGATCGCGCTCCCGTCCAGGCGTGCGAGCGCGAGCTCGACGTTCGGGAACGACTGCAGCGGATGGATCGACAGCACGGTGGCTCCGACTGCCGCCGCGGAGGAGAGGGCGTCCAGCCCGGTCGCGCCGGACGCGTGAGCGACGAACCGGCCCTCCGCGCTGGACCAGGCGGAGGCGACTCGATCGCACACCTCGGCGATCCGGTCGTCGGGGGTCGTGATCAGCACCACGTCCGCCCCCCGGGCGGCCTCGACCGGCTCGGTGACGGGGACCCCCGGCAGGAATCGCGCCGCCCGCTCGGCGGTCGCCGTCCGTCCCGAGACGGCCAGGATGCGGTGGCCGGCCTGCCGGAGCCGAACCCCGAGCGCGGTGCCGACCCTGCCGGCGCCGACGATCGAGACGTCCACGCGCCGAGTATCCCAACTCGGCGCGTCCCCGTGGCGGGCGAACACGCAGCGGAGCGCCGAAGAGCGGGGCGCTCAGGGCACCCACGCGATGGGGCCGGCCGGACGCGGAGCACCGGCCGGCAGGTGGATGCTCACCAGCGCCGTCCCGGCGGAGGGGCCGGATCCGGCCGCGCTTGCGGGGCTCGGGGCGCTTGCGGGGCTCGGGGCGCTTGCGGAGAACAGGCCACCGCCGATCGCGAGATAGGCCGTCCCGTCCGGCGCGAACGCCGCCCCCACCCGGTTGCCGGCGGCGACGAGCAAGCGAGGGCTCCGCTCGGTGAGCCCGGGACCCGCATCCACCACGTACACGCCCCGGCTCCCGCCGAGGCGCCCCGAGACGATCGCCTCCGACGCGTCGGGTGACCACGCGAGGGTCTGCTCCACGCGGAGGTCCTGCCGGCCCGTGCCGAGCGGAACCGGGCCGCCGTCGCCCCGCCAGTACAGCACGGTGCGGTGCGAGGCGAGCGCCAGGGCGCGCGGGTCGCCGGTTCCCACCGGCGTCACCAGAAAGTCGGACGCGGGGGACACGGCCAGCATCCCGTATCCGAACAGCACGCGGTGCGCGGCATCGACGCCCACGTAGTAGATGCCGACGTGACCCTGGCGCACCCGTGTGAAGTAGGTGAGCTGCCCGTCCAGCCCCAGGGACAGGATCCGCCCGCACAGGTGCGACTGGTCGAACACCCGCTGCCGCTTTGCCGTGCGGACCGAGACGAGGTCGATGGCGGCCGTCCGACGGCACCCGTGCCGGCGCGGGCCCGTGTGCGCGACGGCCACCTCCGCCCCACCGGGGCCCCAGGAGACGAGGTCGCCGGCCGCGACGAGGGCCGGACGATCGGCCGGAGTCAGCCCCCGGAGCACGTACGCGCGCTCGCCCCGTCGGGTCCAGACGGTGAGCCCGACCCATCCGGGCCCGGCGAGCGACGCATCGACGAGCTGGGAGACGCTCGGAACCTCCGGCCCCGGCGCGGCGGTCCCGGTCGACAGGTCGAGCGTCCAGAGGACCTGGTGACGCGGGCGCCCGAGCTCCTCCGCCGCGTAAACGAGCGTCCCCAGGTCCTTGGGACCTGCAGGTGAGGCGCGCTCGCCCGCCGGGGCGACCGACCCCTTCGGGATGCGCGCCCAGACGAGGATCAGGACCAGCGCGACGGCCGACATGGCGGCGAGCGACCGCCTGGGGGCGCCCAGGCGGCGCGGCGGGGTGGCCTGCGGGAGATCCGGGCCGGGGCTCCGGCCGGGCGCGACGGGCGGAGCCGCCCTTGGAGGATCGGGGGGGCGGTAGAGCCCCGTTCCGCAGCGCGGGCAGACCGCCGAGCTCGTCTCGCCCTGCCAGTCGCAGCGGAAGCACGCGGCCGCGGCCGTCACCGACCGACCTCCAGTGGCGGCGCGGTCGGGCGGACGCCCGTGACCGCGCCCGGCGCGAGCCGCACCGTGGACAGCCGCCGGCCGCCCGGCAGCGGCGGGTCCGCGTCGAGCTCGGCGAGCGGGATCAGCACGAATCCGCGCTCGTGCATCCGGGGGTGCGGGACCGTGAGGTCGGGCTCGTCGATCTCGAGGTCGTCGTAGGTGAGCAGATCCACGTCGATCACGCGGGGTCCCCACCGCCCGGTCCGGACGCGCCCCATCGTCTCCTCGACGCCGAGGCACGCGCGGAGCAGCTCCTGCGGCGAGAGCTCGGTCTCGGCCTCGAGCACGGCGTTCAGGTAATCGGGCTGGGCCGGCCCGCCGACGGGCTCGGTCTCGTACACGCGCGAGGACCGCACGAGTCGAATGCCCGGATGCCGGGCGAGGAGCCGCACCGCGCGCTCGAGGTTCGCGAGGCGGTCACCGAGATTGGAGCCGAGCCCGAGGTACGCGGCGACACCCACGGGAACCGCTCCTTAGCCCGGCGACTCCACCGTGGCGCCGGCCGCCACGCCCTGGACGTCGCTCGAGGCCGCCGCCGCCGGCTTGTGGACGATCGCGGTCACGCCGCGGACGCCGGGCAGGTGGGCCACGGCGGCGGCGACCTCGCGCGCGAGCGTCTCGAGCAGGTCGAAGGACTTCGTCGAGACGACCTCGCGGGCGACGCGAATCAGTCGCCGGTAGTCGGCCGTGCCCTCGAGCTCGTCGCCGCTCACCTCCACCGTCACGTCGAGATCCACGAAGAAGTCCTGCGGCGCGTCCTTCTCCCCCGGGTTCGCGCCGTGCCGACCGCTCGCGCGGATGCCGGTCAGGAACAGCCTCGAGATCGTCATCCCGTTCCTCCCGGGCGGTTCGCGTCTGGCCCCGGCCGCCCCTCCGGCGGCCTGCGTTCGAGCTCGATCATGACCCGGCCGGGCTCGACGTGCGAGTGCGGCCTGCCCAGGTACTGGGAGCGAAGGTACTCGAACGCGAGGGACGCGACCGTCTCGGAGGCGTCCACCGGCAGCAGGTGCGAGCATCCGGGGAGGATCGCAAGGCTCGAGGTCTCGATCGCCTCGAGCAAGCGCTCGGCGAGCTCGACGGGCAGGAACGGGTCCTCCTCCCCCCAGAGGATCAGCGTCGGACAGGCGATTCGGGACAGGTCCCCCACCGACGGGAGCTCGCCGGCGCCGGCCGCGGCCCGCAGGAGGCGCTCGAACGCCCGCGCACCGTCGGTTCCTTCGAACGGCAGCAGGTACGGCTCCCGGAGCTCGCCCGTCATGCGCTCCCGCCGGGCGACGGCCCGATCCAGGAACGCGTCGATCGTCTCGCGGGCATCGGGGCGCGCCTCGCGGAAGAGGCCATCGGCCGCGCGGGGGGCGATCGGCGACCGTGCGTCGAGGATCGGCGACCGTGCGTCGAGAATCGGCGACCGTGCGTCGAGCGCCACCGCGTCGACCAGGACGAGCGCCTCGACGCCGCCCTCGAGCGCGAGGAGCTGGGCGATCCCGCCGCCCTCCGCGTGCCCGACGGCCGCGAACCGCTCGATGCCGAGGCCGGCGAGGAGCTCCCGCACGTACCCCGCCTGGGCGCGAACGCCGAGCCGAGGTGCGTCGGGACCGGACGAGTTCCCGCACCCGAGAAGGTCGGGCGCGATCGCGCGCATCCACGGCGCGAACAGGGGGACGAGCTCGCGCCACAGGTGCGACGAGGTCGGGAACCCGTGGAGGAACACCACCGCCGGTTTCCCGGGATCCCCCTCGTCGAGGTACGCCATCTCGCCCGCGGAGACCCGGGCGCGGTGCAGCCCGAGCTCGCTCACGCGCTGAAGCTCGAGCTCGTCCCGGTGCCCGGTCCGGGGCCGGCGTCCGGGCCGGAACCCGCGTCCGAGCGCGACCCGGCATCCGAGCGCGCGATCGCGTCGACCACGCCCAGCACCCGGCGGATCGGGAGCACATCGTGCACGCGAACGATGTGCGCGCCCTTGGCGGCGCACCAGGCGACTGCGCCGGCGGTTCCCTCGAGCCGTTCGGTCTCGGGCAGGTCCAGCAGCGTTCCGATGAAGCGCTTGCGCGACGGCCCGACGAGCAGCGGCCGCCCGAGCTCGAGCAGCTCGTCGAGGTGGTGGAGGAGCGCGAGGTTGTGCTCGAGGGTCTTGCCGAACCCGATGCCGGGGTCGACGCAGAGCCGATCGGGCTCGATCCCCGCGAGCTCGGCGACCTCGAGCCGCCCGCGGAGAAACGCCTTCACCTCCGCGACGACGTCGTCGTAGCGCGGCTCGATCTGCATCGTCTTCGGGTCGCCGAGCATGTGCATGAGGACGAGTCCGGCGCCGGCCTCCCGCACGACGGGGAACATGTCGGGATCGGCGCCCGCCGCGACGTCGTTCACGATCGTGGCCCCAGCCGCGAGCGCCGCCTTCGCCACGGAGGCCTTGCGTGTGTCGATCGAGATCGGGACCGGAACCTTCGACGCGAGCGCTTCGATCACCGGGAGCACGCGTTCCGCCTCCTGCTCCGCGGGGACGGGATCGGAGCCGGGACGGGTGGACTCGCCGCCGACGTCCACGATGTCGGCGCCCTCGTCGACCATGCGGATGCCGTGCGCGATCGCGGCCTCGCGGTCCAGGTACCGCCCTCCGTCGGAGAACGAGTCGGGCGTGACGTTCAGGATGCCCATGACGAGCGTGCGCTGGCCGCAGTCGAGCGAGAGGTCCCCGCAGCGCCAGATCAGGCCGCCCATCGCACGGCCATCCTAGAACGGACGTCCCGGCAGGAGGGACCGGCTAGGACTTGCCGAGGTGGTGGAGGGCCTCCTGGCGGGTCCTGGCGTCCGAGCGGAACAGGCCGCGCACGGCCGAGGTCACGGTCATCGATCCCGGCTTCTTCACCCCTCGCATCGTCATGCACAGGTGCTCCGCCTCGATCATCACGAACACGCCGCGCGGCTCGAGCGCCGCGTCGATCGTGTCGGCGATCTCGGTCGTGAGGCGCTCCTGCACCTGCGGGCGCTTGGACAGGATGTCGACCACGCGCGCGATCTTCGACAGGCCGGTGATCCGCCCGTCCTTGTTCGGGATGTAGGCGACGTGGGCCTTCCCGTTGAAGGGCAGGAGGTGGTGTTCACAGAGACTTTGCAGGGGAATGTCCTTCACCATGATCATCTCGTCGAAGTTCGCGCCCGGCACCACCGTGGGCACCGGCGTCGGATCGACCCCGATTCCTGCGAAGATCTCCCGGTACATGTCGGCCACGCGCCGGGGCGTGTCGACGAGACCTGGCCGGTCGGCGTCCTCGCCGATCCCCTCCAGGATCAGGCGGACGCCCTCCTCGATCCGCTTGCGGTCGAAGTCCCCCACGGCGCTCGGAGTCTACCCGCCGACCAGGCGGTCGAGGGTGTCAGGCAGCCCGGCGAGGTCGGGAAGCTCGGCCGCGCGCGGGAGGTCCGAGGTCTCGCCCAGACGGTTGATCCACACGGCGCGCAGCCCGAGCTCGGCGCACGGCTCGATGTCGTGGAACAGCGAGGCGGCGACGTGGGCGTGCCGGGTGCGGTCGGCGCCGGTCGTCGCGAAGAAGCATTCCCAGTGGCCGGGCGCCGGCTTGTAGGAACCCGCCTCCGCCGCCGTGATCCGGAGGTCGACCGGCACGCCGATCGCGGCCACCGAGGTCTCGAGGAGGTCGGGATCGGTGTTCGACAAGATCGCGAGCCTCCACCCGCGATCGCGGAGCTCGGCCAGCGCGCTCGGCACCTCCGGGAACGGCGGCCACGAGGGCAGCGAGTCCGCGAGCGCCTCGCGGTCGTCGGCCTCGAGCTCCAACCCCTCGCGGTGCGCGATCCGCTCGAGCGTCTCGGCCAGCACCTGCCGATACGGGACCCTGCGCCCGCGCTGCACCTCTGGCTCGATCTCGTGGTACGCGCCGAGCAGCAGCTCCGCGTCCCGCTCCGGCCACAGCTCGGCCAGCGTGTCGCGGATGCCCGACATCCAGTCGATCAGCGTGCCGTAGCAGTCGAAGGTCGCCCAGCGCTCGCGCGAGCCTCCCCTCCCCACGCCGGCGCTCCTCAGCCGATCTGACCGGGCGCGGGCTTCTCCTGCGGCGCGCGCACCGCCCGCCGCGAGACGGCCAGGCCGGCACCGCGGACCGACTGGTCGCGCTGCGGTCGCTTGATCACGTCGGCCAGGATGCGCTCGACCTCGTCGCGGTCGATCGTCTCGCGTTCGATCAGGGCCGCGGCGATCTCGTCGAGCTTGGCGCGGTGCTCCTGGAGGATGTCCAGGGCCTCGTCGTGGGCCTCGTCGATCATGCGCCGGACCTCGGAGTCGATCTCGAAGGCCACCTGGTCGGAGTAGTCGGGCTGAGCGGCGAGGTCCCGCCCGAGGAACACCTCGTGCTGCTTCTGCCCGAGCGTGAGCGGTCCGAGCACGTCGGACATGCCGTACTCGGTCACCATCTGCCGGGCCACCTTGGTCGCCCGCTCGATGTCGTTGGCGGCGCCCGTCGTGATGTCGCCGAACACGAGCTCCTCCGCAACGCGCCCGCCCAGGAGCATCGCGAGCTCGTCGGAGAGTTCCTCGCGCGTCATGAGGAACTTGTCCTCCTCGGGGAGCGTCAGCGTGTACCCCAGGGCACGCCCGCGGGCGATCACCGAGATCTTGTGCACGGGGTCGGTGTTCGGGAGGACGTGGGCCACGAGCGCGTGTCCGCCCTCGTGGTAGGCGATCATGCGCTTCTCCCGATCGTTCATGACCCGGCTCTTGCGCTCCGGCCCCGCCATGACGCGGTCGATCGCCTCCTCGATCTCCTTCATGCCGATGGCCTTCTTCGACCAGCGGGCGGCGAGCAGGGCGGCCTCGTTGATGACGTTCGCGAGGTCGGCGCCGGTGAACCCCGGCGTCCGCTTGGCGATCGTGTCCAGGTCCACCGTCTGGTCGAACGGCTTGCCGCGCGCGTGCACCCGCAGGATGCCCTTGCGCCCCTCGAGGTCCGGGCGGTCGATCGTGACGTGGCGGTCGAACCGACCCGGCCGGAGCAGCGCGGGGTCGAGGATGTCGGGCCGGTTGGTCGCGGCCATGAGGATCACGGCCGTGCGCTGATCGAACCCGTCCATCTCGACCAGGAGCTGGTTGAGCGTCTGCTCCCGCTCGTCGTGGCCGCCCCCGAGGCCGGCGCCCCGGTGCCGGCCGACCGCGTCGATCTCGTCGATGAACACGATCGCCGGCGCGTTCTGCTTGGCCTGGTCGAAGAGGTCCCGCACGCGAGCGGCGCCGACGCCGACGAACATCTCCACGAAGTCGGAGCCCGAGATCGAGTAGAAGGGCACGCCCGCCTCCCCGGCCACCGCCCGCGCGAGCAGGGTCTTCCCGGTGCCGGGCGGGCCGAACAGGAGCACGCCCCGCGGGATCTTGGCGCCCATCGCCTGGAACTTGGCCGGGTTCTGGAGGTACTCCTTGACCTCCTGGAGCTCCTCGATCGCCTCGTCCACGCCGGCGACGTCGTCGAAGGTGGTCTTCGGCTGGTCCTTGGTCACCATCTTGGCGCGCGCCTTGCCGAACTGCATGACGCGGCCGCCGCCGCCCTGCGACTGGTTCATGATCCAGACGAACGCCCCGATGATCAGGATCACGGGGACGAGCTGGATCAGGAAGCCGACGATCGCCGAGCCCTTTTGGGGATCGACCTCGATGCGGACGCCCTCGCTCCGCATCTGCCTGGTGAGGGCCTCCTGGTCCGAGGACGGGTACGCGACCTCGTAGGAGGTGCCGTCTGCGAGCTGGCCGGTGACCTTCTGGTCGCCCTCGAGGAACGTGGCGCTCCGGACCTGGCCCTGCTGGAGCAGGCTCTGGAACTCCGAGTAAGAGAGCTGCTGCCCCTGCCCGCCGCGGTTCGCGAAGAGCACGAAGAGCCACAGCGCGAACAGGACGATCAGGATGTAGATCGCGGGTCCGCGGAGCAACCTGCGGTACGGCGACTCGGGTGGGGCCAGGGGAGCTCCTTTCGAGCTGAGGAGACGCTTCGAGGCCCCAGGCGTCCACCCGAGCCTCGGGCCCTCCGCGATGGTAGCAAGGGGGTCTGACTCCGACCAGACCCCTCGGATCAGGCCTCCCGGTAGGCCTCCGGCCTGAGCGTCGCGATGTACGGGAGGTTGCGGAATCGCTCGGCGAAGTCCAGTCCGTAGCCAATGACGAACTCCGGCGGGATCTCGAATCCGACGTAGCGGAGGTCGAGCGGGACCCGCTGGATTCCCACCTTCTGCAGCAGGGCGCAGACCTCGAGGCTCGCCGGCCGCCGACCCCGGAGGTTCTTCAGCAGGTAGTTGAGCGTGAGCCCCGAGTCCACGATGTCCTCGACGAGCAGGACGTGCCGTCCCTCGATGTCGTGGTCCAGGTCCTTCAGGATCCGGACGACGCCGGAGGTCTGGGTCGACGCCCCGTAGGAGGCCACGGCCATGAAGTCCACCTCCACCGGGATGTGGACGTGGCGGGCCAGGTCGGCCATCAGGACGAACGCGCCCTTCAGCACGCCGACGAGCAGCGGGACGCGCCCCGCGTAGTCGCGCGTGATCGCCGCGCCGAGCTCCCGGAGCTTGCCCTGGATCTGCTCCTCGGTGAGGAGCACCCGCTGGATGTCCCGCTCGTAGTCCTCGGCAAAGGGAGCCACCGGATCGGCGGGTGCGTCGTGCGCGTCGGACAGGGCGACCGGACCTTCCATCTCGCGTTCCCCTTTCATCCCCGGCTCTCGGGGGAAGGGCGAGAGAGGGAAACATACTCCCTGTCTCTCGTCGCCTTCAAACCGTCGCCGAGGTCGCGGCGCCTGCCCCCGCGTCCCGCCGCGAGATCGAGGATCGCCTCGATCCGCTCCCGCGTCGGCGGGCCGCCGCAGCGAAGGATCGACTCGCGCACGACGCGGGCCGCGAGCGCTCTCGGCAGCGAGAGCAGGGCCACGCACGGAAGTCGAACGCCCTCCGGAACCTCCTCGATCAGCTCGGCCATCGCCGGACGGGCCTGCCGCGCGAGCTCGCGCGCGTCCTCGCGAAGGAGCGCCGCCGTCCGGGCGAGCGGCCGGCGAACCTCCCGCCCCACGGCGCGCTCGAGCGCCGGGAGCCCGCGGTGGCGCACGGCGTTTCGGAGCAGGCGCAGGTCGCGGTTGGTCGGATCGCGCCGCGGGCGGAGCCCGAGCGCCCGGCAGAACGCCTCGACCTCCTCGCGGGTGACCTCGATCAGCGGACGGACGAACGGCGGCGCGACGGGGTCGATGCCGGCCACCGCATCCAGTCCCGACCCGGTGATCGCGGCCATCAGCACGGTCTCGGCCTGGTCGTCGAGCGTGTGCCCGAGCGCGATGCGGGCGGCGCCGATCTCGCGCGAGGCGGCGACGAGCGCCGGCATCCGGACGGAGCGGGCCCACTCCTCCACCGAACGCCCGCGCGCGGGCGCGGAGTCCGCGACGCCCAGGTGAAGCGGCACCCGCAGGCGTTCGCAGAGCCTGCGGACGTAGCGCGCGTCCAGGTCCGAGTCCGGCCGGAGCCGGTGATCGAAATGGAACACCTCCACCCGGATCCGCAGCAGCCGGCGCAGCGCGACGAGCGCATGGAGGAGGCAGACCGAGTCGGGCCCTCCCGAGCAGGCGACCAGGACCGTCTGACCGGGCAGCAGCATCTCGTGCCTGCGCACGGTGCCGGTCACCCGCTCGAGCACCCGGGCGACCGCCGGCGGGCGGCGCATCAGCGTCCGGCGACCCTCGTGACCCAGCGATCGGGGTTCGCGATCTCCTCGATCGTCGGGAGGTTCGCCTCCTCCTTCCACACGAGGTTGAAGCCCTCCATCCCGGCCCGCTCGACCGCGGA
>Ga0070741_10018473_pt1 | contig 11284 bp, 9 predicted proteins | sample Coa_R1_4_FD_66440 | JGI IMG/M metagenome (GOLD analysis project Ga0070741, IMG submission 66440) | Surface soil microbial communities from Centralia Pennsylvania, which are recovering from an underground coalmine fire - Coalmine... | ecosystem: Environmental > Terrestrial > Soil > Unclassified ...
CCGGGGCGGATGAAGTAGGCGTGGAACGAGTGGGGCGGGCGACCGGCGTCGACCGTCAGGGTGGCGGCGCGCAGGCTCTGGCTGGCCACCTGACCGCCGAAGATGCGCCCGGGACCGTCCGACGGCGTGGAGGCCACGAACGCGTCGCCCCCGAGGTCCTCGAGGTCGAGCAGCCACTGCATGCGGTCCCTGTCTCCGGGAGCGGGCCCCTCGGGCGGCGTCTCGTCGGCCATGGGCAGTGAGTCAATACGATCTGACCATGGAGATGCGAAAGCTGGGTTCGCTGGAGGTCAGCCTGGTCGGCCTCGGGTGCAACAACTTCGGGATGCGGTGCGACCTCGAGCAGACAAAGGCGGTGGTGGCAGCGGCGCTGGACGCGGGCATCAACTTCTTCGACACCGCCGACGTGTACGGCGGTACGAAGTCGGAGGAGTTCCTCGGCCAGGCGCTCGAGGGCAAACGCGACGACGTGCTGATCGCCACCAAGTTCTGCGCGCCCGTCGACGACGACCCGCAGCATCGCGGCGCGAGCGCGCGATGGGTCACGGAAGCGGTCGAGGGCAGCCTGCGCCGGCTCGGCACCGATCACATCGACCTGTACCAGCAGCACATGCCCGACAACGACGTCGCCATCGAGGAGACGCTGGGCGCCCTCGACGCGCTGGTGAAGGCGGGCAAGGTCCGCGAGATCGGCAACTCCAACTTCTCGGGTGCGCAGATCGACGAAGCGGCCGCTGTGTCCGACGACAAGGGCTACGCGCCGTTCGTCAGCGCCCAGAACTACTTCAACGTGCTGCACCGCCAGCCCCTCGACGACGTGGTGCCGGCGTGCGAGCGCCACGGCATCGGCCTCCTTCCCTACTTCCCCCTGGCGAGCGGCCTGCTGACGGGCAAGTACGAGCGGGGCCAGGCGCCGCCCACCGGCACCCGCCTGGCCGGCATGCCCGAGGACCGCGTGACCAGCGTGCTGTCAGACAAGAACTTCGACCGGGTCGACGCCCTGGCCTCCTTCGCGTCCGAGCGCGGCCACACGCTGCTCGAGCTTGCCATGGCATGGCTGGCCGCGCAGCCGGCGATGGCGTCGGTCATCGCCGGCGCGACGAAACCGGAACAGGTCGCCGCCAACGCGGCGTCGGTCGAATGGCGCATGTCCGACGACGACGTCGCCGCCGTGGTCGCCCTCCTCACACGCTGAAGCGGCCCACTTCCTGGTACTGCGACGCCGACGCGTCGCCCATGAACAGCTGGGCGACGATGGCGGCGATGATGCCCGGCACGATGAAGCCGGGACGGCCCGTCGCCTCGGCGGTGAACACCACCGCGGCCAGCGGCACGCGGTAGCCGGCGCCGAGGAACGCGGCCACCCCGATGAGCGGGAACAGCGTGCTTCCCGACGACGCCGAGTGGAACAGGCCTCCGACGGCGCGACCGAGCAGAGCTCCTTCGATGACGAGCGGGATGAACAAGCCGCCCGCTCCCCCGCCCGCGACGGTCAACACGGTGGCCAGCGCCCGCATGGCGAAGAGCAGCAACACCAAGCCGACGGCGCGCTTGGGATCGAGGGCCCAGGTCACGTTGTCGTAGCCGGCGCCCAACGTGAGCCCCGACCCGAACGCGGCGTAGGAGATGGCGACGAGCGCGGCCAGGCCCCCCCCAGCCGCGACGGCCCGCACCAGCGGGTGGATGCGGGCGGCGGCCCGCTTCGACATCGCCAGGGCGGTGGTGAACACCCGCGCGCCGACGCCGCACAGCACACCGAGCACGAGAGCGCCGGCCAGATCGTGGAAGTCGAAATGCGGCGTGCCCCGCACCGCGAGCAACGGTTCCGTTCCCCGCAAGGCCGCGAAGGTGATGTAGCTGGTCGCCGCCGCCATCCCGGCGGGCAGGAGCATGTGGCGGGCGAAGTCGTCCTGGTACGGCACCTCGAGCGCGAACACCAGACCGGTCGCCGGCGCCTTGAAGATGGCGGCCACGCCCGCCGCCGCCCCCGCCACGAGCAGCACCTTGGCGTCGCCTTGGCCGAAGAAACGCCCGAGCCGCGCCTGCAGGCGCGAGCCGACTGCGGCACCGAGGTAGATCGACGGGCCCTCGTAGCCCATGGCGCCCCCGAGTCCCAGAGTGGCCATGCTGGCGAGCATGCGCGCCGGCACCGATCGCACGTCGAACGGTGTGTCGCGCTGATGGAAGTTGTGGATGTACTCGTCGGCCGTCGCCGGTGACGCACCCCGGCCCACGTAGCGCAGCACCAATGCGGCCAGCACCAGGGCACCCACCGGCGCCACCACCTGCACGGCCTCGGACGCGCGGTGCACACGGTCGAAGAGCTGCTCGCGTGTCACCCACTCGAACAACGCCACCCCGGCGCCGGTGAGGCACCCGGTGACCGCGGCGAGCGCCAGCGCGTCGAGCCTCGCCCGCGACCTCAAAGTTCAACCATCGAGCAGTTCGCGACCCCGGCGCAGGAACGCCAGCACCGTCTCGCGCTGGTTGTCGGCGTGGAGGAAGTCCGACAGCGACAGTGACGCGCCGAACTCCTCGTTCCAGTAGTCCACGTCGCCCGGCCGCCCATCGCTCCACGGCCCCACGTAGAAGTAGGGCTCGGCGTGGAAGTCGTCGCCGGGCGAGGCGCCGTAGTTGGCCCGCTTCCCTTTGGAGTCGTTGCCCATGTCGACGGCGAGGTCGAAGTGCTCGGGCCACAGCTGCACGCGCGACGACGCGTAGGACGGCGTGGCGTCTGCCCGCAGCTGCTCGAGCACCGACGCGGCCAGTCCGAACCACTGCCCGAGGAACTCGGCTGCCTTGCGGTCGACCCGCAACCGGTCGTGGCTCCACTCGGTGGTCGGTTCGTAAACCCCGGTCGCCCGCTCCTCCTCGACACCCGCGAAGCGGGCCACATCGCGCAGCGACCTGAGCGGCGCGCGCCGGGCCACACCATCCTCGATCACCACGATGTCGGTGCCGTCGACGCGCACCTGGCGATCGTCGCCGAAGAACGGCGTGCCGAACCCGCCCCTGGTCCAGCGCAGCCCGATCTTGCCGGTGGCGGCGTGACGGGCCGGCGCCGCCACCCACTCGGCCACCGCCTGCCACGCCTCGCGCGTCTCGCTCAGCCCGGCCGGGGCGCGGTCGAGGCGCCGGAACGGGCCCAGCCACCTGTCTGCGCACCAGCGGGCCAGCCCGGCGTCGGCCCGTGCCAGCTGGGCCCATGTGACGTCGCCCGTGCTCACAGGAGCCACGACCGTGCGACCCGACGCCACCTCGCCGCGGGCGACGGGATCGTCGGCGAACGCAGGCGGCTCGGTGGACGCGGGCGGGGACGGCTCGAGCACGCGCGCTTCGTACGCGCCGCGCAGCCGGTTGAACGCCTCCCGCCGGGGGTCGACACACGAACGCCAGTCGTCGGTCAATACGAACTCGCTTCGTCAAGCGTGATGGACGGGGCCGTTTCTACTAGAGCAGGCTGGCGCCATGGATCGGTTCGCGTGACATGAAGGCCGCCGTCTACCACCGCACAGGCCCGCCCGAGGTCCTGCAGTACGAGGACGTCCCCGACCCCGAGGTCCGTTCGGGCGGGGTCCTCATCGACGTCGAGGCCGTGAGCATCGAGGGCGGCGACGTCCTCAACCGCGCCGGCGGGATGATGGCGGGCGACCCGCACATCGTCGGCTACCAGTGCGCGGGGACGATCAGCCAGGTCGGTGAGAAGGCTGCCGCCGACGGGGCGGCACGAGGTCAGCGCGTCGTGGCCACCATGGCGTTCGGCTCCCACGCCGAGAAGGTGTCGGTGCCGTTCGCGGCCACGTGGCCGGTGCCCGACGGAGCCGACATCGTGGCGGTGGCGTGCGTTCCCGTCGCCTTCGGCACCGCGGATGACTGCCTGTTCGAGTTCGGCCGGCTCGAGGAAGGCGAGACGGTGCTGGTGCAGGCGGGCGCAGGTGGCGTCGGGCTGGCCGCCATCCAGCTGGCAAAGCGGGCCGGTGCCACCGTGCTGGCGACGGCGTCGAGCGACGAGAAGCTGGCTGCGCTGACCGACTTCGGCATGGACCACGGGATCAACTACCGCGACAACGACGCCGCCGAGGCGGCGCGTGCGTTGACCGACGGGCGGGGTGTCGACCTCGTCGTCGATCCCGTCGGCGGCTCGACGCTGGCCGCCAGCCTGCGCGCCCTGGCCTACCGCGGCCGTTGCATCACCGTCGGCAATGCCAGCCGGGAACGGCAACCGCTCGACGTGTCGTCGCTGATGGGCGGCAACCAGTCGCTGACCGGCGTGTTCCTCGGCGCCGAGATCGCCACCCCGCGGGCGCGGGCGATGATCGCGGGCCACATCGACGACGTCGCCGCCGGACGGTTGCGCGTGGTCGTCGACCGGACGTTCCCGCTGGCCGAAGCGGCCGCTGCCCACGAGTACATCGAGAGCCGTCAGGCCGTCGGACGAGTGGTGCTCATCCCGTAAGCGCGTTCCACGTTGCCAACGCGTGGCGCAGGGTGTCGGCGGCGGCCGGGTCGCTGTCCGGCGCCGGTGACGATGTCGCGACAACGGGTGCCGGTGCCGGCGCAACCGTGATGGGCGGCGGCGGCGCGAACCGGGGCGCCGGCGCGGGTGCGGGCGAGAGGACGCGCACGTCTCCGGGGTTCTGCGACTGGTCGGCAGGCGTGGGTGCCGGTGGTTGCGGCGGCACGGGCTGGGTCGACCCGCCCTGGTCCTGGGCCCTGCTCTCCTCGCCGGCGAAGTCCTGCGTCACCCAGACGACGTCGGGCGTGTCGATCACGCCGACGCCCACGAACCGGAAATCGGGGTCGAGCAGGTTCTGCTGGTGCTCGGGACTCTGCTCGAACGAGGTCTCGAGCCAGTCGACACTGGCCCCGTTGCCGACGTTCTCACCGAGCTTGGCCGACGTGCCGGCCTCGGCGGCCAAGTCGGGATTGTGCGACGACTGCTGCGACTCGGCGTTGTGCTCCGACCAGTTGCGGGCGACGCTCGTGAGGCGCGCGTCGACGACGAGTGCGACGAGACCATGCGCCCGCCGGTAGGCGTTGATGCGAGCCACGAACTGCTGCTCCTCGCTGCCACTGTCGGCGTACGCCCGCCCCGCTGGCAGCCCGTACGTGATGAGTCCCATGATGAACATCGACGCGACGACAGCGATGAAGGCCGCGCCGCGCCCGCGGTCCCGTTGCATGAATCCACCCCCCGTGGATCTCCCGCTGTGTCCCCAGCGCGAGTCAGTCGGACCGTACGACGGCAATACCGGCCCGTCTACGTGACGCGAGACACAGCGGCCGTTCTGACAGCGAGTTGCAACCGGGGCGTCAAGCCACCAACGGGTGAGCCTTGAAGAAGGTCCAGATGAGATCGCTGGCGTTGATCTGCTGCGTCGTGAGACCCAACGTCCGAATGGGGATGCTTCCCGGCCACGTGTGACCGCCGCCGTCGATGATGTAGAAGACGACGCTGCTGCCGTTCTTGCATCCCGACCACGTGCGCCGGCGCACCTCGGAACCCAACCCTTCCTCGGCAAACGTCGCATTGCAGCCGTCGTGGGCCGCCCAGCTCGCCATGGTGTCGGGAGCGGCACCGATGGTGGCGTTGCCGCAGCAGCTGATCCTCCCGCCGTTGAACGGCACCACAGGATCGGCCGTGCCCATGAACGACACGATCGACTCGTCGCGCTGCCCGCCGCAGCCGGGGACGAAGATCATCACCGCCACCGGCGCGAAGGCGGCGAAGCGATCCGGTGACTTGCACGCCAGTACCGACGACATGGCGCCGCCGTCGGACATGCCGGTGGCGTAGACGCGTGTCGTGTCCACGCAGAACGTCGCCTCGACGTGGTCGAGCAGGGCGCCGACCATTGCCACGTCGTCCTGGAGGCCGGCCTCGCCGGTGAGGTTGAAGTGGCGCGACCCGCCCTGCCCGTCGGGGGCCACGACGAGGAACGTGTCGCGGTCGGCGAGAGGGCGGAAGTCGCCGTAGACCATCTGTTGCGCGGCGCTCGACCCGTAGCCGTGGAAGTCGAACACCACCGGCACCTTCGTTCGACCGTCGTAGCCGCGCGGTACGTACTGCTGGTACGTGCGCGCCTGTCCCTGGAACGTGAACGATTCGGCTGTCTGCCCTGCGCCGTGGGCGCTGCCACACGCAACCGGCGACGTCGACGTCGTCGACTGTGTCGACGTCGACGACACCACACGGTGCGACGCAGTAGTGGCGTGTGAACACGCCACCATGAGAAGCACCACCGTCCAAGTGGCGATTGTGGGGGTGTAGGCCCCCCTCAACCGCCTCCTGGACACGAAGTCAGGCCCCGAACCTCACCAGGCGGCCGGGACGGGCGCCGGTGGGCTTGCCGTCCTCGAACGTGACCTGGCCTGCGAGCACGGTATGGGTATAGCCGTCGACGCGCTGCACGAGGCGTCGGCCTCCTGCGGGCAGGTCGTGCACCATCTCGGGCTCGTAGAGGCACAGGCCGTCGAGGTCGATGACGTTCATGTCGGCCCGCTTGCCCGGCTCGAGCACGCCCCGGTCGGTGAACCCGTACACGCGCGCCGTGCGACCCGTCTGCAGGTGCACCGCCAGCTCCAGAGGCAGGCGCTCGCCCCGCGAGCGGTCGCGCACCCAGTGGGTGAGCAGGAACGTCGGCATGCTGGCGTCGCAGATGAGACCGCAGTGGGCGCCGCCGTCGCTGAGACCGAGCACGGTGCCGGGGTTGGTCATCATCTCCATGAGCGCGTTGTGATCGAAGTCGACGTAGCTCGCCAGCGGCGCGAACAGCAGAGCCTTGCCCTCGCGCTCGAGCAGCCAGTCGAGCACCACGTCCTCGGGCGTGCGGCCCTCTCGCGCAGCGGAGGCCTCGACGCTCGCCGACGCCGGCGGCTCGTAGTCGGGCGGGTCGCCGAGCGGGAAGATCTGGCCCCAGCGCTGCATGAGGCCGCGCGCGATCGGGTTGCCGGTGGACGGCTCCTCGGCCACGAGGGCAGCGCGGACCTGAGGGTCGCGCAGCCGGGCGACGCGCTCGGCGAGCGGCAGGTCGGCGAGGGCGCGATAGGTCGGGTGGGTGATGAACGGGTGCAGCGACGACTGCAGGCCGAACAGCATGCCGGTGGGCCGGCACGACACCTGGGGGACGATGTGCATGCCCTCGGCGTTGAGCCGCTGTGCCTCGGCGAGCGCCTCGCGCCAGGCCTCGGGGGCGTAGGGCGCCTGCGCCAGCGCGTAGGTGACGGTCGCGCCGGTGCGCTTGGCCAACTCGGCCATCCACACCCGGTCGGGCTCGCCACCCTGGTGGTCGGACACCACCTGGAACACGCCGTGGCCGGCGCGGCCGAGGGCGTCGCCGATGGCGAGCAGCTCCTCGTGGGGCGCGTAGGTGCCCGGGACGAGGCCGTGCTTCGAGCTGTGCAGGATCGTGCGCGACGTGGTGAAGCCGGCAGCGCCCGCGGCCAGCGCCTCCTCGGTGAGACGGGACATCTCGACCACGTCGTCGGGGGTGGCGTCGTCGTGGGCCCGCTCACCCATCACGTAGGCCCGCAGGGCGGCGTGGGGCACCTGGGCGGCGATGTCGACCACACGCGCCTGGGCGTCGAGGGCGTCGAGGTACTCGGGGAACGACTCCCACTTCCAGTCGATGCCCTCGTGCAGGGCGGTGCCGGGGATGTCCTCCACGCCTTCCATCAGCTCGATGAGGAAGTCGTGACCGTCGGGCCGCACCGGGGCGAAGCCCACGCCGCAGTTCCCCATCACCACGGTGGTGGCGCCGTGCCACGACGACGGCGTGACCTCGGGGTCCCACGTCACCTGGCCGTCGTAGTGCGTGTGCACGTCGACCCAGCCCGGCGCCACGACAGCACCGTCGGCGTCGATCTCGCGCGTGCCCGCGCCGGCGACGTCGCCGACCTGGGTGATCACGCCGTCGTCGACGGCGACGTCACCGGTACGGACGGGACCGCCCGTGCCGTCGACAATGGTTCCGCCGCGGATGACCAGGTCGTGCATTTGCTCCCCCAGATGCTTGTGGAATCACGAATCGTACCGGGTCCGCATAACGTCGGACCGTGGACCGGACGGATGCAGTACGACTGTTCGAGAGTCGGCGCGATGCCTGGCTGCGCGAGGACGCCGAGGCCTATCTCGCCCTGTTCGCCGACGACGTGGTGCTGCAGGTGCCGGGCCGTCAGCCGGTGGTGGGTATCAGCGCGTACGAGGAGTTGGTGCGAGCGTCACTCAGCCACGTGCGGCCGGTGCGCTTCGACTTCCACCAGCTCGCTGTGCACGGCGACGTCGTACTCGCGGAGTGGTCCATCGACCTCGAGGTACGGGCGGACGGCCGTCCCATCTCCTACCGGGGCATGAGCGTGTGCGAGGTCGTCGACGGACGCATCCGCACCTGGCGGGAGTACTACGACCCCGCTGACCTCCGCCCTGCGCCCTGAGCCTGCGACCCACAGGCCCACGGCGGTCGCCAGCGTGACCACGCCCGCCATGCCGATGGCGACGCGCGGGCTCCAGTGTTGGCTCACCCAGCCGACGAGCGGACCGCCGACCACCGTCATACCGAGGGTGAGCAAGCTGTAGATGGCCATCACCCGGCCGCGGTAGTCGGGCCGGGACCACATCTGCATGTGGGCGCTGGCGGTGGCACCGAAGAAGACGGCGACCGCACCGACGGGCACCAGGGCGGCGAACACGAGGGCCTCGTTCGGGAGCGCGCCGAACACGATCATCGCCGCCCCGAGGGCGACGGCCGCGAGCAGCACCGTGCGCCCGCTCTGCCGGGCGCGGTGGGCGGCAGCCAGGGCGCCGAACACCGTGCCGACACCGAGCACCGCCATCAGCAGACCGGCCAGGCCCGCCCCACCGTGGAACGTCTCCTGCGCCATGAGGGTGAGGAACGTCGGGAAGTTGTAGACGAGCGTGCCGACGACGCCGACGAGAACGATCGTGGCCCTGATCTCGGTGAGGCTCCACGCGTAGGCGAGGCCCTGGCGGACGCGCGGGCGCTCGCCGCCGACGTGGCGGAGGGGCCGCAGCTCCGAGCGCCGCATGGCCGCCAGGGCGATGACCACGGCGATGTACGACACGGCGTTGACGAAGAAGACCCACGCCACGCTCGTGGCCGCGATCAGCAGGCCGGCGATGGCGGGACCGCTGATGCGGGCCGAGTTGAGCACGGCGCTGTTGAGGGCGACGGCGTTGGCCAACTTGTCGCGCCCCACCATCTCCTCGACGAAGGCGTGATGGGCGGGCTGCTCGACGACAGTCACCAGCCCGACGGCGAAGGCCAGAGCGAACACCATCCACACCTGCACGACACCGAGGAGCACGACCAGCCACAGGGCCACGGCGAGCATGGCGGCGGCCGCCTGCGTGGCCAGCAGCACGGTGCGCCGGTCGTAGCGGTCGGCGATCGCGCCACCCCACAACCCGAACAGCAGCACCGGCGCGAACCGGAACGCGAACGTGGCCCCCACCGCCGCACCGCTGTGCGTCAGGGTGAGCACCAGCCACGCCTCGGCCATGTTCTGCATCCACCCGCCGGTGTGCGACACCAGCTCGCTGGCGAACAGCAGGCGGTAGTTGTACGAGTCGAGCGCGCTGAACGTTCGTCGCAGCGCAGCCCGCATCAGGTCATTGTCGCCGGTTCTGGCGGGTCAGACCTTTGATTTCGCGCGTGCGCCGTTCGTCCGCTTGCCGTTGGTCGGTGCGGTTGCGGCCAGCATGCCCTGCATGTCGCCGATGGCCGCGCACACGGCGTCGAGCTTCGCCTCGAGCGTCGACAGCCGGTCGCTGTCGGCGGACGAAGCGATCCGGCTCTTGCCGCCGCGCGCCTTGAGCTCCTCGTAACAGCACTTGAGCAGGCGGCCGCTGTCGCGTTCCTCGGCGATGTAGCGCCCGAGCAGCTCGCCGGTGCGGATGTCGATGGTGTGGTCCTTGAAGAAGTTGTCGAAGATGTCGGGCTTGTCGCCCGAGTCGAGGCGGCCCAGGCCGAGCTTCTCCATCTTCTCCAGGTCGGTGCGGTCCGACGACGCGATCGCCATACGCTTCCGGAAGCCCTCGTCGTCGTCCTTGGTGCGCACCGAGTAACCGAGCTCGTTGATGCGCTTGGCGAAGCTCATCCCGTGCTCACCCTCCCGGGCGGCGACGGTGGACAGCGTCGCCTTCACGTCGGGATCGTCGGTCTTCTCGATCCACGCCGTCAGGTAGCAGTGGGCCTGGCTCTCCCCCACTGCGACTGCGTTCAGCAGGCCCAGGTAGCTCGGCTTGTCCGACATCGGCATCCTCCCCAACTCGATGCGGTTAACGCAGGTTATCCCTCGGGCGCGCCGAGAGGACGGCCGGTGCCGGGGCCGTCCTGGTAGGTCTGCCACGGCAGGGTCGGCTGCTGGTCGACGCCCGGCTTCGAGAAGTCGCACACGCCGGTCGGGAAGATGTGGGCCAGCGCGACCCACTGGGCGTCGGTGAACTCGACCGGCAGGTAGTCGGAGCGGACCAGGGGCTTGAGCTGACACTTGATGATGTCGGTCGTGAGCGGCGAGCCGGCCACGACGCGCGGTGTGGAGTACAGCTGCACGACGGCCTGGCAGGCGGCCTCGCCCGCGGCGCCGGGAATGGTCTGGCCGATGCCGTCGGAGCACTGGTCGTGCACGTCGCGGGGCCGGTCGTCGATGAGCTTGCGCGAGAGCGGGATCGCCCGCCGGTCGCCCTCGACGGCGGTCAGCCACCGGTCCATGGCGACGAGGCCGAGCCGGGTGTAGTTGACGTCGCCGACGATGGGGGCGAAGCCCTCCCAGATCACCTGGTTGGCGTGGGTGCCGTTCTCCCGGTCGAGACGCGCCCGCACCGCGAAGGCGCGGTAGGCGTCGTGGAAGGCCCCCGGGTCGGGCCCGCGCAGGTCGATGATCGCCACGTCGCGCATGTTGTTGGTCTCGTTGAACGCGCCACCCCGGTAGCCGTTGGCCAGGGCGGGGCGGTCGGCGGCCACCCGTCCGGGCTGCCAGTGGTAGTCGATGTCGTGGGACCCGGCCGCGGTGTTGAGGTCGACGAACTGCGCCGGGGTGATGGCGCCCGACATCAGGGCCTTGTACCCGTACTGCGCGCCCACATTGTCGTAGGCCCGGCCCGCGTACCCGTTGTCGGATCGGGTGCCGAACAGGTTCACCATGAAGTCCTGCAGCGAGCAGCGCACGCCGTGCGGGTTGGAGTCCGACCACCGCTGCTGGGCCGTGACGCCGGCGCAGCTCGACGCCGGGTCGGGCAGCGGGCCGTAGAGCGTCGACAGCTCGA
>Ga0070741_10018474_pt1 | contig 11284 bp, 14 predicted proteins | sample Coa_R1_4_FD_66440 | JGI IMG/M metagenome (GOLD analysis project Ga0070741, IMG submission 66440) | Surface soil microbial communities from Centralia Pennsylvania, which are recovering from an underground coalmine fire - Coalmine... | ecosystem: Environmental > Terrestrial > Soil > Unclassified ...
TGGCAGCACCTGTTCTGGTTCTTTGGGCATCCCGAGGTGTATATCGCGATTGTTCCGGGGATGGGTGTCGTCTCGCACGTGCTGATCGCCAACATGCGGCGTCCGCTTCTCAGTCATCGCACTATGATTTACTCCATGGGCGCGCTGGCCGTGTTGAGCTACATGGTTTACGGACACCACATGTTTGTGAGCGGGATGAACCCGTTCTCATCGCTGGTGTTCTCCTTCCCCACGCTGATCATCACCATCCCGTCCACCATCGTCGTGCTGATCTGGCTGGGGAGCCTATACGGGTCGAACCTGCGAATTAACAGCGCCTCGCTGTTCGCCATCGGGTTCATCTCGATGTTCATCAGCGGCGGTGTGAGCGGCTTTTTCCTGGCCCAGCCTTCGATCGACATCATGCTGCACGCCACGTACTTCGTTGTCGGTCACTTTCATCTGGTGATGGCCGTCGCCGCCATTTTCGGCATCTTTGCCGGAACCTATTTCTGGTTCCCCAAGGTGACGGGGCGAATGATGAACGAGACGCTTGGGAAGCTGCATTTCTGGCTGAGCTTTGTGGGAGCGTACTGCATCTTCATGCCGTTCCACTACCTGGGAATCGCCGGCAACGTGCGCCGATACTCGTCGTTCGTGGACGATTATCTACAGCCGCTGATGCCGCTGCACAAGTTCATCACCGTGGCGGCGATTGTCATGGGAGTGGCACAGTTCATTTTCATCTACAACCTGTTCTATAGCCGATTCAAAGGCAAACCGGCTTCGCAGAATCCCTGGGAAGCGACCTCTCTCGAGTGGAGCATTCCGTCGCCGCCCCCACACAACAATTTTGGAGACCGTCACCCGGTTGTCTATCACGATCCATACCAGTTCGGAGTGGAAGGCGCGACTGGCGACTACGTGATGCAGGACTCGCCGGAGCAGGTCCATTCTGAAGGCGACGAGAAGTAAAGGAACCCTGGAGTCAGGAAATGGCAACTACGATTCACGAACCGCCGAAAATAGAGGAGCCTCGCGGCCCTTCGAGTGGATTTCCGGGTAAAGGCGGGTGGGGCAACCTGCGTCCCGCGTATGGCGATCTGCGCGCGGTAAAGGATTACTCACCCCCGCCCGCTTCCACCGGGATTTGGGTGGGGATCACCGGTATCTCAATGATGTTCGCGGCCTTCACCAGCGCCATGGTGGTGCGCCAGGGATCCGCTCCAGATTGGCGTCATTTCAGCCTGCCGTCTGTGCTCTACGTCAATACGTTGCTCCTGTTCGCCAGCAGCTTCACTTTGGAAGTGGCGCGGCGACGGATTGCGGCTTTCATGAATGCACCGAAGGTCAAGTCTGAGCATCCCGCGAAGTGGTTACACGTCACGCTGGGGCTCGGCCTGTTGTTCGTGGTGGGCCAGTACATCGCATGGCGTCAGCTCAGCGCCCAGGGATTGTTCCTTTCCACCAATCCCAGCAGTTCGTTCTTCTACGTGCTTACCGCGACTCACGCTTTGCATGTATTGGGAGGATTGCTGGGTTTGATTTATGTGATCCGGAAACTGGATGCCATGGCGCTACGGCGGACTACGCTCGACACCGCGTCGCGATACTGGCACTTCATGGATGTTCTTTGGCTCTATCTGCTGATTTTGTTGTGGGTAAAGCTCTAAACCAAGAGGAGGCTCTGTGAGCCAAGCCGATCTGACGATGGCAGGGCATTCCGTACACATGGAGGAACCAACTTTTGCGGTTCCTTCCAAAAAAATGGCGATGTGGCTGTTCATCATTTCGGATGCGGCCACCTTTGCTGCCTGCCTGGTTGCTTATGGATTTTTGCGGAATGGTACGCCCAACTGGCCGACGCCGTTCAAGTTTTCCCCGAGCATCATCAACGCGATGGTCATGACCTTCATCCTGGTCACGAGCAGCCTGATCATGCTCATGGGAGTTCGCGCTGCGAAAGCAGGGGATCGTGCTGCGGCGTTTCGCTGGACGTTGGTGACGGCCGCCATGGGCGCCATTTTTGCGATTCTTCATATCCGCGAATGGCTGGGCATGATCAACGAAGGTGTTACGCTTTTTCACAACCCGTGGGGATCTTCCTTATTCGGCGCCAGTTTTTTCAGCATTACGGGGTTGCACCTTCTTCACGTCACCGCTGGCGTAATTGCGCTGCTTGCGGTGGCGATGAAGTACAAAAGCGGACGTTACCAGGCCGACGACATCGAAATCATGGGCCTCTACTGGCACTTCGTTGATCTGGTCTGGATGTTCGTAGTCCCATTCGTTTATTTGCTGAACGTCAGCGTAGGCCAATAGAGTCCAGGAGCGTATGAAATGACGAGACCACCTGATGTCTCCAGACACGATCCGGCGGCAAAATACGGCGATAGCATGGGAAAGTACATCGTGATCTATCTTTGTATACTGGTGATTGCCGCCCTTCAGTTCGCGATTGCCTACCAGCACATCGGGGGAGCAGAAAAATTTGAGCGTATGTTGTTTCTCGCCCTGGTTGAGGCGGGACTGGCGATCATGTTTTTCATGCATCTGTGGGCCGAACGACGCGGATTTTTCTTGTTTGTCGTGCTTTTTACCGGGTTTGTCCTGGTAGCCATGCAATACTCGTGGACTGACAGTTTCCGTATGGAAACGGGAGTTCCCAACGCGAACTATAAGGTAGGAGCACCGCAGTGAAGGTTTCCGGTAGTCTGAAGAGCACCTTGGTGGCGATACTGTTCGCGGTTGCACCGCAGGCGCTCTTCGCGCAAGGTTGTGCGCTTTGCTACACCCAGGCGGCCGCCGCAGGCCAGCGAATGATTGAAGCCTTGCGCAGCGGCATTTTGATCCTTATTATTCCACCAACCCTGATGTCGCTAGCCATGATTTACATTCTGTATCGGAAAAGAAACCAGTGCCGGCAGCAGGAGTTCGCGGCAGGATCGGACCGGTGGTAACGGGGTGAGCAGCAAGAAACTGTTTGAGAGATCAATGGCGACCACGAACCTGGTGAACCTTCCCATCAACGTGAACCGCATCGCTGCCAGACTGCGGGACTATTACACCCTAACCAAGCCAGAAGTGAACTTGCTGATTCTGATGACTACGTCAGCGGGTTTCGTTCTGGGGCACTCCGGTTCGCTGCACTGGACGGGGCTGATCAATACCGTACTCGGCACGCTGCTGGTAGCGAGCGGCACGGCGACTTTGAACCAGTTCATGGAGCGCCGGTACGACGCTGAGATGCGGCGTACTGCCAACCGTCCTTTGCCAGCCGGACGGGTCTCGGCAAATGAGGCTTTCTGGTTCGGCATGGGTTTGAGCGTCGCCGGTGGAGCTTACCTTTGGCTTACGGTGAACTTGCTGACTGCGGTCCTGGCCGTTTCCACGCTGCTTTCCTACTTACTGATCTATACCCCCCTGAAGCGCAAAACCCCACTCTGCACGTTGCTGGGAGCCTTTCCTGGAGCCATGCCCACGCTGATCGGCTGGGCTGGTGCTGCCGATTCTTTGCACCGGGAAGCCTGGTTCCTGTTTGCCGTACTGTTTCTGTGGCAGTTCCCGCACTTTCTGGCGATTGCCCTTATGTATAGAGAGGATTATTCCCGAGCCGGGTACCAGATGCTGCCAGCGTTCGATGCGGACGGGCGTTTCACGCGATATGAGATCCTGACTTTCACAGTGGTGCTGATTGCGACTACCCTTTTGCCGGTGCTTGGGTCGGGGCATACCATGATTTATGCGCTTGGAGTGATGGCTGCGGGGGCGTTCTTCTTCTACTACACAGCCAAAATCTTTGCCGAGAACTCCCGTCAAGCAGCGGCACGTGTTGTGCATGCCTCGGTCATGTATCTACCCGTGGTTCTTGCGCTGATGGTATTTTGTAAAGCCTGAGTAGCCGATGTTTTGCACTTGGTTCCCGTCCCGTACTTCGGAGCAGGCTCGAGGGTTCTTTTCTCACGGCGCGGCTGTCTGGTTTGCCATTCTGTTGATCTTCTCTCCTTCTGTCGTTTTTGCCAAAGCTCACATTCACTACGGCGACGGTTTTTCCGCTGATGTGGATGACCCCTATGCCATGGTTTTGAAGGTGGTTGAAGCGGCAAGTGAAGACGGTATCGTGCGCGGTACTTCCGAATACAAGGGAACGGCGGAGTTGTACGGGGCGGGCGCAGCCAAGACCTCTGACGCAATCAAGAAGCCAGCGCCTCCCGGAACCGTTATCTACAAGGTCAGGACAGAAACCATCGCACCGGAGCATTTCGAGAACAGCAACGATCAAGGCATCGTGGTAATCCGTTATGTGGTTCAGGCATTAGGACCGAAGTCCACCCGGATTACGATTGATTCGGTGTTCGTCGAGAACTCACATCACCACACTCATCTCTCCGACGGCACTGTCGAAAACGCCGAGTTCCTGGCCATCTCCGACAACTTGAAGAGCCTGGAAGAAGAACAGGCGAAGAAGTTGCGCGATGCTGCGTTCGCCAAGCAGCAGGAGAAATTAGAAACCCTGCAGGCCACTTTGGAAGACGAAGAGCGTCAACTCAAAGCCGTGACCGCGAAGCAGCAGGAACTGCAGAGTAAATTTCAGCAGGTCCACGGCGGCAGGCAGGCTCGAGTGAAGATTGCGGCGGCTGACCTGAAGTCGCAACCATATACCGATGCCACAACCTTGCAATCGCTGGCGAGCGGAGATTCGGTGACGATCCTCTGGCAAACTCGTTCTTGGTACCAGGTTCAGACTGCGTCGGGGGCTACTGGGTGGGTCTACGCTCTTCTGCTGGAGCCGCAGCCGTGAGAAATGCAATCTGGATTCTTGCTATTGCGGTCCTATGTGCCGGTGGGGCACGCGGCCAGGGTCCCAAGGTCGAGCGGCAGAAGGAGTTTTCTGCATCGTTACCAGCGGTGAAGGCTGCGCTTGAAAATATTGGTGCATACACGGGGAGTCGGCTGCCGTCACTCGACGGTTTCGTGAACCTGGAAGGAATTCACGCCAGTGACTTCCAACGGCCGTACTACGAATACAAAATCGATCTGGAGCCGTCCGGACCAAAGGGAACCGTCGTGAAGGTTCGGTCCAATGTATCGGCATGGTACGCAGGGCAAAATGGTGAGCCCGCGGGGTATCGCAACTTCGAATCGAATGGGCGATTGGAATCCGATCTCCTCGATCGCTTGGCGCAATATCTGACCGACAAGTCCGATGATCCAAAGGTGCTCTCCGACAACATCGAGAAAGTGCGGGCACAACGGGCCGAAGCGGAGCGTCATTTGGCCGCCCTCAGTTCCCCCGAAAAGAAGGAACTGCCCCCGAATGAGATTTCGGCGACAACCCAGTTCGCACTGGTTGTGCAACCGCACGTGAACGTCTACAGCGCGCCGGTAGAGGGTTCAAAGGCCTTGGTCCACGCGCGGCTCGACGATGAATTCCAGATTGTCGACCAGCACGGTGCATGGATCAAAGTCGTATTGGCTCCCCATGAAGATGGATGGATGAAGAGGAATCAGGTTGAGGTATCTGTGGTGAGCCAGATGGGGGCTGCCCAGGCAGCAAAGGCCACCCCTGGGTTCAGCATCATCCGTCAGAACGAAGATCAGTTCGAAGGCGATTGGCAGCCGCTGAAGGGGAAAAAAGCGCTCTACCTGTTCGCGCAACCCGATGGATCGGCCATGAATGTGGCGACTGGTGATCGCTGGCAATTCGTTCAAACCGTCTTCAGCGACCAATACCGGCAGATCGCGCACACTCCCGAGAATTCCGTTGAAGGGGTGGTCGTGATCTTTATGGACCAAGGCGGAGGCGTGGCTGCGGCCAGCCTGGATGACATTCGAGCGTGGATGGAAGGCGGACTGAGCAAGGGAGAGTTCATCAAGCGTTGTTCGCTCGATCCGCCATCCGCCTTCTTGAAATCGCAAACTGCCGAGCACACTCCCGGCAAGAAACGTTCAGCTGTTTCTTCCTCCAAGGCCGCACCCCGATCCTAACGCTCTGAGCCTCCATAGCTGCAGTTGGGTGCGATGTCCTTCACACTCTGCGCCTGAATCGTGTTGTACGTCACACCGGTTGTGGTGCCCTCGTTCGGAGGTTGAGTGGCGTTCTCTTCAGGGTTGCTCTTGCCCACTACGCCAGAAACGGCAATCGTGTGTCCTAACTTTCCTCGAAGAGGATCGACATCGCCGGCGATAATTCGAAACTGCCGCGGGCTGTTACCCCCGGTGATCACATACGTGTGATCTGTATAGGAGAGACATCCTTCCACGGTCTTGATCGGCTGAGAGTTGGTGGATTCGCTTTGATCTCTGCCGTAAGCGGTGGCGCACAAAAGGATGGCAGTCAAGGTCCAAAAACGTCTGTTGTTCATACTCGATCTCCCGCTAAGAATTGATTTGCCTTATTGGATGAGGGCTGTTTGCAGTTGCCCCGGAAAGGCTCTGATTTAGGCGGAGTTAGTTGAATATCAGGAAAAGTTGCAGACCAAAACCGCGCGCCGGAAGCAATAGCACGAATCAGGAATTCCGGTTTTATTCAGTGATGTCGAAGGTAGGTTGGTTACCTTGGTCATTTGTGCATGGGTAAAATCGCCACTACGATCGTTCAAAGAAGTGGAAACCTGATGTCCATCAATTCCAGAACGGTCCTTTTGTTCCCGATTCTCTTGGGAATAGCCATCTTTTCGAACGCACAGACCGAATACAAGGTCGTACAGCTCACCCAAAGCGGCAACATCTCCGGAACCGTGAAATGGTCGGGACCCGTTCCGCATCTCGCCAGTTTTCCTATCACGAAAGATCCTGAAATATGTGATCCGGATTCTCACAAGAGAGAAGACCTGGAACGACTCATTGTGGGGACGCAAGGCGGAGTTGCTAACACGATCGTGTTTCTGAAAAATATCAGCAGCGGCAAGGCAATGGACATTCCTGAAGCGCGGCGCTTCCTGAATCAGAAGCGGTGCCGTTACGAACCGCACATTCTGCTGGTGCCGCAGAATGAAGTCTTGCAAATGAAGAGTTCGGATCCGGTGCTGCACACGGTGCACATGGATGGAGCGGCTACTTTCAACTTGCCCTTTCCCTTCGTGGATCGACCGATCCAACGAAATATGCCGAACACAGGACTGGTGAATTTGAAATGCAATGGCGGGCATGTATGGATGAATGCCGAGATGTTCGTGGTTCCTCATCCGTACTATGCTGTAACTGACGAGAGCGGAAAGTTTGAACTTACCGAGGTTCCGCCGGGAACCTATGAAATCGAGGCGTGGCACGAGGGGTGGGGAGTGATGCGCCAGGAGGCATCGTTTGACGTGCTAACGGAGCGCAAAGTGGAGCGCCCGGTGTTTACTGACCCTAGGACCTGGGACAAGAAAGTCCAAGTCAAACCTGATGAAACCGCAGTGGTAAATTTCGTGATTTCCGAGAAGTAATTTCACGGATTTCCGGCATAAAAAATGCCCGCTGGTTACCGGCGGGCAATCTCGTCAAGAGTGACCTTCGATTAGGCGGACTTCTTTTGCTGCGCATGAACTTTTGCCCATCTGGCACGCTGCGCATCGGCGATACGTTTACGAGCCGCCGCTGAGAGGCGCGGGCGACGGCGCGTTCCCGTCATTCGTTGCGAGCCCGAGGGGCTCACCCCTTTAAGTGCTGAAATAGCGGATTCCAAGCTATGCAGTTCGTGTTGTATTTCTTTACGACGCGACTGTAAGTCGGTCAAGATAGTGGATAAATCAGGCATGTGTCCCCCTCGAATTGTTTTTGTGATCTGACTGCAGGTGCGGCTAAACCAAACATTGAAAGTATCGTACCATCCGCAGTGGACTTCGGTAACTTTTATCTCGTGTTTCAGCGACTTAGCATAAGCATCGGTCGCAATTCTTGTGTGCAGAAATCAGACATGTATAGAACCAGAATCCCATTGATCGCACTATGCATTGTCTTTGCGGTGGCCCAAGTGGCTGCCGAGGACGATAAGCCGCTAGGCGACGTTGCGCGACAAAGTCGGGAACAGGAAGCTAAGAAGTCCGGAAAAACCGCAAAGATGGTCACCAATGAAGACATCCCCGAAGCACCGCTTGATTCGAAAGACGCAGACAACCACAAGCCCGAGCACGGGCAAAGAAATAATGCGCCCGGCGTCTCGGCAGATCAGGTAAGGGGCGCGATCCAGGCCCAGAAGAGCCGAATTGCGGCGTTGCAGGCCGAAATCAATAAACTCAGCGCGTCGGTCCACTATGTGGAGGCGAACCGTTACAACAACGGTGCCGAATACAATCAGTATCAGCAACGAAAACAGCAGGAAGTGGAGCGCCTTCAGAAGCAGTTAGAAAACGAGAAAAACAAGCTTGATCAGATGCAGGAGTCGGCGAGGAAAGCTGGCTTCGGGAACGCGGTCTACGACCCGTAATTGAGTCGCGAGGCTGCAATTCACCACTGTCCTTCCAGGATTCTGAAAAAAAACTCTTCCTTCTATACTCGGTCCATTCCCAATCATTGCTAGCGTTCCGGATCGATGGCTTGATCGAAGTAGATCCAGAGAACTCGCGCCAGGATCGTCAAGGGTACGGCGAAGGGCAGAAAGAGAACCATGCCCCATAGGAAGCTGCGGTAAAGACTCAGGTGCAATCCTAGCCACAGCGAGATTGCGAGAACTACGATCACAAATAGCCCGAGCAGATAGCCGATGTACATCGCGCCGAGGAAGTAGCCCTCTTCCCGCTCAAATTTCAGCGCGCATACCGGGCATTGCGTGTGCATGCGGGAAAACCAGCGGAACTTGGGGGATTGGAAAATCGTACCGATGCGGCACCGCGGGCAATACTGGTGAAAAATTGCCGACACGGTTGAGGGTCTCTCAAATTTATGCATGGCCCGGAAGAGACAGTCTACCCGAGCGGGAGCTTCATGACCGGTTTAGTGCGCCGGTTCACTTCTGGCGAAATAACCCTTGCGGCATTGCACCTTGACCCCCTTTTTTCTGGCGCTGATCGCCACCGTGCGATAACTGCCGTTGGGGGTGAAATCGGCCGGATGATATCCCAGTGCATACTGACTGCGTAACGCGGCCTCAATATGATTAAAGGCGTGCGTCAAGTCCGACTTGTCCACTCCAGCAAGGATATGCCCACCACTATTTTCTGTCAGTGAGGCCAGAGCCTGCTGCCCTTTGGGAAGAGGGTTGGTGGCCGGATTGTTGGTTCTTACCGCATAAAGAACTGATTGGGCGCGGACCTCACTGAGGGTCGCGTCTTCAAGCTTCGCTTGGCTTGCGGTGTCCACTCCATCGCTGACCACGATAATGGCTCGGCGAATTACCCCGCCGTGGGTGGGTATTTTTTCCAGCTTGTTGCTGGCGAACATCACCGCATCGTAAAGGGCAGTATCTCCGCCGGGCGAGAGTTGGCGAATGGCCTTGGAGAGTTTCTGTACATCCCCGGTCATCTCCTGTTCGAGGTGAGGGCGCGAGTCGAAGCCCACGATGAAAGCCTCGTCCTTGCCGGGACGAAGGATTTTTTTCAGGAACAGGCTCGCAGCCTCCTGTTCAAACTTGAAGCGGCTTTTCACTGAATCGCTAAGATCAATCAGGAGTGCGACGCGCAGTGGGAGGTTCGATTGTTGCTGAAAATACCCGATCGATTGCGGCGTTTTGCTGTTATCAAGCAACTCGAAAGCATCCTGGGGCAGATCTTTGATAAAGCGACCGTGCTTGTCCACCGCCGTGAATACCAGATTGACTTCGTCCACGCGCGCTGAGATCGTGATGCCGGTATTTTGTACATCGGGTGGAACAAAGTTCTGCGGATCGTCCGCTTCTGCCGCTGCGAAAGCAACGGTCAAAAGGATGAAGCTCAGCGAACATGAGAGATGCATCAATTTGCGAGCCATCGACTGTCCCAATTCTGAGAGGGGCCACTGCCAGACGTTTTCGGCGGGCCAAAGAAATTACAGAGAACTTTAAGCAAAAACGCTGCATTTCGCAATGATTTTCGTCACAAACGGCGGACTCGAAGCAGCGGGCCGCAGAAAATCACAAAGGACCTAACGGCCCGGGAATGTGCTGTACTCCTGGCGCGCGTAGTATCCCCGGCGGCATTGTACCTTCAGGCCCTTACGCAGCGAGAAAAGCTCGACTGACCGGAAACTCCCGTCGGGAATGAACCTGGCGGGCCGATAGGCGACCGCGTACTGGTTGCGCAAAATCTGGTCCACCTTGTGAAAGGCTTGGCCGAGATGACTTTCATCGCGAGCCGGAAGAACCACCCCGCCCGTCGTTTCAGTCAGCCGGTTCAAAACAAGGTCGCCGGCGGATTTCCCCGGTCCAGGGAATTCGTTGGTGCTCAGTGCAAATAGAGTGACTTCGGCCTGTATGGCTGCCTGTTGCGCGTCGAACAGGTGAGACTTGCTGCTGGTGTCGTCGCCGTCACTGATCAGGATTATAGCGCGGCGGATCTGCGGCGGATTGTTTCGCAACTTATTGGCAGCGAAGATGATCGCGTCATACAGGGACGTGTTCCCGCCGGCATGCATTCGTTTTATGGACGTACTCAACTCTTTGCTGTCGTCCGTGGTGTCTTGGGCTATCCTGACCCGGTCATTGAACGACACAACGAACGCCTGATCTTTGCCGCGCCGCAGAATTCGCTTCAGAAACATTAAGGCGGCAATTTTTTCGTAATCGAACCGGTACAGGATGGAATCGCTGGCGTCCACGAGCACCGCAACTCTCAAAGGAAGATCAGTCTGCTGCTGGAAGAAGTTCACGCCCTGGGGCGCGATGTGGTTATCGAGAATTTCGAAGTCATCGGAAGTAAGATGGTTGATCAGCCGACCCTTTTTATCGGTAACGGTGAAAGCCAGATTCACTTCGTCCACTCGTTTGGCGATAGTAGTGCCCGCCATGTTCTGCAACCCGTCACGCAGGAACGTGGCCGGTGGCGATGACTGACTCAATGCTCCGATACAGAGCCACGAAATCGTAAGGAAAGACGCGAGAGTGGCGCCGAAGGAGTTCGAACGCGGCACAAAGACCTCCCATGGGGAGCGAAGTTTTAGGCCAGGCTTGCGTGAGGCTACTTAGAGGATTTGGTTCGAAAGCCACGGCGTGCGGCGATCACGGCACCCCGACTTTGCTGTCACTCAAGTCTTGCGCGGGTTACGATGCGACGCGTTTTTTGCCTGTTGCACTGTTCTGATAGGGTAGCGGGAATTGACAATTTCTGATGTTGCCGAAGTAAACAATGGGGCTTAGGGGATGGCGTTCGCGGAAGTCAACGGGACCTTGGCCTGAATCCCTTTTCCCTCG
>Ga0070741_10018475_pt1 | contig 11284 bp, 8 predicted proteins | sample Coa_R1_4_FD_66440 | JGI IMG/M metagenome (GOLD analysis project Ga0070741, IMG submission 66440) | Surface soil microbial communities from Centralia Pennsylvania, which are recovering from an underground coalmine fire - Coalmine... | ecosystem: Environmental > Terrestrial > Soil > Unclassified ...
TCGAGGTCTCCTCCTTGGCTTTGTTGTGCTTCGTTCACAACTGGAAGACAGGTTATGCCTGCCAAGCCCGCGCTGGGGAGGGGCCTCACATGAGTATCATTTAGGTCGAGCGGACGCGGTAAAACGCCGGCGCGTTTCTTGATGTTTCCGGGCCCGCGCCGCTCACCAAAACGTTAGGGTCCATTGCCCATGTCTGAAGAAACCGTTCGCGAGATCTATAACAAAGACAGGACACGTCGCGTTCTTATTGTGAAGCGGAAGAATGGATCCTTCGGTTATGAGGAGGAATACTTTAGCCAAGACCCCTTGGAAAGGTGTTGGTGTCGTTACAGTCAGAAACCTTTCGCAATTTGTGACTCAGCTGAAACAGCTTTAGAAGAGGCAAAAGGGAGAATTGAATGGCTCAGATCAGTAGAGTCGTGAACCTAACATTTATGTGGAGCGGACGCGGTGAGACGGCGGAGCGTTTTCTTATTGTCCTTGGCCCGCGCCGCTCACCAAATTGAAAGTTTATTTGAGCATACTCCTTTCGATAGTGGCGCTCGCATTGTTTGCAACCTATCAAAATAGGAAATCCGATGAAAGATACGCTGCGGAGTATGCTCGGTGTAGCACGCTCGCAAATCAATTTGCCGAAAATGTCGCCCGAAAAACTGGAAAATACCGAATCGCGCAAGAAATAGAGTATGCCTACAACGACGTATGTTTGGACGAAAGCGAAGTGAGGAAAGGGCTGCTAGCGTTTGGCGAAAACGGAGAATCAACCATAGAACGTGAACACAAAGAGAAACTCAAAAACTTAATCCGTATGGTCGAGGCTACAGAGTAACAATGCGGCCTAACCCAGCATCGAGTGGGACGCATTTTTCGCGCGCTTCGCTCGCTACAAATGCGCCCCTCACGCTGCACGTTAGGCCACTCATGCCAACCCAAGCGGAGAAATACGCAACCGCCATCGCAGGCGAGCACTTCGTGGCCGCAGAGCTAATCCGTCGAGGGGCGTCGGCTTCCGTGACACTTGGCACTGCAAAGAGCGCTGACGTTGTTGCCTTGGGGCCCACCGCGCAAAGGCCGCCATCGTCGAAGTCAAGTCCTCGCCGCAACTCGAGTGGATCGTCGGCGCGAAGCCACCGAAAGCAACCAGCCAGCCTTGGGTCTTCGTCGTTCTGATCCTAGGTCTTGCTTCTATAACGCTCACGGCTCTCCGCGTTAGAGGGTGGAAAGTTGGATTAATCGTTGCCTCGGTATCCTATTTGTTATTGGCGCACGGTATTTCGCCCGAGATCTTGCATTGGCAACGATGGTAAGCTTGGTGGATAGGGATAACGCAGTATTCAGATTGGTTTGCCTCAGCTTTTTACCTGGAAATTTTGTTTCCGCTTTTCCATATGTTCTTGCTTACGGCGCTACTCATTAATCTGTCGATAGTATTTGCAAAGCGGCCTAACGGCATACTCAAGCGGACGCGCAAAAACGGCGCGCCGGTTAGTTAGTTCGTTAGGCGGCCCACCGCTGCGCATTCCACGACCAGACAGCGAGAGATGTAAGTGTCGAAACTCCGCGTCCAAAGCTTCGCGATTTCCATTGACGGTTACGGCGCCGGGCCGAACCAGGATCTCCACAATCCGCTCGGCGTCGGGGGGCCCGAGTTGATGGAGTGGTTTTTCCACACACGCGTGTGGCGGACGATGCACGGCCAGGGCGATGGAGAGACGGGCGTCGACAACGGAATCGCGGAGCAAGGCTTTGCTAACATCGGTGCCTGGATTCTCGGGCGCAACATGTTCGGTCCTGTCCGAGGCCCGTGGCCGGATGACAGTTGGAAGGGCTGGTGGGGCGAGGAGCCGCCGTATCACACGCCCGTCTTCGTGCTGACGCATCACGCGCGCGCGCCGCTTCGCATGAAGGGTGGGACGGAGTTTCGCTTTGTCACCGAAGGCATTCATGCCGCTTTGGCGCAGGCGACCGCTGCCGCGGGCGGGCGCAACGTGCGCCTCGGCGGCGGCGTGTCCACGGTTCGGCAGTATCTGCGCGCCGGGCTCATCGACGAGCTGCATCTCGCCATCCGGCCGGTCTTACTCGGTTCCGGGGAGCATCTCTTGCACGACATCGACATGCGCGCGTTGGACTACGAGTGCACGAAGTACGTCGCGGGCGAACGCGCGATGCACGTCTTTCTGCGCAAGCGCGCATGATCGTCAATGAAGAACCGATGGCGCCGGTTGTTTCCAAGGCGGAATAGATCCTTCGGCGCATTACGGCTGACGCCTAATGCGCCTACTCGTACTAATGCCCCCTCCTCGTACTTCACCTTCTCGACGACTTAATACCGCGCGGTGTTTCACTGCATTTGCGTGCATGCGGCGTAGCGCGACGTCGCGCGGCACATGGCGATCTCTGTGCGAACGGCGAACGCTCAACTTTCTTATTCATCGCTTGGCAGGTATGCTTTTCGTCCACCCGGAGCAGCGGCTTTACGGCCGATCCGTCACGCAACCAAAGGAGAATCTACATGCGCGCACCGCTTAAAGAATGTATGGCCCTCGTGCTGTACATGCTCGCCCCGATTTATGCCGGGGCGGCGGAAACCTATCCCTCGCGCACGGTGAAGATCATCGTTCCCTTCGCCGCCGGCGGGCCCGCGGATCTTTACGCGCGCGTCCTCGCCCAACATCTCCAGGAAAAACTCGGGCAGCCCTTCATCGTCGAGGACCGCCCGGGCGGCGGATCGGTGCTCGGCACCGACGCGGTGGCGAAGTCGCCGCCCGACGGCCATACGCTGCTCATGATGTCGAACACGCACACCGTGAACGAATCGCTGATTCCGAAGAAGCCCTACGAATTGCTGCGCGACTTCGTGCCGGTCGCGCCGGTGAACTATTCCGACCTCGTGCTGGTCGTGCATCCGTCGGTCAAGGCGAACTCGGTCAAGGAACTCATCGCGTTCGCAAAGGCGAATCCGGGCAAGCTCAACTACGCCTCCTCGGGACCGGGCACGCCGTATCACATGGCGGGCGAATTGTTCAAGGCGATGGCGGGCGTGAACATCGTCCACATCCCGTACAAGGGCAGCTCCGGCGCGCGCAACGACATCATGGGCGGACAGGTCGACATGATGTTCGACGCCATCACCACGATGGCGCAGGTCGCGCAAGCCGGTAAGGTGAAGGCGCTCGCCACCTCGGGCAAGACCCGTTCCAGCGTGATGCCCGATGTGCCGACCGTTTCGGAGGCGGGCGTGCCGGGCTATGAAGCGGTGATCTGGCTCGGCGTCATGGCGCCGAAGGGCACGCCGGCGGAGATTGTCCAAAAGCTGAACGCCGAGATCACGCGCTTCGTTTCGCAAGACGATGTGAAAGCGACATGGACCAAACAAGGCGCGGTGCCGATGACGATGAGCACCGCCGCCTTCGGCCAGTTCCTGCGCGACGACATCGCCAAATGGGAGAACGTCGTCAAAATTTCCGGCGCCAAGGTCGATTGACGTGACACCGGCGATCCGGCTTTTCGTCAACGGCGTAGAGCGGGAGGTGCGCGCACCGGAAACGACGCCGCTTTTGTATGTACTGCGCGGCGATCTCAATCTGAAAAGTGTGCGCTTCGGCTGCGGCGCCGGCCACTGCGGCGCCTGCCGCGTGCTCGTCGACGGCGTTGCGACGGCTTCCTGCGACCTGCCGTTGTGGGCCGCGGCCGGTAAGCAAGTCGTCACGGTCGAGGGGCTCGGCACGCCCGAACGCCCGCATGCGTTGCAACGCGCGTTGCTCGCGGAGCAGGCCGCGCAGTGCGGCTACTGCGTCTCCGGCATTCTCGTGAGCGCCGCGGCGCTGCTCGCGCGCACGCCCTCGCCGTCCGAGAATGAGGTGCGTGAAGCGCTGGATCGTAATCTCTGCCGGTGCGGTTCGCACCATCGCATCATCCGCGCGGTGCTGCGCGCCGCGCACGACGCCCCATGAGTACGCCGGTCGCCGCGCGCGGCACGCGCGAAGGGCCGGCGTCCTTGCCGGGCAGCCTCAACACCAACCGCCGGCTCTCGCAGTGGTTGCGCTTCCGTCCCGATCGCACGCTCGAAGTTCACCCCGGCAAGGTCGAGCTGGGGCAAGGCATCCTCACCGCGCTCGCCCAAATCGCCGCGGAGGAGCTCGACGTCGCGCTTTCGCGCGTCGTGATGGTGGCCGCGAACACGGAAAGCAGTCCCAACGAAGCGGTCACCTCGGGGAGCCGCTCGATACAGGATTCCGGCATCGCGCTGCGTTACGCCTGCGCGGAGGCGCGCGCGCTGTTGCTCGCCGCCGCGGGCGCGGCACTCGACATGCCGCCCGAGTTGCTCTCCGTGGAAGACGGCGTCATCCGAGCGCCGGACGCAAGCCGCACGAGTTACTGGGATCTCGAGCCGCAGACACTGCTCGATCGCGACGCGACCGGCGCGGTCCCCCCGAAATCGTCGTCGGCCCACCGCGTGGTGGGACAGCCGGCCGCGCGTCTCGACCTGCCGGATAAGGTCTACGGCCGGCCGCGCTATATACATGACATCGACTTGCCGCAGATGCTGCACGCTCGCGTGCTGCGCCCGCCTTCGCCCGCCGCACGGCTCGAAGCGCTCGACGAGCGCGCGGCGCGCGCGCTGCCCGGCGTCGTCGCCGTGGTGCGCGACGGCAGTTTCGTCGGCGTGCTGGCCGAGCACGAAGTGACGGCGCTCGCGGCGCTCGAACGCCTGCGCGAGCACGCGCGCTGGCGCGATGCGCCAACGCTGCCCGAGGAAAACCGCCTCGGCGAATGGCTCAAGGCGCAGGCGGTGGAAACCAAAGTCGTCGATGAGATCGCACCGGCGGCGCGTGCGCCGTCCGTGCGCACGCAGCGCGCCGTATACACCCGCCCCTATCTCGCGCACGCCTCGATCGCGCCATCCTGCGCGCTCGCGCAGTGGGACGACGGAAGACTCCATGTCTGGTCGCACAGCCAGGGCGTTTACAACTTGCGCGCCGACCTCGCGCTCGTGTTCAAATTGCCGCCCGCGGAGATTACGGTCGAACACGTCGAGGGCGCGGGATGCTACGGGCACAACGGCGCGGACGACGCCGCGCTCGACGCGGCGCTGCTCGCGCGCGCCGCCGCCGGCCGCCCGGTGCGCGTGCAGTGGTCGCGCGCCGATGAGCTGACGTGGTCGCCGGTCGGACCCGCGATGCGCGTCGAGCTCGAAGCCGATCTCGACGCCGCGGGAGAAGTTCTCGACTGGCGCCACGACATCTGGAGTAACGGACACAGCAACCGCCCGGGGCGCGGCGACAAGCCGGTGCTGCTCGCGGCGCGTCATCTCGCGAATCCGTTCGAGACCGTGCACGCCGAAAATCCGCCGCTCGCCGGAGGCGGCGGCGCCGAGCGCAACAGTGTGCCGCCGTACGTGTTCCCGGCGCGCCGCATCGTGAACCACCGGGTGTTGGAAACGCCGATCCGCACCTCGGCGCTGCGCTCGCTCGGCGCGCACATGAACGTCTTCGCATCGGAATCTTTTGTCGACGAGCTCGCGGCCGCGAATGGCGAAGACCCCGTGGCGTGGCGATTGCGGCATCTGAGTGACAAGCGCGCACGGGCCGTGATCGAAGCGGCGGCGCTCCGCTTCGGCTGGGATTCCTGGACCAAGCGCGAGGGCCGCGGACGCGGGATCGCTTTCGCGCGCTACAAGAACGCCGCCGCCTGGTGCGCGGTCGCGGCGGAGATCGAAGCCGAGCGCGAGGTGCGCGTGCGCCGCCTCGTGATCGCCGTCGACGTCGGGCAGCCGATCAACCCGGACGGCGTCGCCAACCAGATCGAAGGCGGCGCGATCCAGGCCGCGAGTTGGACGCTGAAGGAAGCCGTGCGCTTCGATCGCACGCGCCTCACGAGCGACTCGTGGGAAGCGTATCCCATCCTGACGTTTTCCGAAGCGCCGGCGGTGGAAGTCGAGGTCATCGCCCGGCCGGACGAGCCGCCGCTCGGCGCCGGCGAGGCCGCGCAGGGACCGACCGCCGCCGCGATCGCCAACGCGGTGTACGACGCGCTCGGCGCGCGCGTGCGGACCCTGCCGATCACCCCCGAGCGGATCGCCGCCGCGGAGTGAAATAATCGGCACGATGGAGCAGAAAGTCCTGAGACTCCTGAGCGGCGGCGCGGCGCAAGCGGTGGTCACGGCGCTCGCGCCGCCGTTTCGCGCCGAAACCGGTTACGACATCCAAGGCGACTTCGGCGCCGTCGGCGCGATGAAGGAGAAGCTGCTCGGCGGATTTTCCGCGGACCTCGTCATCTTGACGCGCGCGCTGGTGGACGAGCTGGCGGCGAGCGGGCGCGTCGTCGCGGCGAGCCGCGCCGATCTCGGCACGGTGCGCACCGGCATCGCGGTCAAGCACGGCGAGCCGCCGCCGGATATCTCCGGCGCGAACCCGTTGCGCGAGGCGCTGCGCGCCGCGCGCGGCATCTATTTCCCCGATCCCGAACGCGCGACCGCGGGCATTCATTTCATCCACGTGCTCAACACGCTCGGCATCCGCGCCGAGGTCGCGCCGCGACTTCGCCCTTACCCGAACGGCACCACCGCCATGCGCGAATTGGCGCGCGCCCATGAGCCGGGTCTCATCGGCTGCACGCAGGTGACCGAGATTCGCGCTACTCCCGGGGTCGTGTTCGTCGGTGCGCTGCCTCCGCCCTTCGAATTGGCGACGGTATACACCGCCGCTGTCTGTGCGCGTACGAAAGAGCCCGACGCGGCAGCCCGTTTTGTAGCGCTGCTAACCGGGGAAGCCTCCCGCGCACAGCGTGAACGCGCGGGCTTCGAGTTGTGAGGCGTGGGATTCGAGCTCTGAGGTAAAACGAGAGTTGTAGCCCGGATGGAGCAAAGCGAAATCCGGGTCATTCCCCGTAAGTACCCTCGCCCGGATCTATCGCCCAGGTGGCGGGGACGAGACCCAATCGAACAAAGCGATGAAGTGACGACCATTGCCAATCTATGGGTCGCCCGACAAGCAAATGTTTTACCGGGTTGTAATGGATGTAGTCTACGTGTCGCTCAAAATCGGTGTCATCCCGGATGAGGTGTTCCCAGTAGCGACGTTGCCATATGTCGTATTCACCGCGGGCGTTGCGCTTCGTTGTCTCCCCGCGGTCGTTTATCGAGCGGGTAAAATGGGCTTTGAGCGCTTGCCAACGTGAAGGAAAGTCGCTGTCACCTTCCGGCAACGTCCAAATCGTGTGCAGATGATCAGGCAGTACGACGATCGCCTCTATGCCGAACGGTTTCTGTTGTCGGACCAATCGAAAAGCTGAACGCAGTAAGTCGATCTGCCGTACTAGTAAATCGGACTCGCGATTTCCTAGCGTGACAGTGAAAAAATATGTAGCGCCGGGGACGCGGGCGCGGCGGTAACTGACCATGGTTTAAGGTAACCCGGATTCCGCTTCGCTTCATCCGGGCTACGCGGACTGAGCAATGTACCCGCAACAAATGAAGCGAAGCGAAATCCGGGATCATTCGGGGATTGTCATCGCTAGCAAAGCGAAGCAATCTAGTACACGGGTAGCCTGGATGTAGCAGAGCGGAATCCGGGATATATCAATCGAGCTAATGCGAAATAAAAAGCTGCATTCACGTGGGCGTACTTAACCGAGACAAACCAATGACCACGATTCGAACAGTCGGCCTCCTCGGGCTCGGCAAAATGGGAAATCCGATGGCGAAACATTTGCGCGCCGGCGGCTTCGAGGTCGTCGGCTGCGATCCCGCTAAACCGGCTGCCGACGCCGCGCGCGCGATCGGCGTGCGCGTCGTCGGCTCGCCGCATGAAGTGGCGCAGGCGTCCCAGCTGGTGATCATTGTCGTTGGCTTCGACGCGCAGGTGGAAGAATCTCTTTTCCGTTTCGACGGCGTCGTCGCGGGCGCGAAGCCCGGCTTGATCGTCGCCATCGGCTCGACGGTGGCGCCGCGCTACGCGGCCAAACTCGCCGCGCGGCTCGCCGAGAAGAAGATCGTAATGATCGACGTGCCGCTCGCGCGCGGCGAAGCGGCCGCCGAAGCCGGAAAACTTTTGATCTACGGCGCGGGCGACGAAAAGGCGTTCGAGGCATGCCGCCCGGCGCTATCCACGTTCGCGTCCGACATCTTTCATCTCGGTCCGGCGGGTGCCGGCCAAGTCGGCAAGATGGTAAACAACTTGATCCTCTGGGCCTGCATATCCGCGAACGACGAAGGCCTGCGGCTTGGGCAGGCGCTCGGCGTCGATCCCGAGCGCCTGCGTGAAGCGCTGCTGCACGGCAGCGCGCAGAACTGGGCGCTCGGCAGCCGCGCCGGCGAGCGCGGCATGCCGTGGGCGGAGAAAGACATGAACATCGTACTGCACGAAGCCGACCTCGCGCGCCTGAGCCTCCCGCTTTCCGGGACGGTAAAGGAAGTCATTAAGGGCCTCAAAATCCGCCTCGGCTATCCGATGCCGAAGACGGGGGATGACTGAGCGTATACCGTCCCCTACGGCGGTCGCATTGCGAACAAAGCGCCGGAACGAATTACATGGTTGAATCGCCGACTGGGGGTTGGCGATAATCGTCCGATATCCGGTGCGCTCGCATCGTGTGCCTGAGCTGCAGGGTGCTAGCAGGACCACCGAGCGCAGAACCTCGACATAACCAATCGCGCCGCGCGCGGTCCACAACAAGGGGCACCATGGATGTCAGCATGCTCGACGCCGCGTTGCATGCGCTGTCCATGATGTCCGATCCGACGCGGCTGATGTTCCTGTCGGTCGGCGCGTTCCTCGGACTCATCCTCGGCATCCTGCCCGGCATCGGCGGCGTCGCCGGCACCGCGATCCTCATTCCCTTCACGTTCGGCATGGACCCGTACACGGCGTTCGCGTTTCTCCTCGGCCTCGCCTCCACCACCGCGACCGGCGATCCGATTCCGGCCGTCCTGTTCGGCATGCCGGGCGGCGCCGGCTCTGCGGCGACCGTGCTCGACGGCCATCCGATGGCGAAGCGCGGCGAAGCCGGACGCGCATTGAGCGCGTGCTACATGGCCTCGCTCCTCGGCGGCGTCTTCGGCGCATTGATGATGGCGATTTCGATTCCCATCTTGCAGCCGATGGTGCTCGCGGTCGGCTCACCCGAGCTGCTCGCGCTTTCGATCTTCGGCATTTCCATGGTCGCGGTATTGTCCGGCAGAACGCCGCTGCGCGGGCTCGCCGCCGGCTGCCTCGGCATCATGTTGGCGATGCTCGGCACCGATCCGCAAACCGGCACGCAGCGCTGGACCTTCGACAGCATTTATCTGTGGGAAGGCCTGCACCTCATTCCGATCGTGCTCGGTCTCTTCGCGTTGCCCGAGCTCTGCGACCTCGCGATCGCGCGCACGTCCATCAGCGGCGGAAAGGTAAGCATCAAGGGCGGCATGTGGGAAGGCGCCAAGGATTGCTTCAAGCACTGGTGGCTGATCTTGCGCTGCAGCTGGATCGGCACGTTCTTCGGCGCGATCCCCGGCATCGGCGGCGCGATCATCGACTGGCTCGCCTACGGGCATGCGCTGCGCACCGAAAAGGGCGCGCAGCAGAGTTTCGGCCAGGGCGACGTGCGCGGCGTGATCGCCTCGGAAAGCTCCAACAACGCGAAGGAAGGCGGCGCGCTCGTGCCGACCGTGGCCTTCGGCGTGCCGGGCAGCGCGGGCATGGCGGTGCTGCTCGGCGCGTTCATGGTGCACGGGCTTATCCCCGGGCCGGACATGCTCACCAAACATCTGAGCGTCACTTATTCGATGGTCTGGAGCATCGCGCTCGCCAACATCATCGGCGCCGGCATGTGTTATCTCTTCAGCGCGCAGTTCGCGCGCGTCGCGACGCTGCGCTACACGCTGATCCTGCCGACGGTGCTCGGCGTCGTGTACATCGGCGCGTTCGAGGTGAGCCGCGACTGGGGCGATCTCTACGCGCTCTTCGCGTTCGGCCTGCTCGGCTGGGTGATGAAGCAGCTCAAGTGGCCGCGCCCGCCGCTCATTCTTGGTTTCGTGCTGGGCGATATCTTCGAGCGCTACATGTTCATCTCGGTCGAGCGCTACGGCACGACGTGGCTCACCCGACCGCTGGTAATCGTGCTCCTCGCCTTGGCGGTCATCGGCTTGCTACGGCCGTTGTGGCAGGACTACAAGGCGCAGGGCGGCGTCCGCCCCATGCTTTCCGCCTTCGGCGCGCCGCGCTTCGAGCTGTCGCAGCTATTTCCCGCCGCGCTCATCGCGCTGCTCGCCTACATGCTCTACGAGTCGCGCGAGTGGAGCGCGGCGGCACGCATCGTTCCCCAAATCGTCGGCTCGCTCGCGCTCGTCTTCGCGGCGTTGAGCCTCTTTAACGCGGCGGCGCGGCGTGTCGACGCAGGCCCGCATCCCGGCAACGGTACGCCAACGGGAGCGGCAAACAAAATTCACATGGATCTCGCCTCCGATACCGAGCATCTCCCGACGCGCACGGTAATCCTGCGCGCGGCGATTTTCTTCGGCTGGTTTCTCGCGTTCATGGCGTCGATGGCGGTGATCGGGCTGATTCCAACGGTCCCGCTCTTCGTCATCGCGTACATGCGCCTCGAAAATCGCGAGCCGTGGAAACTCGTGCTGGGCCAGGCGGCCGGCCTTACGCTTTTCATTTATGTCGTGTTTCACCGCCTGCTCACGGTGCCGTGGCCGGAGACCTTGCTCGGCACGTTGTTCCCGGCGCTCAAAGTCATTCCGTCGCTTTAGAGTCGCTTTAGACAAGGAGTCTTTATGCAACGTCGAATCGCAGTCGTGATGGCTTCCCTCCTCGTTTTTGGCGCCTGCCTGCTGCCCGCCGGCGCCGTGCAACAAACGCCCGCCGATTTCTACAAGGGCAAGAATGTCGAACTCTATATCGGTTACAGCACCGGCGGCGGCTACGACATTTACGCGCGGCTGCTCGCGCGCCACATGGGCAAGCACATCCCGGGAAATCCCGTCATCGTGCCGAAGAACATGGACGGCGCCGGCAGCCTGCGCCTCGCCAACTGGCTGGCGCGCGTCGCGCCGAAGGACGGCACGGTGTTCGGAACCATCGGCCGCGGCATCCCCTTCGATCCGATCATGGGCGGCAAGGGCGCGCAGTTCAAAGGGACGGACTTCGGCTGGATCGGCAGTGCCAACGACGAAGTGAGCGTGTGCGTCGCGTGGAAGGACACCGGCATCACCAAGTTCGAAGACCTCTACACGAAGGAAATGATCGTCGGCGGCACCGGCGCGACCGCCGACACCGATCTCTTCCCGAAGGTCATC
>Ga0070741_10018476_pt1 | contig 11284 bp, 7 predicted proteins | sample Coa_R1_4_FD_66440 | JGI IMG/M metagenome (GOLD analysis project Ga0070741, IMG submission 66440) | Surface soil microbial communities from Centralia Pennsylvania, which are recovering from an underground coalmine fire - Coalmine... | ecosystem: Environmental > Terrestrial > Soil > Unclassified ...
AAAGTCCCCACGGGCAAGTGGGGAGGCACTGTCAGTACAAACAAGCCGCCGGTAAAGCTGTGCCCCGGCGCCAGAGACAGCGGAAAATTGCTGAAGAAGTCGCTGTCGTCCAGAGTGACCGGACTGGTGACGTTGAAGCTGTCTCCGTTCAAGAACACGGCGGCGCTGTTGCTCGCCGGAGCGGACACTGTAGCGTCGTATGTGAGGCTGCCTCCCAAGTAAGAAACAGCTCCATTCGGATTGGTCAGGGTGAAATTTATGGTGTCGGCATACGCCGCTATTGGAGATAACGCGATTGTCACCAGCGCCGCTGACGCCAGGGTCATTTTCAGTTTCATCATTTCCTCCGTCCTGTTTTCAGTAGTTATGGTTGTTCAGTTCTAAGTTAGGGCAGGGTTGCGCGGAACGAGCCGCCAAAGGTTCCGCCATCGTAAGAGCCAGCCAGTCTCTCGGCGACAGTTGCTCCATCTGCTCCCGCTGAAGGTGGGAACGTGAGAGTGACGGATGCCGAGGCACCGCTCGCGATGTCGCCAAGAGATGCCGGTATCGTTGCGCCGCCAGCCGCACCCAGCGTCGCTTGCGTCAGTTGAACGTTCGGCGCTGTCACGTTGCCGCTATTGTTGACGGTGACGACAAGCTGGTATCCGCCGGCTATCTTGCTCAAAGCACCGGTGGTTGTAATGGCCACTGTACCGACCATGATAGGCACTGACGCAGTCGCTATCGTGTAGTTTGAGTTCCTTGTCCCGATATTGGCGGGCGTGAAGATCAGCGACAGAGTCTGCAGCCCAGGGTTCAGCACAGTTCCCGCGGGCGGGTTGTAGGTAAACGTTCCCTGGATGGGCGCCGTTGTCAACAGGCCGGTGCTGCCGCTGCCTTGCAACCCTGAAATCAGGGTGGACGAAGCTGTTGCATTCAACTGCGAGGAACTGAGCGGCACACCATAAATCATAGTGGTTGGCGCGGGCCAGGTGATGGTAGGCGTCAACGGACATCCGGGCGGCGTGCACGAGTACGGGTTCTGCCAGTTTAAGGTGGTCCACGGCTCCCACACGCCACCTTCGCCAGTGCTGCTGTCGCTTACATTAAACGTCACATTGAGCGGGTCCGTCTGAGCGGTTGCAGGTGTACCGTCGGTTGTCGTGAAACCAGATAATCCGGGGTTGCCGGCGCCGGGGTTTTGTATTCCCTTCGCGAAGAAGTAGTTGCCCATCGTTTGACCCGGACTCCCATTAGCGCAGCCAGGATTCGTCACCGAACCCGGAGTTGACGGATACAGGGAGTTGTCGTTAGCTCCGATAGAAAAGACCTGGTTTGCAAGCGGAATCGTGAGCGTATAAGACGTGTTGTCGGAACAGGAGACGTCCGTCTCCGCGAGGCCGTACGGATACGTGACTGTCGCCGCGGCGTGGTTGCCGGGCATCGACACACCATAGCTTGTCGTAACGGTATCGCCACTTTTGATGGTTAGATTCTGGTTCGATGGCAAGATGATGTCGCCACCGGTGTTCCAAACATCGTTAGCCGGAAATGCGGGAGTGCCAGTTCCCCACCACGCGGTGTACCTATCAGGGTCGAGAGTGGGTTGACTGCCGCTTTGGACAGCGTCAGCTTCCTGCCAAGAGACCGCAAGATTGGTGGGGACATTCTGACCAAACATAAATCTCTGGATAAAAGGTTCGATGGCCGCTTGCTGGTAGGGCGGCACTACACAGTGGTTGTGATTCGTATCGATATAGAAGCCAAACCGATCGCCGATGCCATACGTGCTGTAGATTTTCTCAGTTGCTAATGAATCGAAAGTGGCGGATCGATCGCCCAACCAGTAATAAAGGCTATCGCCCGTTTGCACCAAAGCTCTGGGCGCTACCATGGCCATCAACTCATGATGATCGGTGGGCATTTTGTAGACATTAGCGCCGGCAAATTGCTTCATCTGTGAGCCGAACCACTCGTAGCTTGTGTCGTCGATGTCTTCGACGCTTCCCTGCGTCTCAATCTCATGCGAAACACGCCAGGAGGGTGCGCCACCGCCTCCATTTTCCTGGGCAATGGTGAGAGCAATCCGCTCATCAAGAGCGCCTGACCACATCGCCATTTTTCCGGCATAGGAGCATCCGGTTACCGCCGAGTGTGCCGTATCGAGCGGGAGCGGATTGGTGGTGGATTGTGAAGCGATTTGTATAGCATCAATCAAACGGCTCACTCCCCAGGTCCATGCGGCGTATTGCCCATGGTTACTGCCATTCGGATGACCATTGGAGGCGTTGCAATATCCGGCGCAGTATTCGGGATATAGCTGATAGAAAGGATCGGTGACATGGCTCCCCGAGGGTGAGCCGGCGTTCCCTCCTCCGGTATATCTTGTTATGCTATTCAGGCTGTATACGACGGTGGCGGCACCGGTGAACATTGCGGCCGGCATGCTTCCGGTAGCTGATCCCATACCAATGATGTACGGGAACGGACCGCCGGTGGCCGCCGGAAGGACAATTGCCGCTGTGAACGTCAGCGTATATGGATTTCCACTCCTCGTCACATTAATTGTTAGTGTGCCCCTGGTGGAACTCGTCGGCGCGTAGGATGCGGTGACAGTGCAGTCATGGCAATCAGGCTTTGTACCAATCTCGTTTTGCTCAATTGCATACATCCATTCGTTGCGGTGTTGCTCGAAGGCTCCCCAACTGGTGTCGCGAGTTCCGTTGAAGAACACAAATGGATCTGGCAAGGGTCGAACGATGGGGGAATGGGCGAAATCGGGGAGGACCGGAGCCGGGTAGCCTGCACCCGTATTCTCGACCGTATAGACAAGTGGGGGTTCTTGCCCCTGCGCCAGCGAATTGGCAGCACAAAGAAGCAAGACCGGCGCTAGCCCAAACGATAACCGGGTGAAATAGAAACTCCTCGGGCATTTACGCATGGTGATTCTCCTTTTTCTTCGGCGGCATTAGGTATTCTTTGGGTCACATGCGCATCAGGCATGAATATAGTTCGAGATGACAACAATGTCTCAAATACATATACTCGGCCCGCTCATATTTTGTCAAGGACAATTTTTTCCGTGTGTCGTCCGGGTAAAAGCCAAAACAGAATTAATTAGTTGCCGGCAGCGAATAGGTTCTATTCCGAAGCCGGATGGCTGAATTCCCGCAGCCGATTGTCGCTGGCGAGAGCCTCTGCCGAAACTTAGTTGGACGATGTCACAGTGGGTGAGAATTTTTTGGCATGGGCGAGTTCGGGACGGGTGCTGTTCGCTCCTTCGCCGGTTTGTTTCAGGAGTTGAGTGTAAAAGGTTGCGGCTTTCGCGCGGTCACCGGCGGCTTCGGCGGCCATGCCGGCTCCATAGAGTCCGTTGAAGCGGTTGGGGCTTAGTTTGAGCGCCGTTCGGTATTCGGCCAGGGCCTGTTGCGGATGCTTGCATTCGAGCATGAGGTCAGCGAGCATTTCGCGAGCGGGAATGTCGACTTCCCGCTGCCCGACTTTGTCCTGCAGGTCGGCGGCGGCTCGCATCTTCTCGATGGCGGATTGTTCGTTGCCTTCGGCAAAGGCGGCCCAGGCTTCGAGTTCATCCTGTATGATTTTCTGTCCGCTGCCTTCGAGGACATAGGCGTGCGGCCCCTTCTTTATAATTTCCTCCTGCTTGGCTAACGCCGCCAGGTTGGCTCGGGCAGCTTCCGCGTGGCGCAGGTGGCCTTGGGCGATGCCTCGGGCCCAAAAGATTTCGAGCTGGGACTCAGGGGGCACCGAAGGGTTGGGTGTCAAGGCTGCAGCGGCGTTCCAATCGCGGCGCTCGAGATAGTAGATAGCCGGGAACTCGATGCGATACATCGGCACGAAGCTACCGCCCATGCCCATGATGTCCATGTCACCCATGGCTTCGAGATGGTTGAGAATGGCGGCTGTTTTGTCGACGACCTCTTTGGCTTTGGTGTCCTGGCCGCTTTGCAGATAGGCGTAGAGGAGAAAGTCGTAGGCGTGGAGGGAGTGCGCGCCATCGCCGTGGTGTTTGGTTTCGGCGTATTCGGAGGCTGCGACAGAGAGGAGGTTGGCGTGGATGTCTTGCTGCCACATTCCTAAGCGGGCGAAGATGTGGCCAGGCATATGGGCGGAGTGGGCGGCGCCCGGAGCGATGTCGCCGTAGCGCTCGGCTGCGTGGAGGCCTTGCGGGGCCATCGCAGGATTGTCGCAGGAATGGATGATGTAATGCGCGAGGCCGGGATGGTCGGGATGTTTTTCGAATAGCGGATTCAGAATGGCGAGAGCTTGGCGTTCGTGAGACAGGCTGGTATCACCTGGCTCCTCCGAGGCGAGAAGCGAAAGCGCGTAGAAAGCACCGGCGTCGACGTCGCCGGGGTAGTTCTGGTAAAGCTTGCGCATCGCGGCGCTGTACTGGTCAACTCGGATTTGGTATTCGGTTTTGCCGGGCTGATAAAAGACGGCGGCAGCGGCGATGTATTCGCGTTGGCGTGGATCTTTGAGCGGGATTGATTTGGCTTTCTGAATTTCGCTCCAGCCTTCGGCAAGCGTCTTGTCGTCCGGACGATTCCAGATCTGGTGGTAGACGCTCATCGCGGCTCCCCAGTGGGCGATTGCGCAAGTGGGGTCTTGCGTGTAGACGTCCTGAAATTGGCGCCTGGCTTCTTCGTACCAAAAATCGTGCAGGAGAGCGATGCCGCGATTGACTTGCGGTTGGACGGCGGCGGAACAGGAGTTAGGGAACTCTACTTTGCCCAAGCGTTCCTCAGCGGCGGCTGCTTGAACGGTGAACAGGGGCACAAGGAGCGCGAGAAGGACGGCCACGCGTTTCATGACTCGATATTATATGTCTCGATTGGAGCGCCCTTAAAGACAGCGGAGGCGGCTACCGGCAGCTTCGCAAAATTTCCGGCCGAAGCTAGCCGGCCGTTAGGACTTGTTCCAGTTTCTTCAGGCCTGGGCGTTCACCAAGGACGATGAGGAAATCGCCTATTGAAATTAAGGCGTCCGCGGGAGGGTTGAAAATCATTTCGCCGTTCGAATGACGGATGGCGAGCAGAATGATATTCGCGCCGCTGCTTGAAAGCATGGCGCCTACGGTCTTGGAGACGAATCTGGTTCCCGGCCCGACGCAAACTTGCTCCATCATGATTTCGGGGGCAACGGCGCTGGTCGCAAAATCGAGGAATTCGACGACGTGCGGGCGAAGCAATGAATTGGCGAGCCGCCGGCCGGCTAATGTGTACGGGGCAAAAACCGTGTCCGCACCAGCCCGGCGTAGTTTGGCTTCCGCTTGTTCTTCGGAGGCGCGCGTCACGACCAGCAATTTCGGGTTCAACGTCTTGGCAGACAGAATGATGAACAGATTTTCCGCGTCGGACGGAAGCGCAGCGATGAGCCCGCGAGCGCGCAACACACCTGCCTCGCGCAGGTCGTCATCGTCGGTTGCGTCCGCCACGACCGCTAACATGCCCGCTTCCGATGCCCGCCGGACACGTTCTTCGTTCCGGTCGACTATGAGGAACGGGACATTGGCGCGCTGAAATTCGGAAGACGCGTTGCGGCCGACTCTTCCAAATCCACAAACAATAAAGTGATCGCGCAGTTCCGAAATCAAGCGCTTTCTCCTTTTTTTGCCGGAACGATCTTGGAGTTCCAGCTCGATGATAGTCTGGGTCACCGCGCCTACACCAAAAAACATGGCGCTCACGCCAAAAAAGATGAGGAACGAATTGAAGACGCGCCCGGCGGGACTGAGCGGATGCATTTCCTGATAGCCGACCGTCGAAATGGTCACAAGCGTCATGTAGAACGCGTCGAAGAGACTCCACCCTTCAATGAGAGAAAAGCCGATGGTTCCGACGCAGAGCGTGATGGAAAGAATTCCGGCGATCAAGAGCGCTCGCCGGATCAAGCGCGGCCTCATAGGTGTCCAGTCTAGCTGGACCTCAATCTAGAACGGTTCGCCGGGCAGTGGCGCAATAACCGGGGTGACTTTGCCCCAGCCCTGCTCCTCCGCCATCTTCATGTCTTTTCGTAACTGCTCCGGAAGCGTGTCGTTCAGCTTCGGGCGACCGGCTTGTTCAGCGAGCACCCAGCCTACTGCCGATACTGTCTTGGAGACGATCATCATCTCGTGATAGTCGAGCTTGTCGGGCGTATCGCCGGGACGATGATAGTCCGGATGAAGTCCGGTGGTGAAGAAGACGATGGGGATGCCTACTTTGGCGAAATTGTAGTGATCGCTGCGGTAGAAGATGCGTTGGCCGCGCGGTTGCGGGCCGAGATTATCGTGTGTCTTATCCGGAGCGGTCGTGTCGTAGAAGTGATTGAGCACCAGCTTCTGATAGCTGTCATTGACGGTCTCAATTGTCTTTTCAAGATCGTTGCTGCTCACATTCGGGCCGACGAGCAGAATCTCGCCCGGTTTCACAAGCACGTGGGTGGGATCGGAGTCCTTAAAATCAGGACCCTTCGTGCGCCCAATCATGTCGATGTTCAAATCGGCGACAACGTTCTTGAGATCGACAGGCGGGAATTCCGCGAAATACTGGGACCCCCAAAGGCCCTTCTCCTCGCCGCCGTTCCAAAGGAAAATGATGCTTCGGTCAGGACGTATGCCTTTGGCGGCGCCTTCGGCGTAGGCGTGAGCGATGCCGAGTAACGCAGTGGAACCGGAAGCATCATCGTCCGCTCCATTATTAATGTTGTGAGCGCCCGGCGCAGTGTTTGCCGCCAGGCCGATGTGATCCAGGTGGGCGCTGAAGATGACGTACTCATTCTTCTTCACGGGGTCGCCGCCTTCGAGCATTGCGACGACGTTTTCTCCGTGGCCCGGCGCGCTCTTGAGGGACAACCGTAGAGCTACTTTCTTTTCCGCCGTGAGAGCGAAAGGCTCCTGCTTCGCGTCTCCGAGGGAGCCGGCAAAAATCTGCTCCGCAGTCTTCTTCTCGCCGGCAAATAGGCTATTGGTTAACGCCAGATTAGCGGTGATGGAAGGCACTGAAGGGCAGGCCTGCTGCGGATGGAATTTCGCCACTTGATAGGGCGGCCCGTTCGGGCCAGCGGGGCGTCCGACAACCGCCGGACCGAACGCGTTCCCGCCGTTGGGCTCATTCATGGCGGTGAGCTGTTGAAAGCTGGCTACTCGAATGACCGCAAGAGCACCGTTCTTCGCCGCGGCCTGCTCAGGCGTCATGAAGTCCGTGCAGTCTTCACCTAATGGATTCGGCTGCCCTGCCCCGCCGCGTCCGACGGCATTTTGTTGAGCGGCCAATTCCGCCGGCAGGCCCGCGACCACCACCACCTTGCCTTTTACATCCAAATTTTGAAACGGATCGATTTTCGTTTTGTTGATGACGTAGCCGTTGCCCGCGAACACGAGGTTGCCGGAGATATCGAAGGGCTCTAGTCCCGGGCCGCCGCGACCTCCGGCGGTAACCGTCCAGTCCTTGCCATATTCAAAGTTCGTCGTGTGCGGACCTGAGTTTGCGCCCCGGCCGCCGGCTGCTTGACCGCCGCCTCCGCCAAAACCTCCTCGCCCGCCACGAGGCGCCGGACCGGTAACGGAAACTTTGCTTTCATCGGGAACAATCTCTTTGCTGACGAGTTCAAACGGCATGAGATACGGCTGTAGAGGGCCGTTGGTGTCGGTTGTACTGCCGCCTGGTTTGAGTCCCCATTGGGCGAGATTGGTAGCGACGAAGAGAGCCGCCGTATCGTAACCTCGCGAAGGCAAGTTTCTGCCTTCCAGTTGGTCCGAAGCGAGGAAGTAGTCGTAGATCTTCAATTCGTTTTCGGAGATTGAATCGGAGTTTCCAAAAGCGGGAAGCGCGTGCGATTTGCTTTTTGACGTCTTGGTTTTAGATTGATCGGCGTAGGTTGCAGTTCGCGCACCCGCCAACACAAGGAGAAAGAGCACGGGCATGCCCGTAGCGAGAATTCGGCGCATATAGTCTGAAGGAGTTGAGTGTAGCAACAGAGGCTAATCTGTTATGGCTTTTACGAGCGGCTTCTGGTTACTCTGGACGGCATTTTAGTGTTGTCCGAGTTGGAGATAACAATGGAATTTTCCCGTAGAGATATGGCACTTTTGCTGTCGGCGCTGGGTGCGAGCGAGCTAGGCTTTGGGCAAGAGCAGAAGCCCGGTTCGCCGCCGAAACCGGCAGAGAACGCCGTTCTGGAAGGCAAAATATATCACGTGGATTCGATGCCCTGGCGCAATAGCACGAGCGGCGTTTCCAAATCGCGAGCGCTCTTCAACGGCTTTACTACGCGGGGACAACACCTGACTATGCACATGACCGAATTGGCGCCCGGTCAAGCACCGCATCCGGCCGCTCGCCAGCCGCACGAGGAGATACTGATCTTGCGGCAAGGAACGGTTGAATGCACCATCAACGGCGAGAAGGCAACGCTAGAAGCAGGCGCAGTGGTTTATTCGGCGTACAACGATCTAAAAGACTGGAAGAATGCCGGGAGCGATCCGGCTGTGTACTACGTTATCTCGCTTGAAGAGCACAAGTAAGTGGCATAGCGATCACGCCATATTCGTCCGCTTCTGTTTCCAGAGGCCGCGCGTGAAATCGGGAAACTGTTGCGGTGCGCTGCCTTGGGCCACGGATGCGATGCTAAGCGGTCCGGGCGCACTCCAGGCGGCCGCATCATAGACGTCCATGTCGGGTACAAGCCCGCGCCGAATCGCGTCTATCAGGCGGGCCGCCATCACAAAATCCATGCCGCCGTGATCGCCCTCAGTCTTGGCGCGCTCACCGTTCGCTTTCCAGAACGGGTGCGTATAGGTCTCTTTGTATTTGTCGAGTGGCGTGAATTCTTCTTTAGCCGGATCGTCTAAATAAATTCGCGGGGGATAGTCGCGGAAAACGCCTTTCGTGCCGGAAATGAGATTGATGCGGTCGTAAGGGCGCGGATTAACGACATCATGCTGGAGCATGATGGTGAGACCGTTGGCGGTCTTGATCAGCGAGGTGTTCATGTCGCCGCAGATGTACTTCTCCTTCCATTTCGGACTGTCTTTAGGAACATTCGCGGCGCGCCATGCGTCGAGGCCCCGCTCCGGGGAGCTCATAGAAACCATGTAGTCGAAGCGGTCTCCGCGTTGAATATCCATGTAATTGGCGACAGGACCGAGCCCATGCGTGGGATAGAGATTTCCGTTTTTCTGCGTGTGAGGAAAACGCCGCCAGAGCCCCTCGCTTTTGTCTTCGTTCAAGATCCGCCGCAGGTCATGGATGTATGCCCCTTCGCCGTGCACCAACTCGCCGAAGAGACCAGCGCGAACCATGGTCAGAACCATCAGCTCAGACTCGCCGTAGCAGCAGTTCTCGCACATGATGCAGTGGCGGCGCGTGCGCTCGGCCGTGTTCACGAGTTTCCAGCAGTCTTCTATAGTCGTCGCAGCGGGCACTTCCACCAACGCGTGTTTGCCATTCTGCATCGCAGCGACGGCGGCGGGAACGTGCCATTCCCAAGGGGTGGCGATGTAAACCACGTCGACGTCATCGCGCTTTACCAGATCTTCGAACGCGTGATCGCCATTGGTATACAAAGCAGGTTCGGGAAAGCCCGCTGCATGAATCGTTTGTTGGGCTTCGAGTGCGTGATCGCGAACCGGATCGCAAATCGCGGTGAACGTTGCGCCTTCGGTAGCAAGGTAGGTTTTGAGCATCGAGTTTCCGCGTAGGCCCGCTCCGATCAGGCCCATGCGGACGCGCTCGCGCGGCTCGAATGCCATTCCGATAATCGTGGAGGATTGTGGGTTCTCCTTATCGCGCACAACGGCACCAAACGCCTGTGCGCTTTCTGATTGAGGCGTTTTCGGCGGGATAGCGGCGGAAGCGGCGGCGACGCCGAGGCTGGCGCCTAGTGTTTGTAAAAGGTTGCGGCGAGTGCTCTTTTCGGACATGCTCTTCTTATTTTGCGTGTCCGCGGATCTCTAGGAAAGAGGAAACCAAAAATCCGCTTGAAAATCGAATATACTAGCCAAATTCGAGGGCACCACCATGAAAGTCGTTGATAGTGTCGGGATGATTATAAAAGAAAAAGGCGGCGACGTCTGGTTTATTGGTCCTGATGCAACCGTCTATGAAGCACTGGAGGCGATGGCCGATAAACGAGTCGGCGCGCTTTTGGTAATGCAAGCGGGCAAACTGCTGGGCATCATCTCGGAACGCGATTATGCCCGCAAGATCATCCTGGCTGGACGATCTTCCAAGACCACACCGGTTAGCGACATCATGAGCTCTCCGGCGTTAACGGTGAACGCCGAGACTAGCGTGGATGATGCCATGCACACGATGACCGAATATCGAATTCGTCATTTACCAGTGGTTGACAGTGAAGGCAACGTGTCGGGAATAATTTCGGTTGGTGACCTAGTCAAGTGGATCATCACGTCGCACGAGCAGACGATTGAACAGTTAGAGAATTATATTTCGGGCGCGCCCGCGTAAATTTTATCTCCAAGGGTACTTAGAACCGCTGAAATCAGTTAGGAAAAATCCTACCCAATTCAACTCAGTATTTTCTTGCAAGCCCCCCCCCATTTCTAAGATATACTCCGTCCTGGCTGTATATAAACTCATTAGTCGGAGGCCGTATGACGCTTCGCAGGCATCTAGCAATTTGCATATTTCTAATTGCCTCGGCCCACTTACACGGGCAAGTCTACGAGGTTCTTAATTTGAATAGCGGAATGGTTCTCGATGTTACCAATATGTCCACGGACAATGGCGCATTAATACAGCAGTGGACTTGGCTAGGAGGCGCAAACCAGCAATGGCAGTTCATACCGCTGGGGAATGGTTACAACGAAGTGCAAAACATAAACAGCGGAAAAGTGTTGGATGTTTATGGAGGATACACAACCGGTGGGACTCCTATACAGCAGTGGGACTGGTTGAGTGGTGGGAACCAACAGTGGCAGGTCGTGCCCCTGGGAAATGGTTATAACGCGATATTCAACTTACAAAGTGGAATGGTGCTGGATGTCAGGGATTTCTCAGTGAATGGTGGCGCGGCGATCCAACAATGGACATGGTTAGGTGGCGCGAACCAGCAATGGCAACTCATTCCTGTCGATAGTAGTGGTGGTGGGTATGTTCCTGCTCCGCCTCCGCCGGTACCCTCCACGTATGCCTTCACCAGTTCGGCTTCCGGCATTGTCTATGCTCCTAAATCAAACAATACTGCTTATTTCATTTGTTACGACGGGTACGGATATCCCCTTGCGGGCTGCGGCATAACTCTTTATCAAGGCTGGTATCCGCAGACAAACGCTCATTTGCAC
>Ga0070741_10018478_pt1 | contig 11284 bp, 9 predicted proteins | sample Coa_R1_4_FD_66440 | JGI IMG/M metagenome (GOLD analysis project Ga0070741, IMG submission 66440) | Surface soil microbial communities from Centralia Pennsylvania, which are recovering from an underground coalmine fire - Coalmine... | ecosystem: Environmental > Terrestrial > Soil > Unclassified ...
GCCTACGAGGCCTTCCACGGGGTGGCGATTGCCGACGAAGCCCTGGTGGGCGCGGCACGGCTGAGCGAGCGCTACATTCCCGACCGCGCCCTGCCGGACAAGGCGATCGACCTGATCGACGAATCGGCGGCGCGTGCCAAGGTGAAACGGCTGACCCCACCCGACGAGATCCGGCGCCTGCAGCGATTGCGCGAGCAGGTGCGTACCGAGCGTGATACCGCCGTGGATTGGCGCGAGTACGAGCGGGCCAGCGCGCTCGGCGAGGAGGAGCGGCGCCTGGGCGAGCAGATCGAGCGCCTGCGCGCCGAGTGGCGCGCCAGGCTGGAGGCCGAGGCGGGAGTCATCGGCGAGGACGAGGTCGCGCAGGTGGTAGCCAGCTGGACCGGCGTGCCGGTGGCGAATCTCACCGAGCGCGAATCGGCGCGCCTTCTTGGCGCCGAGGAGGCACTGGCCGAGCGCATTGTGGGCCAGCGCCATGCGCTCTCCATTCTGGGGCGCGCGCTCCGCCGATCGGCCGCGCGTCTAGGCGACCCCGCCCGGCCAATCGGCTGCTTCCTCTTCGTCGGCCCGACCGGAGTGGGGAAGACCGAGGTGGCGCGGGCGCTGGCGGAGTACCTCTTCGGCAGCGAGGAGGCGCTGATCCGCTTCGACATGAGCGAGTTCAGCGAATATCACACCATCTCCCGTCTCATCGGCGCGCCGCCGGGCTACGTGGGGTACGAGAATGCCGGCGAGCTCTCCGAAGCGGTGCGCCGGCGCCCGTATTCGGTGGTGCTCTTCGACGAGGTCGATAAAGCCCATCCGCAGGTGCTCACCGTCCTGCTGCAGATCATGGATAGCGGCCACCTGACGGAAGCCCAAGGGCGGCGAGTGAACTTCAAGAACACCATCATCCTGATGACCGCCAACTTCGGCTCGGAGCGCCTGCGCCGGCTGGGCATTGGCTTCCGCCAGTCCAACGGCCCGGCCGCGCTAGCCATGACCACCGCCGACGTTCAGAAGGTGGTCGATAGCGAGCTCAAGCGGCACCTGGCGCCGGAGTTCATCAACCGGCTGGACGAGATCGTGGTCTTCGAGCCGCTCCAGCCGGACGACATGCGCCAGATCGCCGAACGCCTCCTCATTCGCTCACGCGCCGCCGCCCAGCTTCGCGGCTACGAGCTGCGCTGGGATGATGCCGTCGTCGCTTTGCTCGCCGAGAAGGGCTACACGCCGCTCGATGGCGCCCGCCCGCTGCGCACGCTGGTCCAGCAGTGGGTGGAGGATGAGGTGGCGCAGCAGGCGCTGGACGGACGCCTCCAGCCCGGCCAGACGATTGTTCTTTCGGCTGTCGATGGCCGCCTGCTCGTGACCGGCGTCGATACCGAGCCCGCCCGCGATGGCCCAGCCGCGGAGACGATCGAGCCGGCGGCGCCGGCCGTCTCGGCCGGTAGCGCCTGAGCCGGCTGGACGATGCCCTTCGCCACCGCCTCCGCCCGCTCCAGCACGACGATGCCCTTCGCCACCGCCTCCACCCGCTCCAGCACGACGATGCCCTTCGCCACCGCCTCCGCCCGCCCCAGCGCCGCGGCGAAGGGTGTGCGCCACGGTGCGTAGCCGGATCGTGCCGGGCGTCCGCCTGGATCCGGCCCCCGACGGGGCAGCGACACCGGGCACGGATGCACGGCGATGGGCCGGCCGGCTAGCGCGCCGCGGCGCGCTGCTCCTGGTCGCCTTTGTCGCGCTGACCCTCGCGGTGCAGGCCGGCCTCTGGCGCCGCCTCGACACTGCACTCGTGGCACCTCTCGTCTCCCCCGGCCTGCCATGCGGCGTGCTGCGGGTCGGCTATGCGCTGAGCCCCTGGCTCTCGGCAGAGCTCACGCTCCTGGCCACGGCGGCCGTCGCCGCGCTGCTCTGGTGGCGCACGCGCCGGTGGCGCTGGACCTGGCTGGCCGCCGGCCTGCTGGCCACTATCCCGATCGAGCTCGCCGCCAAGCAGTGGGTCGACCAGCCAGCGCCGCCCAGCAGCGCCATCCAGCGCGAGGCCGTCTGCGGCCGTGAAGGCTACCCACTGACGATCGTCGTCGCGCCGCATTCCTATCCCAGCGGCTGGGCGACCCGGCTGTCCTACCTGGCCACGCTCGGCTCGCTCGCGCTGGCGCAGCCTCACCGCCGCGCCCGCGCCACGCTCGCCGCCGGCACGCTGCTGCTCGCGGCGACGCGCGTGCTGATCGGGTGGCACTGGCCATCCGACGTCGCTGGTGCGCTGGTGCTCGGCTCCGGCTGCGCCTGCCTGGCAGCCGCCCTGAGCCCGCTGGCCCACCGCGCGGCGGAGCCTGAGCCGGATCGCTGAAGGGAGCCAGCCATCACTGCTTCACTGCCGCCAATGCTGGAGACGCCTTCGTTAGCCGATCCCTTCCCAAGCCAATGCGACGGGCAAGGGAAGGGGCCGAACCCGCCGGTGCGCCCGGCGGCGGGACCGGAGGTCGAGCAGCCGGCGCCGACGGACCCGGCACAGGTCACGCCTGAGACGCCGCTGGCGGCGCTCAATCTCAGCTGGCGCGAGCGCGATCTCCCGGAGCACGCGCGCACTAAGCACGTCCACCGGCTGCATCCCTACCTGGGAAAGTTCATCCCCCAGCTGGTCGAGGTCTTCCTGCGCAAGTACTTTGCTCCGGGCCAGACCGTCCTCGACCCATTTGCCGGCTCGGGGACCACGCTGGTGCAGGCCAACGAGCTGGGGGTTCACGCCATTGGCTACGATGTCTCTGCCTTCAACGTCCTTCTCTGCCGCGCCAAGCTTGCGCGCTACGACCTCGACCGGGTACGCCGCGAGGTGCTCGACATCCTTGAAAAGGTTTCGCGACCCGACGATGGCAGGGAGGCCGGCCGTGACGTTACGGCGCCTGGCTTCGAGCATAGCGCAGCTGGCTATCTTCGGCGCTGGTTCCATCCACGCGCGCTCCGGCAGCTACTTACCTACCGCCGGCTGATCGAGACCGAGGGCTACGCGTATGGCGATCTCCTAAAGATCATCCTGTCGCGCGCTGCGCGCTCGGCACGGCTGGTGGCTCACTTCGAGCTCGACTTCCCCAAGCATCCCCAAAGAGGGCCCTACTGGTGCCACAAGCACGCGCGGATGTGTGCGCCGACCACCGACGCGCTCAAGTTCCTACGCCGCTATAGCACCGACACGCTGGAGCGGGTGGCTGCCTATGCGCGCGTGCGCACCGGCGCCTGGGCCGCCGTCTACCATGCCGATAGCCGGAGGACCGCCTTCCCGCCGGTGGATGGCGTGATCACCAGCCCGCCCTATGTGGGGCTCATCGATTACCACGCCCAGCATGCTTATGCCTACTACCTGCTGGGGCTCGAAGAGCGCCGGGGCGATGAGATCGGCTCGCCGAACGGGGGCGCCGGCCAGCCGGCCCGCGAGCGCTACCAGCGCGAGATCGCTCAGGTGTTCGAGCACGCGCTCGCGGCCATGCCTTCCGGCGGCCGGCTGATCGTCGTCGCTGCCGACCGTGCCCGCCTCTACCCGGCCATTGCCGCCAGACTTGGCGTGGAGCAGGAGGCCATCCTCCATCGCGACGTCAGTCGGCGCACCGGGCGGCGCGCCCAGGCCTTTGGCGAATCGATCTTCATCTGGCGCAAGCCGTGAGCGGGCCCTTAATCTGCCCTTAAACAGCGCTTAAACTGCTGCTAATGCCGCGCCCTGATCATCGAGGGTAAAGGAAGCGAAGAGCGCAGGAGCAGCGTGTGGATCGTTTGGAGCAGCGCGTGCGAGACATGCGAGACGAAGGAGCGGACCTGCTTGGCGGCCGGCGGGGCTGGATCGGCATTGGGCTCACCACCGCGCTGGTCGCCTTTCCGATGGCCTCGGGCGTGGCGCCGCTGGTCGGCCGCTGGTGGCATGCTGCCGGCTCCCTGCCAAGCATTGCGTTCCTGGGGCTGGCTTTCTGGCTCATGATCGGCGCGTGGGTGGGAGCCGGACTGCGCAAAGAGGCGCGGCGTGGCCGCCCGGCACGTGCTGCGCGGCCGGTACGGGCCAGGGCCGGCCACGCGCTGGCACAAGCCGGCTAGCACAGCAGCACGCCGCCGGCCTACATTGCCCAGCGGGACGTGGTGCGTATGAACGCCGCCGGCCGCGGGTCGCTGCCGGCACAGCTGCTGCCATAATGTGCCTATCATGTGCCGTGGGGCGTCTTGCGTGCGGTGCTGCCGGCTGCTGGTCGCCAGCAGCCGTGGGGCAGCTCGGTGCCCTCGATGATCGCGGGGCCGGCAACCTGCGATCCGGGGCGGCGGCAGAGCCGTTGATGTATCCGAGTGCGCCCCCTGGCCATAGATAACCACCCACACAGAGAAACCGAGGCAAAGCGAAAGCGATGGTTCTGCGCCGCCTGCGCCTCATCCCCCGCGAGGAGCGCTTCTTCGATCTCTTCAACCGCAGCGCCGATACGGTGCTGGAAGGCGCGAAGGTTCTGCTGGACCTGCTCACCAGCTACGAAGACATCGAGCGCAAGGCACGGCGCCTGCGCGACCTCGAGCACGACGGCGACGAGATCACGCATGAGGTCTTCCGCATGCTGAACCGCACCTTCGTGACCCCGCTCGATCGGGAAGACATCGGCACGCTGGCGGGGCGGCTCGACGACGTGCTCGATTGGATCGAGGAGGTCGCCCGCCGGCTGCGTGTCTACAAGCTGGGGCCGCCCAATACGCTGGCGCGGCGGTTCGCGCAGGTGATCCTCGAGCAGGTGCAGGCGATCGATCAGCTGGTGCCGCTGCTGGAGCACGTGCAGGATAGCCAGGAGATCCAGCGGGGCATTGCCGAGATCCACCGGCTCGAGAACGAGGCCGATGACCTGCTGCTCGAAGCGCTAGCCGGCCTCTACGATAACGTGAGCGATATCCCCACGCTCATCGCCGCCATGCGCTGGGGCGATATCTACGAGATCCTCGAGGCGGCAACCGACAAGGCCGAAGGCGTGGCGATTGCCATCGAGAACATCGTCATCAAGCAGGCGTAAGCCGGCGGCCGTCGACTTTTCATCTCCTCACGCTCCCAGACACCTGTCGCCCATGCTTGACACCGGCCTGGCTACGCTGCTGCTGATCATCGCCCTGGGGCTGATCTTCGATTTCATCAACGGCTTTCACGATACCGCCAACGCCATCGCCACGTCGGTGGCGACGCGCGTGCTGTCACCGGTGCAGGCAGTGGTGATGGCCGGCATCCTCAACGTCGCCGGCGCGCTCAGCGGTACCGCTGTGGCCACGACGGTCGGCAAGGGAATCGTCCTGCCGGAGGTGGCAACGCAGGAGCTGATCATCGCCGCACTGGTATCGGCAATCACCTGGAACCTGATCACCTGGTACTTCGGCATTCCGTCGTCGTCCAGCCACGCCCTCATCTTTTCCATCGTGGGGGCTGGCGTGGCCGCCACGGGTGGCTGGTCGAACGTCCAGTGGCCGGGGGTGGAGAAGGTGCTTGAAGGACTGGTGCTTTCCACAATCCTGGGCTTTGGCGCCGCCTTCGTGGTCATGGTGCTGCTGCTGCATCTCTTCTTTCGGGCGCGGCCGGGGACCGTCTCGGCCATCTTCGGCCGGCTGCAGATGCTCTCGGCGGCGTGGATGGCCTTTGCCCATGGGTCGAACGACGCCCAGAAGACAATGGGCATCCTGACCATGGCTCTGGCCGCGTATCCGCCGGCCGCCGCGCGCTATGGGCTGAGCGGGACCAGCTGGCACGTGCCGCTGTGGGTGATTCTGGCGGCCGCGCTCTCGATGGGGCTCGGCACCGCTTCCGGTGGCTGGCGCATCATTCACACCATCGGGCTGCGCGTCGTGGCGCTGCGCCCAATCCACGGCTTCGCCGCCGAGACGGCCGCCGCCGCCGTGATCGAGACGGCGAGCCGCCTGGGCATTCCCATCTCCACCACTCATACCATCAGCACAGCGATCATGGGTGTGGGAGCCACGCGGCGCCTCTCAGCCGTGCGCTGGGGCATTGCCGGCCGGATCGCCACGGCGTGGGTGCTCACCATTCCCGCCTGCTTTGCCATGGCCTGGGCGATCCATCGCCTGATCCGCCTGGTCGCCGGATAGCGCCTGCGTCCGGCTTACTGGAGCGAGGCGGCAAGGCGCAGCCAATCGTCGCGACTCAGCTTCGCGGCCGCATCGGCATCGCCGATGATGCCTACGCTGCGCCGATCGCCGCGCTCGCGCCAGAAGAGGATCACGCCCTGCGGAAACTCGCCGTACTGGATGCGCGTGCCGTCCGGCAGGCGCGGCGCGGTATCGGCCTCTGCCTGGCCGGTGCCAAAGAGATCGAAGAGCGGGGGCGGCAGCGACTGCACGATCGTGATCACCCCGCGACCGTCGGAGGCAACGAACCGCTGCGTGGTGGCCACGCGCTGCGCGAGCCCGAGGCTCGCCACCGCTTCGGGCGGCAGCGCGCCGAGCGCCACGGTGATCGGCTCTCCGGAGAAGCCCGCCGGTAGCCACTGCGGCGCCAGCAGATGCACGCTCGCCTTTGCGGCAAAGGCTTCGGCATCGGCGTACGTCATGAAGGTATAGCGCGTGCTCGTATCGATCGGCGCGCTCGGGGGCATAGCCTGGCTCGCACCGGCCGCGCCGGCCTGGCCGCCGGTCGAGTCAGCGGCCACTCCTGCTTGCCCCGGGCCCACCTCCGCCACCACCCCCGCTGCCGTCCAGTGCCAGCTGGGCGCCAGGCGAACACTCGCGATCACGGCGGCCAGGCCAAGGAGCCCGGCGGCCAGCATGCTCCTGGATGGACCGGCGGAGCGCCGGCAGGCCTCACGCTCGATCACCATCCGGCTTGCGGCGCTGCCGGGCCGGCGCCGGTCCGGCAGCAGCGCCGGGCGAGACGACGAAGGGAGCACCGGCGGCATAGAGTGGACGGGCGGCACGGAGGGCATGGGCGGATGGTACCGTGCCAGCGTACTATACGACGCCAACGCCCTCGATGCCCGCAAGCTTGGCCATCGCGGGTCCCCACCTGGGCTTGCAGGCTCTGACGTCGCTATCCCTGCCGGCAAATGTGGCGTTATCCATAGATGGCGGTATGCTCAATACCATGAGGAAGATGGCGGTAGCTCTGCCCAAGCTCGAGGCGAAGCATCTACGCCTGGCGCACCACGGGCCAGACCGGAACGCACGCCGCCACGAACGTTCATGGGTGCTGCGCAGCTGCTGCACAAGCCGAGATGGCTGGTCGAGCGCGCTCTGATGGCAGACAGCCGGCAAGCACACGCGAGCACATGCGAGCATATGAGCAGAGTGGAAGTGATGTAGATGGCCGGGCTGGCGAATACCGCATCACGGCGCAGCGCTGCCGGCCAGAGCGAGCCGGAAGCTGGGAGCTCAAGACAACGGCGGGCGCTGCCGGCCGGTGCCGGCCGGCAGCGCCCACGCCGCCGGTTTGCAGTCTCAGAAGACATTGCCAGGCAGGTCCGCCGCCAGCAGGCGCGCGATCTGGCCGAAGCCTGGCGCGTCGCGGCGACCCTGGTAGCAAGGCCGGCCCTGGCCGATCAGCTGGCGCTCTTGCTCGAAGCGCTACCGCGCATTGCCGGCGCCGACACTGCCACGCTCTACCTACGCGACGAGTCGAGCGGCGCCCTGCGCGTGGTGGCACATTACGGCTATACGACCGAGCGAATCGCCGGGCCGAGAAGCTCGGGGCTCACCGAGCACGTGCTGGCCACGGGCCAGCCGCTCATCGTCGATGACGTGCTGGCCGATCCGCGGGTCAACCCTTCGGTCGTCCAGGCCGGTCTCCGCTCATTCGTGGCCCTGCCGCTGATCGCTCGCCGGCCGCCGGTCGATAGCCTGGTGGACACACCGCCAGCCGCTGCCACCAGCCCGGGCGGAGTGCCCGCTCCCGCAGCCGCCGGCTCGGCGTCGGGCTCCCCGGTTCCCCCTGGCTTACCCGGGGGGCCATGGCCTGTAACGCAGGTCGTGGCCGCGCCGGCAGGCGGGACGGCCGCTGAGCCGGAGCCATCCGCCGCCGCAGCCGGTACGCTCCGCTCGATCGGCGTGCTGTATGTCAATGCGCGGCGCCCGCACGCGTTCGATGCGCGCACGGTAGAAACAATCAAGGGCCTGGCGGCACTCGCCTCTGTCGCCATCGAAAACGGCTATCTGCTGGAGCAGCAGCGCGCGACGGAGCAGCAGCTGCGTGAGGCGCTGCTGCTCCGCGAGCAGTTTGCCTCGGCCGCCTCGCACGAGCTCAAGACGCCGCTCACACCGCTCAAAGGCTATGCGGAGGCCATTCGCGCTCGCTTCGAGCAGGCGGCGGCCGGTGGGCCACCGGTCGACCCGTCCTGGCTGCATCGAGCGCTGGGCATCATGCTCGATCAGATCGACCGGCTCGACCAGCTGGTAACAGACCTGCTCGATGTCTCGCGGCTGCGCACCGGGCGGTTCACCATCTCTCCCGAGCCGCTCGATCTGGCCGAAGAGGCACAGGCGATCTTCGCGCGCTTCCGCGACACCATGCCGGCGCAGCTCGAGCTCTTGGCTTCGGGCGAGGGCGCGCGGCCTGTGCTGGAGCTACGGCTTGGGGCATCCTCGCTGCGGGGCGAATGGGACCGTACCCGTATCGACCAGCTGATCACCAATCTATTGAGCAATGCCGTCAAGTACTCGCCGCGCGGAGGGACGATCACCCTTGTGGTGGAGCCGGCACCACTCGATGACGCGACGGCGCGCGCCAAGGCGCCCGAGCTGGGCCCCGGGTGGGTGCATCTGGCGGTAAGCGATCAGGGGATCGGCCTTCCGCCCGGCGAGGAAGCGCGCGCCGCGCTCTTCGAGCCATTCTCGCGTGGGAGCAACGTGCCTTCGGAGCGCTTCGCGGGCTTTGGCCTGGGACTGTACATCTGTGCCGAGATCGTGCGCCGCCACGGTGGAACAATCTGGGCTGAGAGCGCGGGCAAGGACCAGGGAAGCACGTTCCACGTCCTGCTGCCACCCATCCCACCGCCGCTCGATGCCGATACCTGATTGGAGCTGGCCTGGCAGGCATGATGTAGCCCCCGGTTGGACGTATCCTGGCAGGCATGATGTAGCCCCCGGTTGGACGTGTGGCGCTCCAGGAAGCGCCGGCATACGTCCTGTGATTCGTTGCTCCTGGGACAGGATCCGCGACTTTGCCATCACCAACTGCTACGTCCAGGAAACCGTCCGCGCCTACCTCCACGGGGGCGTTGCGCGAGGGTGAGCCAGCGGCGTAACCGCTGCGTGCTGACCTGTGCTGTACACGCCTAGCGACGACGCGCTAGCAAGGCAGCCCAGCCTTCCTGCATGCTCTCACAGGAGCGCAGCAGCTCGAGGCCGCGAAACGCGGTGCGGAGCTCGCCCGGCTGCAAGTAATAGTCCGGACGGCCGGGCCGTGCCGGCGTGGCGAGGAGCGTCTCGATAAAGAGCAGCCCGCCCGGCCTGAGAGCCGCCGCCATTGGCTCGAAGAGCCGTCGGTCGAGGAAGTACGTATCGACGATCAGGTCGTAGGTCGCTTCAGGAAGCACGGCCTCGTCGAGATCGATGCAGCGCGGGTGGATGCGTGCGTCGACCCCGCTGCGCCGTGCTGCCTGCTGCAGCAGATCGAGCGCGACGTCGCTGATATCCCAGGCATCGACGACATATCCCAGCTTTGCCAGGTAGATGGCGTTGCGGCCGGTGCCACAGGCCAGGTCAAGCGCGCGCACCGGCCGAGCGAGCCCATTCGGCTCGGTGTAGCCAGGCTCCCCAGCTGCTTCGCTCTGCCCGGGCAGCGCAGCCGGGCGGATGAGCGCCTCTACCTCGACCAGCCGCGGCACCGGCAGGTCGCCCTGCTTATCCAGCAGGCGGGCAGCATAGCGCTCGTTCCAGCGTACGCGGTCGGCCTCAGACATGCGTGGAAAGCAGCGTACGGCGAGAGAGGATTGAGCGTCAACGGTACCTTGCCCGGAGTGCCACGAGCACCGGGGCGAGCGCCGCCCAACCCGGCCCGGCCACAGAGCTTAGCAAAGGATTATTGACAAAGTATCGCAGCACGGCTATGCTACTGCTTCGTCGAGGGGAGGAGGAGAGCACATGACGCCGAGCTAGAGATGGCGCTCATTGCAGCCTGCCCTGAGCTACTTCGTCGAGGGGAAGGAACGCACATGACGAACACAGGCAGGGTGCCACGGGTCGAGCGGCTGGGCGTGGCCATTCAGGGAGCCGGTAATGTGGCCACCGAGCATCTGCGCGCCTATCTGGCCAATCCGCATTGCGAGGTGGTGGCGATTGGAAGCCGTACCATTGAGGGCGCCGAGCGCAAGGCACGCCAGCTGGGGCTCGATCCAGCGCAGCTGCGGCTTTATGACGACTACACGGCGCTGGTCGCCGACCGGCGCGTCGACGCCATCTCGATCTGTACCCCACCGGCGCGGCATGCGGAGGAGACGATTCTGGGTGCTCAGGCCGGCAAGCACCTGCTCATTGAAAAGCCGGTGGCGACGAACCTTGATGAGCTGCATCGCATGGCGGCAGCGGTGCGCGCCGCCGGCGTGCGCACGGTAGTCAGCTTCGTGCTGCGCTGGAACCCGCTGGTGCGCACGATCAAGGCGCTGCTTGCCGATGGCGCCTTTGGCCCGCCATTCTTCATCCAGACCGCCTACTGGCACAATGCCGTCCAGGGTGGATACCCAGGCGCCAGACCGGGGCCTCGCACCAGCTCCATCAGCGCCATGCTCGGCGGCGGCTGCCACGCGATGGACATGGCCCGCTATCTCCTCGAGAGCGACGTCGTCCAGGTCACCGCCCTGGCCGCCGACGCCACGCCCGGCCACGCCTCGCCGGCCAATACGGCCGCCCTATGCCGCTTCGCCAGCGGCGCGATGGGCTACGTCTCGGCCTGCACCGAGCAGTGGATGCCGTACGTCTTCAACATCGATCTCTTTGGACCCGATGGCGCGATGCGTGGCCACCGCCTCTTCACCCGCAAGCTGCCCGGCGCGACGGGATTCGTCGAGATCCCAACGGTGCTGCCGGAGAGCGGCGACGTGGCGCATCATCCCTTCCGTGAAGAGGTCGATCACTTTGTCGAGTGCGTTCGCACCGGGCGCGAGTCGCACGCCAGCCTGGCCGACGCCGTCAATACCCACGAAGCGTGCTTTGCCGCCGATCACTCTGCAGCACTGGGAGGTGCGGTGGTGACGCTGCCGCTGGCGGAAGGAGCGCGAGCGTGAAGCGCGGCGACGTCGAGATGCCCCCTGTCGAAAGCCGGCCGGCCATCGCGGAGTACGCCTGGTTCAGCGCCTCG
>Ga0070741_10018479_pt1 | contig 11283 bp, 13 predicted proteins | sample Coa_R1_4_FD_66440 | JGI IMG/M metagenome (GOLD analysis project Ga0070741, IMG submission 66440) | Surface soil microbial communities from Centralia Pennsylvania, which are recovering from an underground coalmine fire - Coalmine... | ecosystem: Environmental > Terrestrial > Soil > Unclassified ...
GCAAGGAGGGGGTCCGTGGGGGAACCAGGGGTTCCCCCACGATGAACGGCTGGATCACGACGACGCTGATCCTCCTCCCCATGGGCGGGGCGATCGCGCTCTTCCTCGCGCCGCTACCGCGCATCGCGATCGGGCCGCTCGCGTTCCTGCTCGCGCTCTTCGAGGTCGGCTTCTGGATCACGGGCGTCTTCCGGTTCGACTTCGGCTCGGGCACGCTCCAGCTCGCTAACCACCAGAGCTGGTTCCGCGACCTCGGCGTCTCCTACCACACCGGCTTCTACGGGTTCGGCCTCTGGCTCGCCGGGATGACGGTCGTGGTGATGGCCGCGGCGATCGGCTACGCCGTCTGGGCCGGCCGCGACCGGCCGCGCGCCTACTTCGGGCTGATGCTGTTCCTGACCGGCGCCACCGTGGGCGTCTTCGCCGCGCAGGACCTCCTCCTGTTCTACGTCTTCTGGGAGGCGATGCTGATCCCGCTCTACATCCTGATCGGCGTGTGGGGCGGTGCCGGCCGGATGGGCGCGACGCTGAAGTTCGTGATCTACACGATGGCGGGGTCGCTGCTCATGCTCGCGGCGATCGTCGTCTACGGCATCTCGCAGGGCACGTTCGACCTGCTCGAGCTGAAGGCGTCGGGGAGCACGTGGATCTTCCTCGGCTTCCTCGCCGCCTTCGCGGTCAAGGCGCCGATCTTCCCGCTCCACGGCTGGCTGCCGGACGCCTACCGCGAGTCGCCGCCCGAGGTGGCGGCCGTGCTGTCGGGCGTGATCTCGAAGGCGGCCGTGTACGGCCTTCTGCGCATCCTCGTGATCGACTTCCCGCACCCGACGCACGAGCTGCGCGTGCCGATCCTCTGCTTCGCGGCGATCGGCCTCGTCTACGGATCGCTGCTCGCCTTCCGCGCGCCCGACCTGCGGGGCGTGATCGCCTACTCGAGCCTCGCCCAGCTCGGGCTGATCACGATCGGGATCTTCGCGACCGACCTCGCCGGCCTGAACGGGGCGATCCTGCAGATGGTCAACCACGGACTGATCTCGGCGACGCTGTTCTTGCTCGCCGGATCGGTCGAGCGTCGGACGTCGACCGGACAGCTGCGGCGCCTCGGCGGCATGGCGAAGGGGCGGCCGGCGCTCGCGACGATGCTGATGACGATCGGGGTGATCGCGCTCGCGGTGCCCGGCTCGACCGCGTTCGCGGGCGAGTTCATGATCCTCGCCGGCGTCTTCCCGGTCGGCTGGGGCTGGTCGGTCGTCGGCGCCGTCGCGATCGTGCTCGCGGCGATGTACATGCTGCGGCTGATCTCGGCGGTGCTCCATCAGAGCCCGGGGCCGGCGGTCTCGGAGTCGGCGCTCGACCTTCGCCCGGCCGAGCTCGGGATCCTCGTCCCGCTCGTCGCCTGCCTGCTCGTCCTTTCGGCATGGCCCGCGGCGATCACCGACCGCACGTTCGGGGTACCGCAGAACTTCCCCGGCCTCGCCCAGCTCGTGCGATGATCTCGAAACCCCCGGTCGACTGGTTCGCGCTCTCGCCGGCGCTGACGCTGCTCGCAGCCGCGGGCGTGTGCCTGCTCGCCGCAGTCACCGTTCGGGCGCCGGTCCGCCGTCCGGTCGCGGCGTGGGTCTGCGCGTTCGGGTACGCCGGAGCCTTCGTCGCGGCGGCGATCCTCTACGGCCACAGCGCGGACGGCCACGGCGTGATCGCGGACGCGATCCGGCGCGACCGCCTCGGCGCGCTCGCGGCGATCCTCGTCGCGGGTGCCGGCCTTGCCGCGGTCGGCGTCTCCTACGCCGCGCGCGAGCGTGCCGACCACGTCGCGGAGTACTACGCGCTGCTCGCCGCGGCGGGAGCCGGGATGATCTTCCTGGCGTCGGCGAACAACCTGATGACGCTGTTCCTCTCGCTCGAGTGGTTCTCCCTGTGCCTCTACGTGCTCTGCTCGATCCACCTCGACGTGGTGGGCTCGCTCGAGGCCGGCCTCAAGTACCTGATCGTCGGCGGCTTCGGGTCGGCGTTCCTGCTCTTCGGATCGGCGCTCGTCTACGGCGCCACCGGCCACCTCGACTTCCCCGGGATCGCGCAGGCGACAGCGGCACAGCACCTGACGGGGGATGTGCTGCTCCTCTTCGGCCTCGCGATGATGCTCGTGGGCTTCGGCTACAAGGCGTCTGCGGCGCCCTTCCACATGTGGACGCCGGACGTCTACCAGGGCTCGCCGACACCGGTGACGGCGTTCATGTCGGCAGCGACGAAGATCGCCGCGCTCGTGGTCGCGCTGCGCGTTCTCGTGACGGCGTTCCCGCAGGAGGCCCACCTCTGGGCGCCCGCCGTCGCGGCGCTCTCGATCGCATCGCTCGTGATCGGCAACCTCGGCGCGCTGCTCCAGCGCGACCTGAAGCGGATGCTCGCCTACTCCTCGATCTCCCACGCCGGCTTCATGCTGATCGGGATCGCGGCGAACAACGCGCTCGGCGCGCGGGCGCTCCTCTACTACCTGGTGCCCTACGCGGCGATGTCGATCGGCTCGTTCGCGGTCGTCGCCGCGCGCGAGCGCGAGCTCGGGCAGGCCGTCACGCTCGACAACGTCGCGGGAATGGCGTGGGAGCGACCGCTGCTCGGGATCGCGATGACGACGTTCATGTTCGGCTTCGCCGGCATGCCGCTCACGGGCGGGTTCGTCGGAAAGTTCTACGTCTTCGCCGCTGCGTGGGACCGAGGCTGGATCTGGCTCGTGATCGTCGGCGTCGCCGCGACGGCGGTCAGCCTCTACTACTACCTCGGCGTGATCCGCGCGATGGTGATGCGAACGCCCGCGGAGCTCCAGCTCGCGCCGAGCGGCGGCCAGCCGCCGCCTGAGAAGGCGCTCTCGGCGGCCGTCCTCGGCTGCCTCGTCGTCACCGTCGGCTCGTTCTTCGCGGTGCAGGGCCTCATCGACCTCGCGCGCGACGCCGTGACCGGCTCGCTGCCTTTCTGAGGCGCGGACGGTAGGAGGGAGGTTCAGCCGGCCGAGAAGAACTCGCCCGGATGCGCCCGGACGTAACCGCGGAGCTGAGGATCGAAGCTCCGCGCCTTCCATTCCGAATCGAGCTCGTTCACGTGCTCGTGCTTGTTCAGGTAGCTCTGCTCGCAGAAGCCTGGGCAGCCGAGCTTCCGTCTCCGAACGCCCGTCGCCTCGGGTACGCCTCCGGGGAACATCGCCTTGGCGGCGTTCTGGAGCAGGTTCGCATACTCGTCGGCGCCGATCGAGCGTGCGGAGTCGACTGCCTCGTCGACGTAGCGGCCAGGTGAGTTCCAAAAGAGTTGATAGACGCCGCCGTTGCCGATCTCATAGTCCGTGCTCAAGAGGATGTAGACCATTCGTTCGCCTCGCGTCGCCGAATTGAGAACGAGCTCCTCGTCTCCTCCGTCTCTATTGAGCGCGTCAACGATCCGGTCGTAGACCGCGTCGAGGACGTCGCGGCGGCCGGCCTCGTTCCTCGGCAGCTTCAGCATGTCGTGGGAGCTGCTACACGCAGTGGCAAGTACGAGGAAGCACGCCGCAGCACACCCCAGCCGAACCACCGGCACCTCTGCCAAATCCAGCGGGAACCGGATCAAGGAGCTCGGCACGTCGGCGGCCAATTGTGCCCCGGTGCGCAAGTAACAGACTGTTACGTGCCGCTACGGCTCGGCGAGCTGCGTATCCGGAGCCGGGAGCCGCCGTGTGCGGCCGCGGAGTGCGGGCGCGGTCGCCACGAGCGCCTGCACGGCGAGCACGAGCAGGCACGCCACGTACGCCGACGAAGCGACGCGCGGCACCTGGTCGTGCGCCGGCGCGCGCGCCGCGGTGGCGACGAGCAGGAACACGAGCGCGAGCGCATGCAGCCACGCGTAGGCAAGCGTGCGCGAGCCTCCGCGCCTGCTTCCGAGCGACGCGTCGAGCGAGACGAGCGCGGCGACGGCCGCGGCCGGAACGGCGAGAACGAGCAGGAAGAACGAGATCGCGTGCAGCCCGGCTGCGTCGCCCATGCCCGCGAGCACGACCAGGGCGATCGGCGGAAGCGCGACGCGCGGCATCGTCGGTAGATTCGCCCACACACCGGACGTTCCTGCACCGAAAGGAGCAAGATGGCGGCATCGCTGACCTGGCTCGGCCACGCGAGCTTTCGAATCGACAGCCCCGGCGGCAAGCGCATCTACGTCGACCCGTGGCTCACGGGCAACCCGAAGTGCCCCGAGAACGAGCAGACCCCGGAGCGTGTCGACCTGATCGCGATCACGCACGGCCACGGAGACCACGTCGGCGACACCGTCGAGCTCGTCAAGCGCTTCGACTGCCCCGTCGTCGCGCTCGTCGAGCTGCGCGACTGGCTCACGATCAAGCACGATGTCCCGGAGCACCAGGAGCACGGGCCAGGCAAGGGCGGCACCGTCGAGATCGACGGGATCGCGATCACGCTCACGGACGCGAACCACTCCTCGAGCGGCCCGGAGCTCGAGTACCTCGGCGAGCCGGCGGGCCTCGTGATCCGGCTCGAAGACGGGTACGCGACCTACTTCGCCGGCGACACGAACGTCTTCGGCGACATGGCGCTGATCCGCCGGCTCTACGAGCCCGATCTCGCCGTGCTTCCGATCGGCGACCACTACACGATGGGGCCGCGGGAGGCGGCGGTCGCGCTCGAGCTCCTCGGTGTGAAGCGCTGCGTCCCATGCCATTTCGGGACCTTCCCGCTGCTGCGTGGGACGCCGGCGGAGCTGCGCGAGCTCGCGCCGGCGGGCGTCGAGGTCGTCGACGTCGAGCCAGGCGGGACGATCGAGCTGTGAGGGAGCGCTGGCTCGGCGCGACAGGCCGGAAGGTGCCGGAGATTGCCGTCGAGGGCGAGCTCGACCTGCCGCCCGAAACGGTCTTCCTCGAAGGAGTCGAGGACGTCGAAGCGCTGCAGGCGGCGCATGCGCGCGGGACGCCGGTTGTCGCGCGTGCCTCCTCGCCGGAGGCCGTGAAGGCCGCGCTCGCCCGGCCGGAGGTGGCGTCGGTGCTCGTTCCGCCGTCGCGACGCGATCTCCTCGACCTCGACCTGACGGCGCTCACGTATGGCTGAGCGCGTCGTCGTCGCCACCTACTCGATCGTCGCCTGCGACCTCGAGGCGAAGCAGTGGGGCGTCGCGGTGCAGTCGAAGTTTCCCGCCGTCGGGTCCGTCGTTCCCTGGGCTGAGCCGCACGTCGGCGCGATCGCCACGCAGGCGTACTCGAATCCCCGCTACGGCCCCGAGGGCCTCGCACTGCTGCGGGAGGGGCTGCCGGCGGAGGAGGTCGTCGTGCGCCTGACCGCCGCCGACCCGGACCGCGACAGCCGCCAGGTCGGAATCGTCGACGGCGAGGCCGGCGCCGCGGCCCACACGGGCTCGAAGTGCCTCGACTGGGCGGGGCACCGCACGGGCGCCGGCTATGCGGCCCAGGGCAACATCCTCGTCTCCGCCGAGACGGTCGACGCACTCGCCGAGACGTTCGAGTCGAGTGCCGGCCGCTCCCTCGCCGAGCGCCTCCTCGACTGCCTCGACGCGGCGCAGGCAGCCGGAGGCGACAAGCGCGGCCAACAGTCGGCGTCGCTGCTCGTCGTCGAACGGAATGCCGGCTACGCGTCCCTCTCGGACACGCTCGTCGACCTGCGGACCGACGACCACGAGCGCCCGCTGGAGGAGCTCAGGCGGCTGTACGGAATCCACCAGGCGCTCTTCGGCCGGACGCCGCGGTCACAGTGGCTGAAGGTCGACCCGGAGCTTCGCCGCGAGCTCGACGAGCGGCTCCGGCAGCTCGGGTTCGCGCAGCTCTCCGACTGGGCCTCGGTTGAGAACCTCGAGGAGCGTGTCGACGGCGAAGACGAGGTCGATCCGTTCGTGCTCGAGCGGCTGCGGGAGGCGTCGTGAGCGACGGAGACCGCTTCGCCGTCACGCGCATCGACGAGCTGCCCGAGGTCCCGGTCCCCGCCGCCGGCATCGTGTGGCGGCCGATCCGGCGAACGCTCGGCATCCAGGCCTTCGGCGTCAACGCCTACACCGCCGACGCGGGCCAGACGGTCGTCGAGGAGCACACCGAGGAGCGGCTCGGCCACGAGGAGCTGTACGTCGTCGTCGCAGGCAGGGCGACGTTCGAGCTCGACGCGGAGCGGGTCGACGCACCCGCCGGGACGCTCGTCTTCCTGCGCGATCCGAGCGTGAGGCGGCACGCGGTTGCAGAGGAGCCGGGGACGACGGTGCTCGCGGTCGGAGGGAAGCCGGGCGAGCCGTTCAGCCCGTCGGCGTGGGAGTGGTACTTCGCGGCGGAGACGCAGCCGACGGAGCAGGGGATCGCGACCATTCGCGCCGGGATCGAGCAGCTCGGCGAGATCCCGCCGCTCCTCTACGGCCTCGCCTGCCTCGAGGGCCGCGCCGGGCGGATCGACGAGGCGCGGGCGCACCTCGAGCAGGCGGTCGCGGGCGATCCGACGTTCGGGGAGTACGCGAAAACGGATCCTGACCTGAAGGAGGTCGTACAGTGACGTACGCCGTCGAGCAAGTGACGAACATCGAGAAGTCGCGGGCTCTCGTTCCGGTGCGCCTGCACTTCGGGATCACCGCGTTCGGAGTCAACGCGTGGATCGGAGACGAGGGCGTCGTGCTCGTCCCGGAGCACGACGAGGAGAGCGGCGACGAGGAGCTGTACGTCGTCCTGGCCGGCCGCGCGACCTTCACGATCGCGGGCGACACGGTCGACGCGCCCGCGGGCACGCTCGTCTACGTCGAGCCGGCGGAGAAGCGGACGGCGGTCGCCTCCGCGCCGGGGACGCAGGTGCTCGCGATCGGAGCGACGCCGGGCAAGGCCTGGGAGCCCGGCGACTGGGAGCTGTGGTGGCCGGCGCGCGAGGCCTACGAGGCGAAGGACTACGAGCGCGCGGTCGAGCTGACCCGGCAGTGCCTCGTCGACCATCCGGGGAGCCCCGGACTTCTCTACAACCTCGCGTGCCTCGAGGCCCTCGTCGGACAGTCGGACGAGGCGCTCGATCACCTCGATCAGGCGATCGCGACCCGCGACAGCTTCCGCGAGTACGCGCGCGGCGACGACGACTTCGCGTCGATCCGCGACGACCCGCGGTTCCTAGCGCTGACCGGGGAGGCGAAGGCCGCCGGCGCGAGCACGTAGCTCCTCGACCGTGCTCGTCTCGGGCGCGATCACGACGAGCAGCGCCCCGTAGCCCTCGACGACGCACGACTCGACCGCGAGCTGGAGCCCGAGCGCGAGGGCGAACGCCTTGTGCGCCTGCTCGCCGCCGAACGGCACGAGGTCGGCCTCGGTCGCCGCGCCGCGCAGGACGTCGCCGTACGTCGCCTTCCCCATCGACACGTCGACGACGATCGGGTCGCCTTCGGGGTTCGGGATCCCGATCGCGAGCGGCGTCGTCCCCACGAGCGGCGACCCGCCGTCCGGGTGCGGCAGCCGCGGCGGCGACGTCGCGGTGAGGAGCGCCACGAGACCCGCCTCCTCGGCGATCCAGCGGACCCAGTAGCCGAGCATCCCGGTGGGGAAGCAGTTCGCCGCGACGATCACCTTCGCAGGCCAGGGCGGCTTCTCCGCCAGTCGCTCGCAGATCGCGGCGAGCGTGAGGTAGCCGAGCGCGCCCCGGCCGTCCCAGTATTCGAAGCCGGGGTACTCCGCCTCGAGCTCCGGGCGCGCGCCCGGGTTCAGGTCCGGCAACGTCTCGAGCCACTCGACGCGAGTGAAGCCGTGTCCCGTCTTGCCCCGCCGCTCGGCGTCGACGAAGTGGTCGGCGAGCGTCGCGGCATCCCGCTCCGAGAAGCCGAGCGCGCGGATGCGCGGGAAGACGTCGGACTCGTCTACGACAGTACGGGCAGCGGCTTGAACGTCCGCCGGCCGGCGTGGATCGCCTCGGCGATCTCCGCGATCGTCCGGGACGTCTCCGACTCGGGCTCGGCCGTGACGAGCGGCTCGCCCAGATCGCCGCACTCGCGGAGCCGCGGATCGAGAGGAACCCGGCCGAGGAGAGGCACGCCGAGCCGCTCGGCGAGCCGATCGCCCCCACCGGAGCCGAAGACCTCCGACGTCATGTTCTCGATCACCCCGATCAGGCGCATGTTGGTCTTCTGGGCCATCATCGCCGCCCGGACGGCGACCTCCTGCGCGAGAGGCTGCGGCGTCGTCACGATCACCGCCTCCGCGCGCGGCAGCAGCTGGCCGAGCGAGATCGAGACGTCACCCGTCCCCGGGGGCATGTCGACGACGAGCAGGTCGAGCTCGCCCCAGTGCACGTCGGAGAGGAACTGCTCGAGCGCGCGGTGCAGCATCGGCCCGCGCCACATCACCGGCGTGTTCTCCTCGAGGAAGAAGCCGATCGACATCAGCTTCAGGTCGTTCTTGACCGGGGGCACGATCATCTTGTCCACGAGGACGGGCTTCTGCGAGACGCCGAGCATGTGCGGGATCGAATGCCCGTAGACGTCCGCGTCGAGGACGCCGACGCGGTGGCCTTCAGCGGCGAACGCAGCCGCCAGGTTGACCGTGAGCGACGATTTGCCGACCCCGCCCTTGCCGCTCGCGACCGCGAGAACGCGCGTGTTGCGGTCGACGGAGATTCCCTTGGAGCGCTCGGCGACGCCGCCGCGGAGCTTCGTCGAGAGCGCCGCCTTCTCGTCCGGGGACATGACGTCGAAGTCGAGGCGCACGCTCCGCACGCCCTCCACGCTCCCGACGTGCTCGGCCACCTGCTGCTCGAAGCTCGAGCGGAGCGGGCAGCCGGCGACCGTCAGGGCGATCCGGACGAGGACGTCGCCGCCGTCGATCCGGATCTCGCGCACCATGTCGAGCTCGGTCACCGGCCGGCGCAGCTCAGGATCGATGACCTTCCCCAGGGCCTGCCGGACGGCTTCGCGAGACGGTTCCACGGTGTCAGGCTACCAACGTGACCTGGACCGGCCTCGTCTGGAAGAACCTTCGGCGGCGGCGTGCACGGACGGCGCTTACCGCCGCCGGAGTCGCGCTCGGCGTCGGGCTGATCGTCGCGCTCCTGTCGATCGCCGCCGGCGTCAAGCGGACGGCCGGCGACCTGATCCATATCGGCCGCGCCGACTTCGGCGTCTTCCAGCAGGGCGCCGCAGACCTGACGCGCTCGCTCCTGCCCGAGCGGCTGGAGGCGAAGATCCGCAGCGAGCCGGGCGTTGCGTCGGTCGGCCGGATCTTCCTCCGGGTGAGCAGGGTCGACGGCCGCGAGTCGTTCCTCGTCCTGGGGCTCGCGCCGGACGAGTTCCCGATGGAGCGGCTCGTGATCGTCGACGGGCGCAGAGTGCAGGGCGACGAGGCGCTCCTCGGCGACGCCGCTGCGCGCGAGCTTCACCTCGTCCCGGGCGACATGCTCCGTGTCGAGAACCGAAGCTTCCGGGTCGCCGGCCTGTACCACAGCGGCGACCGTTACGAGGACGGCGGGGCGGTCCTGCCACTCACGGCCGTGCAGGCGCTGGCCCAGCGGCCCGGCGAGGTCACGACCTTCGGCGTCGAGGCGCAGCTCGGCCGGCGACCGAAGGAGATCGCGCAGGCGCTCGAGCGTCGGATCCCGGGGGTCGTCGCGGTCACCGAGCCCGGGCAGGTCGTGAAGGTGGACACATCGAGCCGCCTCCTGATCGACGCCGGCTGGATCTTCTCGATCGTGGCGCTGATCATCGGCGGGATCGGCGTCACGAACACGATGGCGATGTCGGTTTTCGAGCGGATCCGCGAGATCGGGATCCTCCGCGCGGTTGGCTGGTCCGGCCGCAGGATCGCGCTCTTGATCGTCAGCGAAGCACTCGCGATCGGACTCGCCGCGCTCGCCGTCGGGCTCGCGGGCGGCTACGCGGCGGCCCGGCTGCTCGTCGACCAGGGAGCGCTGTCGGAGCTCGCCCAGGCGGACTTCACCGCAGGCGTCTTCGCATGGGGCCTCGCCTTCGCCCTCGGCGTCGCGCTTCTCGGCGCCCTCTATCCGGCCTGGCGCGCCGTCAGGCTGACTCCGATCGAGGCTCTGAGACGGGAGTGACCTTCCCGTCCCGCATGGCGAGCGTCCGGTCCGCCGCATCGGCCACCGCAGGATCGTTCGTGACAAGGAGGATCGTCGTCCCGAACCGACTGCGAAGCCGCTCGAGCAGCGCGACGATCGTTGTGCCCGTAGCCGAGTCGAGCGCGCCGGTCGGTTCGTCGGCGAGCAGGAGCGGCGGCTCGTTCGCCAGCGCCCGCGCGACGGCGACCCGCTGGCGCTCCCCGCCAGACAGCGTCGGCGGATAGCTCCGGGCACGGCCCGAGAGGCCGACCTCGCCCAGGAGGAAGGCGGCCTGCTCCTCGCGCTCCCGCCGGCCGCTGCGGCGCCCGAGCATCGGCACCTGCACGTTCTCGAGCGCCGTCAGCGTCGCGATCAGGTTGTGGAACTGGAACACGAAGCCGACGGTCGCGGCCCGGTAGTCAGCCTCGCTCTCGAGCCGGTCGAGCCGCTGCCCGCCGACCTCGATCGTTCCGGCGTCCGGACGATCGAGCGCGCCGACGAGGTTCAGCAGCGTGCTCTTGCCGCAGCCCGACGGCCCGGTCAGCGCGACGAACTCGCCGGGACCGACCTCGAGCGAGACGTCGTCGAGGGCGACGATGCTGCCGCCCTCGAAGGACTTCGACACGTGCTCGACGGCGACCGCGGCGCCGCCGGCGCCCGTCACGTCGGCTTGACCCAGTACGTCAGCAGCTGCTTTCGGGCGCCCACCGTCACGGTGACGCGGAACGTGGCCTTGAATCCCCGCGAAGCCGGCGGAAACTCGACCGTGTCGGCGTACACGCCCATGATCGGGCGGTCGACGATGTTGCTCTTGCATGCGTCGAACTCGACCGGATGCACGCCGCCGAAGGGGTCGACGATCTGCACCGTGATCTTTGCGAGCAGCGGCTTGCCGGACGCCGTCGTCACGTCGACCTCGTAGAACCACCTCGCGTTCACCTTCGGCGTGTGCGTGTAGGCCTTCAGCGTCGCGTGAAACGGAGGTGCCGCGGCGGGGGCCGCCGTTCCCGGCATTGCCGCAAGGCCGGCGACCGCGAGAAGCAGGACTAGTGAATTTCGCATGCGGACGATTATGATCCGAGAGTGGTACGACGGGCCGTCACTCGCAGGCGCCTTGCCGCCGCGGTCGCGCTCGGCGTCGTCTTCGCGACCGGGATCCTCGCCTCCGTCGCGCTCGGGACGAGGTCGAGGTCGGAGCCCCACGCGATCGTCGTCAACAAGTCGATCGGCGGCGTCTCGATCGGAG
>Ga0070741_10018480_pt1 | contig 11282 bp, 9 predicted proteins | sample Coa_R1_4_FD_66440 | JGI IMG/M metagenome (GOLD analysis project Ga0070741, IMG submission 66440) | Surface soil microbial communities from Centralia Pennsylvania, which are recovering from an underground coalmine fire - Coalmine... | ecosystem: Environmental > Terrestrial > Soil > Unclassified ...
GTGATCCCGCTCTTCCGCCGCCAGATCGAGCGCGGCGGCCCCGTGACCGTGACGAGCCCGGAGATGACGCGGTTCTTCATGACGATTCCGGAGGCGTCTTCCCTCGTCGTGCAGGCGGGCGCCATGGGCGGCCGCGGGCAGGTCTACGTCCTCGACATGGGCGAGCCGGTCCGGATCCTCGAGCTGGCGAAGCAGATGATCCGCCTGTCCGGCAAGGACGAGACCCAGGTGCCGATCGTCTTCACCGGGGCGCGCGCCGGCGAGAAGATCCACGAGGTGCTCTGGAACGACGGCGAGACGGTCGGCCCGACGTCGCACCCCAAGATCATGCGCGCCGCGCGGCCGCCGATCGACCACGACTGGCTCGAGGAGTGCCTCGGCGAGCTCGAGCGCCTCGTCGACGAGGGCGACACGCTCGGCCTCGTCGCGAAGCTTCAGGCGATGGTCAAGGATCCGCGCCGCATCGGGACCGAGGCGGTTCTGGAAGACACGTTGCACTGACGTTCGCAGGCCCCGCCGAGCCCGACGCTACGGTGACTCGGTGGATCCGCTGGCAGGCCTGAACGCCGAGCAGCGCCGCGCCGCCGAGACGGTGCGCGGGCCGGTCTGCATCCTCGCCGGCGCCGGCACGGGCAAGACGACGACGATCACGCGACGGGTCGCGAACCAGGTTCGAACCGGCGCGTTCGCCGCGAACGAGGTGCTGGCGGTCACCTTCACCGACAAGGCGGCGACCGAGCTGCGCGAACGGCTCGCGGTTCTCGGAGCGGCCGGCGTTCGCGCGTCGACGTTCCACGCGGCGGCGCTGCGCCAGCTACGCCACTTCGCGCCGGAGCGCGTCGGCACCATCCTGCCCTCGAAAGTGCTCCTGCTGCGCCAGATCGCGAACCGACTGCCGGCGCCGTACAAGTTCAGGCCGGCCGCCGACCTCGCGACGGAGATCGAGTGGGCGAAGAACCGCCGCATCGGGCCCGACGCGTACGGCGACCGCGAGCCGCCGATTCCCGTCGACCTGATGCGCCGCGTCTACGCCGAGTACGAGCGTCGAAAGAGCGACGAGCGTGCGGTCGACTTCGAGGACCTGCTCGAGCTCGCGATCCGCCTCTTCGAGTCGGACGAAGCCGCACGCTCCACGTTTCGCGCGCAGTACCGCGCCATCACCGTCGACGAGTACCAGGACGTCAACCCGCTCCAGCAGACGTTGCTCGACCTCTGGCTGGGCGCTCGCGACGACCTCTGTGTCGTCGGCGACGACTACCAGTCGATCTACTCGTTCACCGGGGCCGGCCCCGAGCACCTCCTCGGCGTGCCCGAGCGCTATCCGCATGCGCTCGTCGTGCGGCTGGAGGAGAGCTTCCGGTCGACCCCGCAGGTGCTCGAGCTCGCGAACCGACTCGTCCCGAAGCTCGGCGGCCTCGGGAAGACGCTGCGCGCGACGCGCCCGGACGGCCCGCCGCCGGTGCTCCAGGGCTACGGCTCGGCGACGGACGAGGATGCGGCGCTCGTCGACGCGATCCGCGGGCTCGACTGCCCGCTCGAGGAGATCGCGATCCTCGCGCGGACGAACGCACGGCTGACCGACTTCGAGGAGCTCCTGCACGACGCGCGCATCCCGTTCCAGGGGGCGTCGCTCCTCGAACGCGACGCGGCGCGCCGCCTCTGTCGGCGTCTCGAGTCGTCTGCCGCTCCGGCTCCTGCGGCCGTCCTCGCGGCGGCGCAGGAGGCGGGGTGGCTCGAGGACCCGCCGGAGAAGCTCGGCGAGCGAGAGCAGGTGCGCCAGCAGGACCTCGCGCGCCTCGTCGCACTCGCGTCCGAGTTCGACGGGTCGGCGTCGGCGTTCGTCGCGGCGCTCCGGGAGCGGTTCGCGCCCGGCGGCGACGGACGCCACGGCGTGCATCTCCTCACCTACCACCGCGCGAAGGGGCTCGAGTTCGAAGCGGTGCTCCTGCCGCGGCTCCAGGAGAAGGAGCTGCCGGCGAAGCAGGCGAGGAGCGACGACGAGGTGGCGGAGGAGCGGCGCCTCCTCTACGTCGGCCTGACACGCGCGAAGACGGTGCTGCGCCTCTCGTGGTCCGGGAAGCCGTCGCGCTTCCTGCGCGAGCTCGGCGTCGAAGCGGCGTCCGCGCCCGCAGCGGCGAAGCAGGAGTGGACGCCCGAGGCGGCACGGTTGCGCGAGTGGCGGCTTCGCCGTGCGAAGGCCGACAACGTGCCGCCGTACGTGGTCTTCCACGACTCCGTGCTCCAGGCGATCGCCGCTGCGCGGCCCGGCTCGCTGCGCGACCTGGCACGGATCAGCGGCGTCGGCCCGGCGAAGCTCGAGCGCTACGGCGCCGAGGTGCTAGCGCTCGTCGAGCGCTGAGAGCAGGAAGTCGAGCATGACCTGCGGGTCGCGACGAACGCGGTCTGCCGGCCCGCGCGACTCGCGCTTGCGGAGCTCGAGTGCGCGGGGATCGGTCAGCGGGCGCAGCCGGCCGTCGCGGATCAGCTGCTCGTCCACGCCGCCGAGCCGGCCGCCGTACGTCGTGTAGACGGGGACTCCGAGCGCCGCCGCCTCGCGGTTCATCGTGCCGCCCGCGGAGACCACGAGGTCGGAGAAGGCGATGAGGCTCTGCGCGTCGACGGCCTGCTCGGGGACGATCACCGACGGCAGATCGAGCGCCCGCACGTAGTCGCGCTGCTCGTCGGTACGCGGGATCACGAACGCGTGCACGTCCTCTGCGCGGCCGAGGTGCTCGAGCGTCTGCGGGAAGAGCGGGTTCGACTGCCGGTGGTAGAGCGACACGTCCGGCGGCGGTCGTAGAACCACGAGCACGCGGGCCGGGTCGATGCCCCACTCGGCGAGCACGGACTCGTCAGGGTCGAAGTCGGCGAGGTAGTACTCCTCCTTCAGCCCCGGGTACTGCTGCAGCTTCGGCGGGGCGGCGCCGTAGCGGGCGAGGCGGTCGGGGGGGATCGAGTCGGGAACGACGACGCGCGTCGCGGCGCGGCAGCCGAGCTGGTGCTGCAGCCACGCCCACTCGTAGTCGAACGTCGTCGCGCTCGGGATGCCGAGCCGCCGCGCGGTCATCGTCAGCTCGTGCGAGCCGTGGGCGAGCGCGAGGTCGAACCCGCGGTCCTTCGCCCAGGCGCGCAGCGCCTTGAGCCGCGTTCGCATCTGCGCGAACTTGCCGGCGGCCGACCGGCCGCCGTGGTGGCCGATGACGGTGGCCGTCATCCCGTGCGACTCGATCAGCTGGAGCGTCTGCGCGTACTCCCGCGCCGTGATCTCGACGTCGTGCCCCTGCGCGCGCAACCGCTCGACGAGCGGGCGGAAGACCAGCGGGTGGGCGCTCGCCGTGAAATCGCACCAGACCCTCACGAGACGAGCGCCTCGACGGCGACGCCGCGGTCGACGCCCTCGACGTGGTGCTCGTGCCAGAGCGTGAACGCGAGCAATCCCCACAGCTGGCGGGAGAGGTCCTCCCGCCCGGCCACGTGCGCATCGAGGAGCCGCGTCACCGCCGCAGGCTCGAAGAAGCCCTGCCGACGAAGCGCCGCCTCCGACAGCGTCTCGCGTGCGAACGGCTCGAGCTCCCCGCGGAGCCACGCTGCGGCGGGAATCGAGAAGCCGCGCTTCCTGCCGTGGACGACCTCGCGCGGGAGCAAAGGCTCGACAGCGCGCCGCAGCAGCCGCTTCTTGGAGAACCCACGCACCTTGCGCTCGGCAGGCAGCGAGAACGCGAAGTTCGCCACCACGGTGTCCATGAAGGGGACGCGGGCTTCGAGCGACCACGCCATCGACGCGCGATCGGTCTTCGTGAGCAGGTCGTCGACCAGGTAGAGGCCGAAGTCGACGTCCTGGAGGCGCGTGAGGAGCTCGTGTCCCTCGCTGGCCGCGAACCGCTCGCGGTAGGTGGCGAGGGGGTCGAAGGCGCTGTGGCGGCCCGTGAGCTCGGCGCGCGCGTCGGCCGAGAAGATCTCCTTCCAGCCGTGGTGGCGCTCGAGCGGCGGCAGGTGCGCGGCGCGCGTGAACCGCTTCGCCTTGTAGTCGAAGCTCGCGCGCCGCGTCGAGGTCGGGAGCCGCTCTGCGAGCGGTCGCGCAGCGGCCGCGAGACCGCCGAAGCGCTCTGCGAGCAGGTCGGCGACGTACGTGTAGTAGCCGCCGAAGAGCTCGTCGCTCCCTTCGCCGGAAAGCGCCACCTTCACGTCCTCCGCCGCGAGCTTCGACACGAGGTAGGTGGGCAGCGCGGACGAGTCGGCGAACGGCTCGTCGAACGCCGCCGCGAGGGCGGGCAGCAGCAGCGCGGCGTCGGGGTCCAGCTTGAGCTCGCGGTGGATCGTGTCGTAGCGGCGCGCGACGGCCCGCGCGCTCTCGAGCTCGTTGAACGACGCCTCCGCAAAGCCGATCGAGAACGTGCGCACGCGCTCGCTCGACTCCTCGGCGGCGAGCGCCGCGAGCGTGCCGGAGTCGACGCCGCCGGAGAGGAGGACGCCGACGGGGACGTCGGCGACGAGGTGCGCCCGCACGGAGTCGCGCAGGCGTGCCCGGCACTCCTCGACCAGCTCCGCCTCGTCCTCGCCGTGGCGTGCCGGCAAGGGGCCGGTCGTCGCGAAGGCGGCGAGCTCGACGGCACCGTCAGCCCACGTGAGCGTGTGCCCGGGCGGGAGCTTGCGGATGTCGGCGAAGATCGAGAGCGGGGCGGGGACGACATTGAACGCGAGGAACGCCTCGAGCGCGTCGAGGTCCACGTCGCCGTGCGGCAGGGCGTCGAGCTCGGAGGCGAACGCGAGCTCGCCTCCGACGTCGCGGTAAACGAGTGGCTTGATGCCGAAGCGGTCGCGTGCGAGGACGAGCGCCCGCCGGCGTGCGTCCCAGACCGCGACGGCGAACATGCCGCGCAGACGCTCCCACAACGCGTGGCCCCACTGCTCGTACCCGTGCACGAGCACTTCGGTGTCGCAGCGCGTGCGGAACGTGTGACCCGCGCGCTCGAGCTCGACCATCAGCTCGCGGTAGTTGTAGAGCTCGCCGTTCTGGACGACGACGACGGTGCCGTCCTCGTTCGCGATCGGCTGGTCGCCGGAGGTCAGATCGATGATCGCGAGGCGACGCGCCGCGATTCCGACGTGGCCGTCGAGGTGGACGCCTTCGGAGTCGGGCCCGCGGTGGCGGAGCGTCTGCGCCATCTCGCGCAGCCGATCCTCGTCGACGCGCCCGTGGGCGGACGCGATCCCGCAGATCCCGCACATGGCAGGAGAGGTTAGTGACGGCTGCCGAGGACCTGGCCGAGCACGCGGACCGCCGTCACCGCCACCGTGCGCAGGTAGAGGCGGACGGAGCGGTCCGCGATCCATTCCAGGTCGTGTGCGAGCTTCTCCGCCATCGAGGTCTCGTAGCCGCGCCGGACCTGGGCGAAGCCCGTCAGGCCGGGCCGGACGACGAGCCGCTGCCAGTACGCGGGCAGGTCGTGGGCGAGCTCCGCGAAGAAGCGCGGCCTGATCGGACGCGGGCCGACGAACGACATGTCGCCGCGCAGCACGTTCCAGAGCTGCGGGATCTCGTCGAGCTGCGACGCCTTCAGCCAGCGGCCGAGCGCGGTCAGCTCGCCCTCGGTCGCGTGCACGAGCTCCTCGCCGAGGTACTGCCCGATCCGCTCCTCGGCGCCCGGGCGCATCGTCCGGAACTTGAGCATCTGGAAGAAGTGGCCGCGGCGCCCGACGCGCTCGCCGCGATAGAGCACCGGCCGCCCACTGGTCGCGAGCTGGAGCAGCGCGATCACGAGCGCGAGCGGCAGCGCGAGGATCCCGCAGATGGTCGCGAGCACGATGTCGAGGATCCGCAGCTCGAGATCGATCCGCCGGTGCTCCGCTTCCGCTGCGAGCCGGACGTACCCGCTGACGAGCGTCTCCTCGAGCGGCGGCGGCGACACGGCCACGAAGGCGATGGTAAACCGTTCGTCGTGAGCGTCCTCGGGATCGACCACGTCCAGGTCGCGGCCCCGCCGGGCTGCGAAGCCGAGGCGTGCGCCTTCTACGTCGGGCTCCTCCGCCTCGAGGAGGTGCCGAAGCCGGAGCCGCTCGCCGCCCGCGGCGGCTGCTGGTTCCGCGCCGGCACGCACGAGCTCCACGTCGGCGTCGAGGAGCTGTTCGTGCCGGCGCGGAAGGCGCACCCGGGCCTCGTCGTCGACGACCTCGACGCGCTCGTCGAGCGACTCCGGGGTGCCGGCGTCGAGGTGCGCTGGGACGAGACGATCCCGGACACCCGCCGCTGCCACGTCGACGACCCCTTCGGGAACCGGCTCGAGCTCCGTCAGCTATAACGACGACTTATGGACACGCGCCAGCTCCAGGCGTTCTGCGAGGTCGTCGAGCGCAAGTCGTTCAGCCACGCGGCAGAGCGGCTCGGCGTCACCCAGCCGGCCGTCAGCCTGCAGGTGCAGGCGCTCGAGAAGCGCCTCGGGACGAAGCTGCTCGACCGCTCGGGCCGCCGCGTCGAGCCGACCGAGGCCGGTGCGCGCCTCTACCGGTCGGCGCAGCGGCTGCTGGCGCTCGAAGAGGAGATCCTCCAGGAGCTCGCGGAGGGCCAGACCGGTGCGCTCACCGGCACACTCGAGATCGGCGCGTCGACCGGGCCCGGCGGCGTCCTGCTCCCGCGCCTCCTCTGCGAGTTCGCACAGGAGCATCCCGGTCTCCACGTCGCCCTGACCGTCGCCGACACGCAGACGATCGTCGACCGCGTGGGCGAGCGCTCGCTGCAGCTCGGCATCGTCGGCGCCGCGCCGCGCCACCGCGGCGTCGTCTACGAGCCGTTCTTCCGCGATTCGCTCATCCTCGTCTGCCCGCCTGGCCACCGCTTCGCCGGACGGCGCGTCAGCGTCGAGGAGCTGCGCGAGGAGACGCTGATCCTCATGCAGGAGGGCGCCGGGATCCGAGAGGTGGTCGAGGACGAGCTGCGCGGCCTCGGCATCCGCCTCGCCGACATGGGGGTCAGGCTCGAGCTCGGGCTCCAGGAGTCGGTGATCAGCGCGGTCCGCGCGGGCCACGGCGTCGCGTTCATCTCGCGCACCGCCGTCGAGGACGACCTGACGGGCGAGCGGCTCGTCGAGGCGCGCGTCGTCGGCCTCGACGCGGAGCGCGAGATCTGGCTCGTGCGCGCCGCCGGCCGCTCCGAGACGCGTGTCGGCCGCGAGTTCATCGAGTTCGCGAAGGCGCGGCTGGTGTGATCGTCCGCTGGGGGCTGGAGGAGCTCCCCGGGCTGCTGGACGAGGTGGGGGTCGCACGCCCGTTCGTGATCGCGAGCCCGCGCTGGCAGCGACTGGGCCTGCCGCACGTCGACTGGTGGTCCGAGGTGCCGTCGGCGAACGTGGAGGTACCGCTCGAGGCCGACGGCATCGTCGCCGTGGGCGGCGGCTCGGCGATCGACACGGCGAAGCACGCGTCGGCGCAGAGCGGCAAGCCGGTCGTGCACGTCCCGACCACGTACTCCGGTGCCGAGTGGACGACGTTCTACGGGATCCGGTCGCCGGACCGCATCATCCGCGGCGGCGGCGCGGGTGCGCATCCAGTCGGGATCGTCTACGACGTCGACCTGACGCTCGACCTGCCTCGCGACGTGTCGGCAGGCACCGCGCTGAATGCGCTCGCGCACTGCGCGGAGGCGCTGTACGCCGAGCGACGAAGCGATGCCGGCGACGAGCAGGCCCTCGCCGGCGCGGCGCTGATCGCTGCTGCCCTCCCGCGTGTCCTCGAGAGGCCGTCCGACCGCGGCGCGCGGGAGGATCTGCTGCGCGGCGCGATGCACGCGGGGCACGCCCTCGGCCTCGCCGGTCTCGCGCTCGCCCACGCGATGGCGCAGGCCCTCGGCGGGACGTACGGGATCCCGCACGGCGCGATGAACGCGCTCTGCCTGCCGCCTGCCCTCCGGTTCAACCGGCAGATCGTCCCGGAAGCAGTGCGCCGATTCGGCGACGCGGTGGGGGGCGACGGCGTCGATCGGGCGCGCGACCTAGCCCGCCTCGGCGGCTTCGAGCGGCTGCGCGACTTCGGCGTGCCGCTGGAAGACCTCCCGGCCGTCGCCGAGGCAGCGTCGCAGCGGGCGGGGAACCTGGCGAACCCGCGGCCTGCGACCGCCGCGGAGATCCTCGCGCTGTACCGCGAGACGTATTGAGCCCTTTTCCACCGAACCACTGAACAAGGATAAGTCGCGCTTATCACAGCTATAGTGCGGCCGTGGCGGAGACGGCCCACATCTTCGACGTGCTCGTGATCGGGAGCGGAGCCTCGGGTCTCGCGGCCGCCGTCTCGGCCGAGCGGGCCGGCGCACGCGTCGCACTCGCGACGAAGGGGTCGCTGCAGGCGAACAACTCGTCGAAGGCGCAGGGCGGCATTCAGGCGGCGTTCGGCGAGGGCGACTCCCCGGCGCGTCACGCCGAGGACGTCATGCGCTCGTCCCACGAGACCGCCGCGCCCGCTCTCGTCGAGGTGCTGACGGGCGACGCCCGCAGCGCGATCGCGTGGCTCGAGGAGCTCGGCGTCGAGTTCACGCGCGACCCCGACGGTGGCTACCGGCTCGCGCGCTGCGGCGGTGCCTCGGCGAAGCGACTGCTCCAGGTCGGCGACCGCACCGGTCATGCCATCACGAAGCAGCTGCGCGAGGCGTGGGAGGCCTCGACCGGAACGAGTTTCACGAACGCGCCGCTCCGCGAGCTGGCGCAGGTCGACGGCCACTGGCGCGCACGTGTCGGCGAGCAGACGGTCGAGGCTGGAGCCGTCGTCCTCGCTGCCGGCGGGCGCTGCTACGCCGAGGCGGAGCGCCGCGGCGAGCTCTCGACGAACCATCCGAACGCCACCGGCGAGGTGACGCAGCTCGCGCTCGGGCTCGGTGCCGAAGCGCGCGACCTCGACGCGCTGCAGTACCACCCGAACGGCGGCGCGTGGCCGCCGAACATGCAGGGGTACTCGATCCCCGAGACGACCCGTGCTTACGGCGCCGTTCTCCTGAACGCCGACGGCGAGGAGTTCACCGACTCGCTCGGGCCCCGTGACGCCGTCAGCCAGGCGATCTTCGACGAGGTCGCGAAGGGGAACGGCGTCGAGACGCCCGACGGCCGGCCTGCCGTCTACCTGGACACGACTCGCATCCCGCCCGCCGACGCCGACGTCTCGCTGCCGTACATGCTGCGGCGCTACCGCGGCGCCGGCATCGACCCGCTCAAGGAGAAGATCCTCACCTACCCCGTCCTCCACTACCAGAACGGCGGGCTCGTGATCGACACGAACGCCGAGACGACGCTGGAAGGCATGTTCGCGTGCGGCGAGATCGCCGGAGGCACCCACGGACGCAACCGGATGATGGGCAACTCGCTGCTCGAGTGCGTTGTCTTCGGCCGGCGCGCGGGGCGCAACGCAGCGGCCAAGGCGGCCGCATGAGCGTCGGCGTCGTCACCGACCTCCAGCATGCGGTCGAGGAGGCCGCGGCGCACCTGTACGTGTGGGCGCTGAAGGAGATTCCGCCCGACCTCCGCGACGCGCTCGCCGCGGCGCGCGACCGTGAGACCTCGGTGCCGGGACGCCGGGTCCTCGAGACGATCCACCGGAACGTCGAGGTCGCCGATCGCGAGCACAACCTCGTCTGCCAGGACACCGGGATCGCGGTCTACCACGCACGCGTCGGCGAGCACTTCCCGCTCCACCCGGCGAGGATCTACGAGGGCCTGCGCGACGGCACGGCCCGCGCGACCGTCGAGCACCCGCTCCGGTCGAATGCGGTGCACACGATCACGCGGGAGAACACCGGACCCAACGTCGGCTACCGGCTCCCGATCGTGCATTGGGACTTCCAGCTCGACTCGGACGAGCTGCACCTGAAGTGCGTCCCGAAGGGCTCGGGCTCCGAGAACATGAGCTTCCTCAAGATGTGCGTCCCCGCCGACGGCGTGCAGGGCATCAAGCGGTTCGTGCTCGAGTCGATCGTCGGCGCGGGCGGCAAGCCGTGTCCACCCGGCATCGTGGGCGTCGGGATCGGCGGCTCGGCCGACTACGCGATGCACCTCGCGAAGGAGGCGATCATGCGCCCGGTCGGCACGCGCAACCCGGATCCGGTCGTGGCGCAGCTGGAGGACGAGCTCCTCGCGCTGCTGAACGAGACCGGAATCGGGCCGATGGGTCTCGGCGGAGACGTGACGGTGCTCCAGTGCCACGTCGAGCACGCCGATACGCACATGACGCTGAACCCGGTCGCCGTCAACTACCAGTGCTGGGCGGCGCGACGCGCGTCCGCGGTCGTCTCGGCATCGGGCGACGTCGCCTACGACGGAGCGGCGTGATGGCGACGCACGAGCTCACGTTCCCGATCGTCGACCCGCAGCAGATCCTCGCGCTGCGTGCGGGTGACGAGGTGATCGTCCAGGGGCAGGTGATCGGCATCCGGGACCGGACGCAGATCCGGATCTTCGACCAGGGCCGGGAGCCGCCGTTCGACCTGCGCGGCGCGCTTCTGCTCCACACGGCACCGAACGTGCGGGAGGTCGCACCAGGCCGCTACGAGAAGATCTGCATCGGCACGACGACGAGTGCGCGCATGGTGCGCTTCACCGAGCCGCTCGGTCGGCAGTACGGAGTGCGGGCGATCTGCGGCAAGGGCGGCTTTCCCGACGATGCGATCGAGCCGATGGCGCAGCTCGGGATGGTCTACCTCGCGATCGTCGGCGGCGCGGCGGCTCTCGAGACGACGCAGATCGCGGAGATCGAAGACGTCGCATGGGAGGATCTGATGCCCGAGTGTCTCTGGAAGTTCCGCGTCGAGGACTTCGGCCCGCTCACGGTCGGAATCGACGCGCAAGGCAACTCGCTCTACCGCGACGTGCAGGCGCGCGCACAGGCGAAGCTCGAGGAGCTCTATGCCCGTCTCTGAGCTCGACCTCGACATCGCCCGCGACGGCGGCCTGACGCACGTGCTCGACAAGGGCCTCGGCCCGCGCGCGTGGGAGGACGTCCTCGAGACGGCCGGGGACCACATCGACATCGTCAAGCTCGGCTGGGGCACCGCGTACGTGACGCGGAACCTGGAGCGCAAGCTCGAGGTGCTTCGCGAGAAGCGCGTGGTCATCGGCGGGACGTTCTTCGAGGTCGTCTACGTCAAGGGAAAGCTCGACGAGTACAAGCGCTGGCTCCGCGACCTCGGGCTGACGCATGTCGAGATCTCGGACGGCACCGTCGAGATCCCGCGCGAGCGCAAGCTCGAGCTGATCGCCGACTTCGCGCGCGACTTCACCGTGCTCTCCGAGGTCGGCTCGAAGGACTCG
>Ga0070741_10018481_pt1 | contig 11282 bp, 8 predicted proteins | sample Coa_R1_4_FD_66440 | JGI IMG/M metagenome (GOLD analysis project Ga0070741, IMG submission 66440) | Surface soil microbial communities from Centralia Pennsylvania, which are recovering from an underground coalmine fire - Coalmine... | ecosystem: Environmental > Terrestrial > Soil > Unclassified ...
AGATTGAAGACGGCATATAGGCCTCCCAAAGTAGCGAGCAGGCCAGCAACCATGAAAATCGTATCGATAGGACCGAACGCTACTCCCAGGATGGACGCGTGAAAGTCGTGCATTACGGTACTCGCCAGGAAGCTGACGATGGCAACGGCCAGCAGACTTGAAAGGTTTAGCCCGGTTTTGGCAACCGCTGCAACTCGTCCGAGCAGTGCTTGTGGCGTCGTCTGGAGTAATAGCGGGTTGACGGCGACATTCACCCCGGCTACTAATAAGCCCTGGATGAACATGATTATGAGCGCCGGTATAAAGCTGGTCAGTCGTGCGTACACAATCACCAGCAGCCCGGTCAGGGTCAGGCCAATGCTCAATACACGCGTCACACCGAGGCGCTGAGCAAATGCGGCAGCCAGTAGCGCGCCCACGGTCAGACCCAGGCCCATTGCGGTATTGAGGAAACCGTAGAAGCTGAGAGACGTGTGCAGATTCTGTTGCAGAAAGAAGACACCGAGCGCGCTGAAGCAGCCCTCGTAAAGCACAACCAGAAAGGCCGCGATCAGCACTGTGATGAGAATTTGATTTCCCCCCAGGAAACGGATGCCCTCGACAAATTCGCGCAGAAAGCTTGTTTGCTTTCCTGGAACTTCGCTGCGTACAGACCGCGGAGCCCGAATCGCCAGGATCGTCAGGAAGGAGACGGCGAACGAGAGCGAATCGAATAAGAGAGCCATCTTTGCTCCGACGGCGAAAAAAAGCACGGTCGCCAATGGGGGAGCTATAATCATTGCTAGGCTAGCCGTCGTCTGTGACAAGCCAAAAGCACGAGCGTGCTGCGGTTCCTCAACAATAGTACTGATCAGAGTAAGCGAAGAAGGGCTGAAAAACTGGGCAGATGCGCTGGCAAGGAAAACAACGCTGGAGATGATAACAAGCGTCGGCAGAGCAGGCAAATGAATGATGGTGGCAAATGGGAGCAGCAGGGCAATGAGAACTGTGCGGATGGCATCCATGCGCAACATTGTCCGTCTTTTCTCCCAGCGGTCGGCGAAAACGCCCGCTATCGGTCCGATGACCAGCACCGGGATCGACGCCGCTGCCAGCACAACGCCTACAGCTAGAGGCGCCCAGCTTTGCCCGCCAGCAACCTGCGTGGCGACCCAGAGGACCAGCGTGGTGTCAAAAAAGTAATCGCCCATAAAAGAGATGGTTTGTCCGCACCATAACAATGCGAAATTGCGATTGATCAATATCCCGGGCTTTTTAGTCGGTAGAGTATCGTTTTGCATTTCTTCCCCAATAAGAGTCTAAATCAATCATGTAAATGGCATTGAAGATCAATTTTGATAGATTGCCAGAATGTTGAGCGTCCTATGTTGAACCAGCAACGTGAGTCGAGCGGCACTGGTGATGTCGGTCAAACGGATCTGAATAGCTTTCTGTCCGACATATTCCACAATGACTTCAGGTTCTATAAAAGACCGGGGGTGTTCGCTCTTGAAACGTTGGATGGCGGGATGCAGCCATAAAGAACTCTCAACAGTTGTGACGACATTCGCAGCACAGCTATGACATGTCATGACTATCATAGATCTGTGAGGGAAACCAGCGGATGGCTCAGAATAGAGTCTCCGGTATTCATCAGGCTGTAACACCTGTATTGCTCGCCGCTGCCCGCAAAACGGACAGGAACTCCAGCCTGTCTCCAGACCACCGGCAATCTCACTGATGACCTGGGTCATACGTTTGATGGCTGGCCGAAACGAACGTAGCCCCTCCAATGGCGGATATCCTCCACTACCAACGATGTAAGAGCAAGCGGGGCAGCGCATCCGCAGATTAATAGGATTGGCAACTAAGGAATGTGACATCGGCTCGAACATGCCCTGCAAGCGATGTTGGGCGCAGTACCAGCACCATTCGCGTGTTTCGCGCCACCCCTGAGCTATGTCATCGTCTATTGACAGGCCAAACGCCTGCGCATCAGTGCGCAGATCGCTGCTGAGCACCTGACGCAGTTGACGACGCGCGCGGTGCAGACGCGCCTCCAGAACGTTGATCGTCATTCCCAGCCTCAAAGCGACCTCGCGCTGGGGCAGTTCAGCAAGGTAACACATCTCGATGAGCTGCCTCGTCTCGGCTGGCAGATAGCACAAAGCCCGGTCCAGCAGAGCTGCAAGATCTTGCCGATTCAGTTCTTCTGTTGGATCGGGCGCAAAGGTATCAGCGATCTCCAATTCGCTTGCATCTTCATCCTGCCACGGGTCCTGTAGACGGCTCTGATGTTGGATATCGCGCTGATACGTTTCGGACCAGCGCAGGCACATATTGCGACATATCCCATCCAGCCAGGCATTAAAGCTCTCCGGTATACGCAAAGCGTTGAGATGCTTCCACGCCTCTGCCAGCGTCTCCTGCACCACATCATCAATGGCATCGGGAGCTATCCCGCGCCGCTGCGCCAATCGCGATAGGCGGGGGCGAGCAGCCGCGAGAGCCTGCTCTATATCTGCTATCTGTATAGATGTAGCGCGCTCTATGACGCTGTTGTTTGTTTCGGCAGCCCTGAGGCGATATTCCGCTTGAGCGTAGACCATTTTCCAGTTTCTCCTAATCTCCAATCTCCACTAGTATGTCAGAATTTTATGCAGTTACCTTATGCAAATTTTTGGAAAGTATTGAATAAAATTGCCTGCTACGACAAGATGGGCTTGCTGACGCTATTACTGATCTGCTTTACAGGTTACGAAGATCCCTAACACGGGATCTTGTAGCGAAGGAAACAGCTAAAGAAGCCCGGAAGCTCTGTTCCGAGCTTCTTTGAGCATGAGGGACAAGTTAGCCTGCCGATCTGCCTCCATCGACGGCAAGCACCTGACCGGTGATGTAGCTGGCGGCGTCGGAGGCGAGGAAGAGGATGGCAGGACCCATCTCGCCAGGCTGCCCAATGCGCTTCATCGGCGTGTTCTGGGCCACGAATGGCTCGGCCCTTTGCAGGATCGCCTCAGTCATGCGGGTCCTGAACATTCCCGGCGCGATAGCGTTGACGCGAACGCCGCGCTGGCTCCACTCAACGGCCAGAGCGCGCGTCATATTAATTACCGCCGCTTTACTGGTATTGTAGCCAACTGTGTTTAGCTGTCCGCCGCTCAGGCCCGCGATGGAAGCAATATTGACGATAGCTCCCTTGCCAGCTTCGAGCATATGCCGTCCAACCGCCTGCGACATCAAAAATGTGCCACTGACATTGGCCTCCATGACCTGATGCCAGCGGTCAAGCGGCATGCTCTCCGCCGGAGCTCCCCAGGTCAGGCCAGCGTTATTGACCAGCACGTTAATTTTGCCGCAGGCGTCGATTGTTCGCTGGACAGCCTGCTCCACCGAAGCATGATCGGCCACGTCGCAGATCATGGAATGAACGGTAACACCCTGCCCTTTGAGTAGTTGCTCAGCCTCGTTGAGCCACTGTTCCCGGCGAGCGGTAATTACCACAGTCGCGCCAGCTCCTCCAAACGCCTGGGCAATCTCCAGCCCCAGCCCACGCGACCCGCCCGTCACCAGGACAACCTCGCCAGAAAAGTCAAAGGTAGCAGTGCCCATGTAACCCTCCTTGTGTTTTCTTCACAATTGAAAAATATGCGCTTCAAAAACGTTTCGCAAGCAAACGATTGTTTGCTTCAGTTTGCGGCGGAATGTGATAACATGTTATGATTCCGCACAGCAAATATGCCCTTTTTATATACCACAGGCAGTAAGGGATTTGCCATAATCATCAATAACAACAGTGTTATCTATTCAATGGAGGACCCGGATGCACCTTTCTTATCAAGAACTCTGCGAAGATGTTTTCCAACTGGCCCAGTTACTTGTTGACTCGCATCCCGATCCCTACTCGGCTGGCGGTGGTGCCCTCGCTTTTCGCCGCAAGGTGGTGGAGCTTATCGAGACACTGCCGGATGACGGGCTGACTGAGTGGCAGTTTTTACGGCGCCTGCGCCCTCTGATTGCTTCATTGAAGGACGGTCATACCATGCTCCACTCACTTGAAAGCCAAACCATATCAACAAAACGCATCTGGTGGGAATGGGAAGCAGTGGAAGAGCAACTGGTGTTGATGAAGGTTCATCAGCCTGAAGAGCGATGCTTGCTGGGTGCGCGACTGGCTCACATCGAGCATGTGCCTTTCGCAGAACTGGTGCGGCGCGTTGACCAGGTACGAGGCTGCGATAATCTCTATCAGCAATTGATCTATCTGGCCTCCGCTTTTCGTCAAACCGATCTGCTGGCCGAGCTTTTAGAGTGCGATGAATTGCCATCATCTCTGCGCCTGACACTGCTCCTGCCCGATGATACTGAGCGCGAGCTAGAGGTACACTTGAGCGAGGTGCAGCCAGGAGAGATGATCGTGCCAGAGAGTTCTATCACCAGACTCCCAACACTCAACGCAGCACAACTTGGCTGGTCGTTTCTCGATGAGCAGCAGCACATCGCCTATTTGCGCGCAACATCTATGTTTCATTATCGCGAAGCGTTCGAGTTTTCTTATGCTGTGGGGTACCAGATGCACCTCGGTCATGAGTTAGATGCGACCGTCCGCAAGGTATTGCAGGAACCACTTCCTGAGAGCGTTGAAGCAAAAATTGCTGCGGTCCCCTCCGCTACTAACCTGTTGCTGGAACTATTTACAGCTATGCGCGAAGCGAACTCGACGCATCTGATTGTTGATCTGCGATCCTGTCCCGGCGGCAACTCTCTTTTCGGCAGTATGCTTATCTATTTTCTCTATGGGGTTGAGAACTTGCTCTCAACGATTGGTGGATACCAGATCAAGCGCTACTCGCCGCTTTACTTTGAGAACTACCAGCAGACCTCGCCAGAACAATTCCAGCATGTGTTGCAAAATGGCGGCTACGATTTCGCAGACGAGCAGAACTGGCAGCACGTCCAGCAAACTGGCCTCACCGCACTTGATCGCCAACGTGATTACGAGGATTACCAGCAGTATTTCTCCAAAATGCCCACCTTTGCGCCGGTTTTTGAACAACGGCGCGGGGAAAAGCTCTGGACGCCTGAGGTCGTAGTCCTGACTTCCGCTGATACATTTAGTGCGGGGTTCGACGTGGCGGTCTACTTATGGCGGCGTGGCGCTCGCATTGCTGGCGTGCCCTCCGCACAGGCAGGAAACTGCTTTATTGATGTGCTCAAGTACCAACTACGTCACTCTGGTCTATCGGGATATATTTCCCACAAACGCAGCCTCTATTTTCCTGACGACCCTGAGCGTGGCAAGCTTCTGCGCCCCGCACACGAGTTGACATACGCGTACCTCGTCTCCCAGAACTTTGACCCGCATGCTGCGGTGAGCCTGGCACTTGCATCTCTCTCCGGCGAAAGTGAAGCTATGAGGAATCTATAAGCGGGCAATGTGGAGGAAAAGAGGGGTATATTGCGAACATACCCCTCTGGTAACATTATGCTTCTTCGTTAAGCTCTTCAGCGTCCTCTTCATCCGCTGCCCCTTCGGTTTCACCAGCTTTGAAAGCAACCATATTGCTACGAATCTGCTCTTCGATGGCGCTGGCAACGTCGCTATTCTGGCGTAGAAATTCCTTCGCATTTTCGCGGCCCTGACCTAGACGAATATCACCCACGGTAAACCAGGCGCCACTCTTTTTGACGAAGCCCATCTCCAGCCCGAGATCGATCAGGCCGCCCTCACGCGAAATACCTTCGCTGTACATAATATCAAACTCGGCAGTTTTGAACGGCGGGGCCACCTTATTTTTCACCACGCGTACGCGAGTGCGGTTGCCCACCACGTCCTGTCCCAGTTTAATCGAATCGGTACGGCGAATGTCGAGGCGAACGGAAGCGTAGAATTTGAGCGCCTTACCGCCGGAGGTTGTTTCGGGATTGCCAAACATCACGCCGATTTTTTCGCGCAACTGGTTGGTGAAGATAACGGTGGCATTGCTATTGTTGATGGCGCTGGTGAGCTTACGCAGGGCATGGCTCATCAGACGAGCCTGGAGGCCGACGTGCGAATCGCCCATCTCGCCTTCAATCTCGGCGCGAGGAGCCAGAGCTGCCACCGAGTCTATGACCACCACATCAATGGCGTTGCTGCGCACCAGCGAGTCCACGATCTCCAGCGCCTGCTCCCCTGTATCAGGCTGAGAAACCAGCAGATTGGCGGTATCAACGCCACAACGAGCGGCATAAGACGGGTCAAGCGCGTGCTCGGCATCGATAAAGGCCGCGTAGCCGCCAGCACGCTGCGCGCTGGCGATGATGTGTAAGCAGAGCGTTGTCTTACCGGAGGACTCAGGGCCATAAATCTCAGTGATACGTCCACGCGGTACGCCGCCAACGCCCAGAGCGACGTCGAGCGAAACTGATCCGGTGGGAATTGCTTCGACCTGAACCGTTGCCGCGTCTCCCAGTTTCATAATCGCACCCTTGCCAAAACGACGCTCTATCTGAGTAAGCGCCAGGTCTATAGCCTTCTCACGTTCAGTCATTCCAGCAACGGCAGCAGCAGTGCCATTGCGATCAACTGTGGGTTTTTCTTTCTTGCTCATCGGTTGTCTTTGCTACAGGGCGTGAGCTACAAACCGGACGGACGGTAACCATCCCGCATCCCCAACCCTGCATTCCTCCTTCTGCGATGCTTTCAATCCCCCTCGAAAAGGGCTGCTTTTAACGATTTTTGTGAATGCAGGACACAACAAGTTTCTCCCGTTATATTGTTCCTACATAGGCATATTCTTCGGCAAGGGTGAAAAGTCGGAAATCGATGCTCTCCCTTCATCATTTCCTAAAAGTAGAACAAGAGTACCATACCTGATCTGCTCTGTCAAGCAAAATGGACGGCAAAAGTAACAGACAGACAAATATACCTATATTTAGGTAGGCCCTGCCTGCGTGAGAGGCCCACCTGGGCAGGGGCAAGCCCACGTCTTGCAATCCAGCCGACCAACGCTGCTCTCGGTCTGGAAATTCCGAACGACAACGCCGCTGTCGCGTCTAGCTTCGCTCAGGTCGGCTGTAAAGAAGGCCCTTACATTTCGCGGCGGCCCTCGATGGCGCGGCTGAGGGTCCCCTCGTCGGCGTATTCCAGATCGCCGCCGATGGGAAGGCCCCTGGCCAGCGTCGTAATGCGCAGCGTGGGCTGCTTTAGCTCGTTCTTAATCTCGCGTTCGATGGTGCGAGCGGTATAATCGCCCTCAAACCCTGGATTGGTGGCGAGAATTACCTCGCGGATATCGCCAGTCGCGACGCGCTTCACGAGTTCATCGGCCCGCAGATCCTTCCATCCCACGCCATTCATTGGAGAAAGAGCGCCGTGGAGCACATGATAGAGGCCCTTATAGACACCTGTCTTCTCCAGCGCCAGCACATCGAGAGGCTCTTCTACTACACAGATCAGATCCTGGTCGCGACCGGCATTGCTACAGATTACACACGGGTCCGTTTCGGTAATGTTAAAACAGCGCGAGCAGTAGATAATGCTCTCTTTCACGCGCACAATCGCCTCGGCCAGACGACGCGCCTGGTCGTTTGGGCTGCGCAGAATAAAGAAGGCCAGTCGCTGCGCCGTTTTTACGCCGACGCCCGGCAGCTTCGAGAATTCTTCTATCAACGCCGCTACAGGTGGTGCTATCTCGCTCATTTTTTAGAACAATCCCGGAATTCTCATGCCACCGGTGGCGCCACTAAGAAGCTTCTGCTGCGCGCCCTGTACTTTGTCAAAGGCATCTTTGGCAGCCGCCTTCACCATCACCTCCAGTTCGTCAATCTCTTCCACGCTAAATGCCTCTGGATCGATCTTGACATCGGTAATTTCAAATTTGCCGCTCATGGTGATTGTTACCGCACCACCACCAGCGGTTCCGGTGAAGAGGGTCGCCTCCAGCTCCTCTTGCATCTTCATCAATTTCTGCTGCATCTTTTGAACTTCACGCATGTTCATAAATATTTATCTCCTTATCTCGGATGAACATCCTTGATTTCCGCTTTAAACATCTCCACGACCTTTTGAACAACCGGATCGCTCGTGGCCTTTTTCTTTAGATACTCCTGCTGAGTTTCTGCTACTTTTGCTATGCTCACGCCCGAATCTGGTGTATCAGTGATTATACCAGTATTCTCTCTCACGACACCATTTCTGGCAAGAGGTGGTGGCGGACTGTTACCAGGAAGCGATATACTGGTCACCGCATTCGCTATGTCCTGCCCGCGTTGCGCCGGAGGCGACTGACGCTGTGAGACGTCTCGCTTAGCAACTGGCCGTTCGCGATGAGCTGGCTGTTGCGGCGCTATTGTCATCATCGTATTGGCTGAGCGACTGCTATCAGCACTGATCACCGTTCCAGCTACATCCGGCGGCAGCAGCCGTAGATGGCACTCCTGCCCCAGTTCTACTTTCATGGCCCATTCTATACTTTCATGGTACTCGCTTTTTTGGATGGCAGTATAATGAAAGCTTGCGTTAGCCCTGATGAACACGACTGGCAGGCCAGTAGGCTCCTGCTCTACACTAACAACCGTGTATCCATTCAAAACTGCCGCAATCTTGGACCCATCTTTGCGCGTTTTGACCCGCCGCTTGATATACTCCCAGCGTTCTTTGACTTCCTGGACCGTCAACGATGGGACGCTCTCCATCTCAGCGGACTCGGCATGCTCTGCCTCATCTTCCTGTGGAGCGGCGTCCGTCTGAGCAGGAGCAGGCTCAACCGGCTCACCGTCATCCGAATACGAGAGGGCTTCCCAATCGGGCAATGAGCTGGCGGGTGGCTCTTCACTCGCCGTTAGAGCCGGGGGAGGGGCTTCTTTCTTGACCACAGGGCTAGCTTGAGAAGGAGGAGCTGCTGCTCTCGGTGGCTCCTGGATAGGGGCAGGTCGCGAAACGGCGGGAGATGGAGCATTGGCAGCCGTTGCAGCGCCTGGCTGTCCGCCCTGCGCCCGGCGATGCAGCTCAACGCAGGCCAGAAATGCCAACTCCAGGCCAAGCTGGGGCGTTGCCACATTTTTTTGCATCAGCTCATTCTGCGCGAAGACGCGAGCGCACTCGGTCAGTTCTTCGAGCTTAAACTGTCGGGCCATCTCGGTGATTTCGCGGATCTCGTCCTGGGTGCAATCCAGAATCGTCGTGATATCCGCTCCGGCTTTGCAGAGCATCGTAGCACGCCAATAATCGGCTACCTGCGTATTAATCTGGCGCAAATCCGCTCCGGCATCGGCCAGATCGTGGATCAGATGCAATCCGCCCGGACTATCCAGTTGCGCAATGAGAGCAATAAACTTCTGGATGGCGCGCTGGTCCGCTACCCCCAGCATCGACTGCACCTGGGTGAGCGTGATATGTTGACCGGAATACGCGATAGCTTGATCGAGGATGCTCAGCGCGTCGCGCATGCCGCCAGCAGCCGCCCTGGCAATCAATTCTGCCGCGCCGCGCTCCAGCTTGATCTGCTCCTGCTCGGCGACAAAGTTCAGATGGTCCACAATCTGACGTGTGGTAAAACGTTTGAAGTTGAAGGGCTGGCAACGCGAAATCACCGTTGGCAGCATCTTATGCACATCGGTGGTCGCCATGACAAAAATAGCGTGGGGCGGCGGCTCCTCCAGCGTTTTGAGCAGTGCGTTGAAGGCTTCGGTGGTGAGCATGTGGGCTTCGTCAAGGATATAGACCTTGTACTTCCCCGTTGATGGCGGCACCATCACTTTTTCGCGCAGTTCGCGGATGCTATCGATACCGCGATTAGAGGCGGCGTCGATCTCAATCACGTTGAAAGAATTGCCTGCCGTAATCTCGCGGCACTGCTGGCACTCGTTGCACGGCTCCCCATTCTGGGGATGAAGGCAGTTGAGCGTTTTCGCCAGGAGGCGGGCGGTGCTGGTCTTGCCAGTGCCGCGGGGACCGGTAAACAGGTAAGCGTGGGCCAGTTTGCCCTCGTTCAGCGCGTTTTTCAACGTTCGGATGATAGCTTCCTGGCCGACCATCTCAGAAAACGTCTGAGAGCGCCATTTGCGGTAAAGCGATTGAGAGGCCATACTTATAACTCCCGCCTGTGTATCCTCATGACGGCCACGACATCCCCAATGAAGAAGGTATAGAAAACCGATTTTCGCCCGGTCCTGCCGGTTAGCGCAATCAGGCGCCCCTGCGGCACCCAGAGAGGTCCATTTACCGTTGCTTCCTCACGGACCTAGCGGGGTTCATGAACATCTGCCGCGCAGGACCCAATTACGCCAACCGACAGGACCGGAAGAAAATCGGTCCGTCCCGTTTAGAACTTTTTTTCCTCCGCAGGACGGTTCTATTGTACTCCTGTCCGCGAGAATTGTCAAGAAATATATTTTCCGATCAGGAGTTGGTAGCGTTCCTTCGCTTCAGACGGAATCAGGCTGCGATCCGTGATAATAGCCGTTTCGAGCGCATGAGCGCAGCCACACGCGAGCTGCGTTCGTTCCGCGGGGATCTTGCGCGCTACGTCCTGGAGAATGCGCTGCGCGTTGGCTACGTTGGCGCTAAGGTTGCCGATGACCATCTCGACCGTGACCGACTCTTCAGACTCGTGCCAGCAATCATAATCAGTGGCGCAGGCAATCACGGCATAGCATATTTCAGCTTCGCGGGCCAGCTTCGCCTCCGGCAGGGCCGTCATACCGATAATATTCATCCCTAGCTTGCGGTACACGTTTGACTCTGCCCGCGTGGAGAAGAGCGGACCCTCCATACAGACATACGCACCGCCCTGATGGACCTTCACATCCCCCAGTTCGCGCGCCGAATTGAGCAGCAGCCCGCTGAGAGTCGGACAAAACGGATCGGCGAAGGTGCAATGGACAACGATGCCACGCTCGAAAAAACTATTGACGCGACTTTTGGTGCGATCAAAGAGCTGATCGGGAATAATCAGGTCGCGTGGGGCAATATGCTCGCGCAAGCTACCCACGGCGCTCACGGAGATGATCCATTCAACGCCCAGGCTCTTGAGCGCCCAGATATTCGCGCGCACGGGGATCTCCGTCGGGCTGATGCGATGGCCGCGCCCATGACGCGGCAGGAAGGCCATCGAGACGCCCGATACGTTGCCAACCGTAATCACATCGCTGGGATCGCCAAAGGGCGTTGAGAGCCTGACTTCTTCCACCTCGGTCATACTCTGCATCTGGTATAACCCGCTACCGCCAATCACACCAATCGTCGCGTGTGGCATGAATGAAACCTCCTTGCACGCTAGAAGCTATCAAGCTTTGCTAATCCTGATGTACTGCCGCTT
>Ga0070741_10018482_pt1 | contig 11282 bp, 8 predicted proteins | sample Coa_R1_4_FD_66440 | JGI IMG/M metagenome (GOLD analysis project Ga0070741, IMG submission 66440) | Surface soil microbial communities from Centralia Pennsylvania, which are recovering from an underground coalmine fire - Coalmine... | ecosystem: Environmental > Terrestrial > Soil > Unclassified ...
TTCCTTGCCCTATTCCTTGCACTCACGATCGGCAGGGCGGGGACACCTCCCCATCAGGTACCGTGTCCCCGCTGTCGGAAGACCCGCTGCCCGTCCCGTCCCCCACCAAACCAGCCACCGCCGGCGCCACCGCCGGCGCCACCACTGGCCTGCATCACCATCTTCCGGCGGGGACGCTCGCCGCCGGCGCCGCGGGCCGGACGAAACGGGCGAACCAGTCCAGCGTCTCGGTGAGTCCCTGCTGCCAGGAGATCCGCGGCTCGAAGCCGAGCGCGGACCGGGCGAGGCTGAGGTCGGGGCACCGGCTCATCGGGTCGTCCTCCGGCCGCGGCACGTACCTGATGCGCGAGGACGACTTCGCCAGGGCAATGATCCTGGCGGCAATCTCGTTCACTGTCGCCTCGTCCGGGTTGCCGATGTTGACCGGGCCGGCCAGGTCGCTGGCCGCGAGCAGCAGCAGCCCGTGGACGGTGTCGCTGACGTGGCACAGCGACCGGGTCTGGCTGCCGTCGCCGGTGACGGTGAGCGGCTCGCCGCGCAGCGCCTGGCAGGCGAACGTGGGCACCATCCGGCCGTCGTCGGCTCGCATGCCCGGACCGTAGCTGTTGAAGATCCGCGCGATCGCGGCGTCGACGCGTCCGGTACTTGAGTATGCGGCGGTCATCGCCTCGGCGAATCGCTTCGCCTCGTCATAGACACTGCGCGGCCCGACCGGGTTCACATGGCCCCAGTAGGTCTCCGGCTGCGGGGTCTGTTCCGGGTCGCCGTACACCTCGGAGGTGGAGGCCAGGACGAACCGGGCACCGGCCCGTTCCGCGAACCTGAGCGCGTGCCGGGTGCCGAGGCTGCCTGCCTCCAGCGTCTGCATCGGGAAGCGGCCGTAGGCCGTCGGGGACGCGGGAGACGCCAGGTGCAGGACGAGGTCGACATCACCGGCCACGTCGAACGGCACCGTCACATCGCAGTTCCGGTACTCGAAGCCGGGCCACGAATGCAATCGCTTGACCAGCTCGGTGCTGCCGGTCAGCAGGTTGTCCAGGCAGACGACCGCGGTGCCTGCCTCGAGCAGCCGCCGGCAGACGTGCGCGCCCACGAACCCGGCGCCTCCCGTCACGACCGCGCGGCGGAACACTCTCGTCATCGTCACGTCGCCTCCGCGGGGTTTCATCGTGGCGCCCGCTACCCGGCCGGCCTGACCCCAAACGGCGGCGGCTACCTTACCCGGTTCCAGAACCGCAACTGGGCGCACCTGGCGAGGAAATCGGCAGGTGAGCTCTGGTCGAGGGCGATGAAGCCGTCGTCGAGCGGATCCGCCAGGCCGCACGCCTGGAACAGCGGCAGCACGTCAGCGGTATAGCCGATGAACTTCGCGTGCGCGTAGGCGTCGGTGACGAAGTCCCTCGCCGCCGGGACCGAGGCCAGCTCGGCCGCGCCGTCCTTCGAGGCGAGGATGGCCACGGCGTCGTAGAGCACCGAGGGCGCGCCGTCGATCTGCTGGCCAGCCGGTATCCGGGTGCCGTTCCCGGTGTCGATACCGCTGATGGCTGGGGCGACGAGCTCGGTCGTCACGTGCTGCTCGGCGGCGGCCGTGCGCAGGTGCTCGAGCGCCGCCGCGTCCGTCCCGTCGGTGACCAGCACGCCGAGCTTGCGGCCGGCGAAGCTGTCCGGGCCGTTGGCGATGATGCTGAGCGCGGGCGAGGGCGGCAGGTCGGTCACCGGCTCCCTGGCCGGGGTGAGGCGTTCCGGCAGCCCGTCGAGGCCGAGCCCGGCCGCGACGCCGGCCGCCAGGTCTTCGTGGACGTTGCGCAGCCCGGCCACCATCCGCTGGCGGATTTCCGCCCGTTCGCACTTGCTCAGCTCGAAGACGAACGCGTCGATCACGTGCCGTCGCTCGATCTCGGTCTGGCTGACGAAGAACTGCCGTGCCTGGCTGTAGTGGTCCGCGAAGCTCGCCGCCCGCAGCCGCCGTTTCGGGCCGGCCGTCGCACCGTCCGGGTACGTCGTGAAGCCGGCCGCCGGGTCCTCGCGCGGGCCGCCCTCGGCGCCCCACGAGTTCGGCTCGTAGTTGACCCTGGTCACCGGGTTCAGCGTGGTCGTCATGTGGCCGTCCTGCTGGAACATGGCGACCGGGCAGCGGGGCGCGTTGACCGGCAGCTGCATGAAGTTCGGGCTGCCGAGGCGCTTGAGCTGGGTGTCAAGGTAGGAGAAGTTGCGGCCCTGAAGCAGCGGGTCGTCGGTGAAGTCGATGCCGGGCACGATGTTCTGCGTGCAGAACGCCACCTGCTCGGTCTCGGCGAAGAAGTTGTCCACCACGCGGTCGAGGACCAGCCTGCCCACCCGGCGGATCGGCACCTCTTCCTCGGGAATGATCTTGGTGGGGTCGAGGACGTCGAAGCCGAACCGGTCGGCGAACTCGTCGTCGAACAGCTGGAGCCCGAGTTCCCACTCGGGGAACTCGCCGCTGCTGATGGCGTCCCACAGGTCCCGGCGGTGGAAGTCGGGATCGGCGCCGTTGATCTTGATCGCCTCGTTCCACACCACCGACTGCATGCCCTGCTTCGGCTTCCAGTGGAATTTCACGAATGTCGATTTCCCCGCGGTGGTCACCAGCCGGAAGGTATGTACCCCGAAACCTTCCATAAAGCGGAACGAGCGGGGGATTGCGCGATCGGACATGATCCACAGCAGCATGTGGGCGGATTCCGGCATCAGCGAGACGAAGTCCCAGAAATTGTCATGGGCGGTCTGCGCCTGCGGGAATCCCCGGTCCGGTTCCTGCTTGGCCGCGTGCACCACGTCGGGGAACTTCATCGCGTCCTGGATGAAGAAGACCGGGATGTTGTTGCCGACCAGATCCCAGTTGCCTTCCCTGGTGTAGAGCTTGACCGCGAACCCGCGCACGTCTCGTGCCAGGTCGAAGGAGCCCTTGTTGCCGGCCACCGTGGAGAACCGGACGAATGCCTCGGTCCGGCGGCCCGCCTCGGCGAACAGGTCCGCCCGGGTAAGGTCGGTGAGCGGTTCGTAATTCTCGAAGTACCCGTGTGCCCCGAACCCGCGGGCGTGCACCACCCGCTCCGGTATCCGCTCGTGGTCGAAGTGGAACAGCTTCTCCCGGAAGTGGAAATCCTCGAGCACGGCGGGCCCGCGCTCCCCGGCCCGTAGCGTGTTCTGGTCGTCGCCGACCACCACGCCCTGTTGCGTGGTCAGCCTGGCCTGGCCTTCGCCGGCGATCTGATGGGTCTCACCGCCGTTCCCGCGGTGCTTGCTTGTGTCGTCGATGTGAGTCATCTGGCGCCGCTACCCATCCCGGCGGAGTTATGCGTCCCGCCGGGAGGGAGCGACTTGCCGGTCAATCGCCGCGGCCCGTCACCGCGTCCCTGGCCTTGTCGGCCGCCGCCGCGGCGGGGCCGGTGGCCTTGAGCACGCCGGGAGACGGCGGCGTGTGCGGATGCGGCCGCGTCGGCGCGTTCTTCTTCGCCGCCGCGAGCTTGCTGCCGAGTTCGTCGGCCGCCGACGCGCTCAGTGCCGTCCGCAGGCCAGGCCAGACCTGGTTCTCCTCGAACGCGATGTGCTCCACCGCGGCCGCGGTGAACGTGCTGAGCAGCTGCTCGAACTCCGAATCGCTGGCATCCAGCTTGTCGAGCTTGTTCAGCACCTCCTTGGCCTCCTGCTCCTGGCCGGTCGCTTCGTCCGCCAGCCGGTCACCGTCCGTGAGATGTTCGCGCACGGCGGGCCAGAAGTGCATCTCCTCGACGGCCTCGTGCCGCGACTCCTCGATGATCAGTTGCTCCGCCATGCGCTTGCGGAGCAGCAGCTGATCGTCGCTCGCGCCGGTCGCCCTGGTCGGGCCCGTTTCGAGCTCGGCCAGCATGCGCCTGACCTCCTGATGGTCCTCGCTGAGGACATCGAATACGTTCCCCATCCGTCCTCCATTCATCGGATCCGTCGTCGCTCCCCAGCGGCGGCCAAGCCAAACCTCGGGCGTTTCCGGCCCGGCGGCGAGGGCAGCGGTAAAACCACCATGGAGCACATCGTCAAGGCTTTGCGGCCCGCCGCCCTGGTCGTGGCGGCCGCCGTCGTGTTCGCGCTCGGCACCGCGTTCCTCATCGCGGCCGACGGGACGCTGGCGCCGTCAAGCATGGGCGCCTCGAGCGACCTGGCCCAGGCGGCCAGGTGGCTCCAGTTCCTGGCCGCGCTGGTCGCGCTGGCCGCGGTCTGCTGGGCCGGCTGGGAACTGGTGCAGCGCAGCGAATGGATCGGCGGGTTCGAGCTGGCCGCCGCGGCGCCGGGCACGTTGATGATCATGATCGGGCTGCTGGCCAGCGCCGCCTCGAACGGCGCCGATCCAGCGGCGGCCGTGATCGTGGCGGTGGGCATCGGCGCCTGGGCGCTGCTGGTGCTCAGCCGGGCGGCCCGCACCTCGCTGGCCGAACAGTCCGCCCGTGCGGTCACCAGGAAACCGCAGGCCGAGCTGTGGCTCGCCGCGGCGGTCGGGCTGCTCGTCCTGGCGATCGGTTACGGCTTCACCTCCGCCGGCGGGAGCCGCGGGCCCGGCATCGCGGCCGGCATCCTCGAGGCGGCGGGGATCGGGATACTGGCCGGGTCGCTCGTCGCGGCCAGGGAGCGCGGATACGTGCGCACTCGCCCCGTGCCCAGCGTGCTCGCCGGTCTCGCCCTGCTGGCCATATCGTTCCTGGCCGCCGCCATCGTCGCGGGCCTGGCGCCGGCGACGCTCACCGCGCTCGGCGCGGGCCTGGCGGTCGCCGCCGCCATCGAGCTGGCCGCCGTCGTGGTGCTCGGCCTGGCCGCCTGGACCCGGGTCCGGGAGCTGTACCCGTAATGGTCCCGCCCGCCGGGTTCCGCGACAGCTGGCGGACGGTGCGGGGGCTGCGCCTGCACGCGCTCGAGTCGGCGTCGCCGTCGCCCGCCGTGGCCCTGCTGCCCGGACTGGTGACCGCCAGCCGCTCGATGGTGCCGCTGGCGCGTGCGCTGACCGCCAAGGGCATCCAGGTGCGGATTCTGGACCCGCCTGGCTTCGGCTACAGTGACAAGCCCCGGCGATCGCTATCGGTCGGCGAACAGGCGGCACTGGTCGCGGAATGGCTGGCCGCGAGCTACGGCGCACCAGTCCAGCTGCTCGGCAATTCGTTCGGCACGCAGGTCGTCGCCGCCGTCGCCGCCGGCCATCCGCATGCCGTGGCGCGGCTGATCCTGCTCAGCCCCACGATGTCGCCCTATGCCCGGCGGCGGCTGCGCTGGCTGGCGACGCTGCCCGCGCCTGAAACGCCCTTCTCCCCGCGACGGGAGTCCCGGTGGCGCGTCCGGCTCCTTGGCCGCGTGCATCGTGCCCTCGGCGATCAGCCGTCCCTCCGGGTCCTCAACGTTGCCGAGTACTGCTGCGCCAGCCTGCCGCGTGCGATCGGCACCCTGCGCATGGCGGCGCGGGACCCGATCGACCGGGCGCTGCCGCGGATCGGTGCACCCGTGCTTGTCATCCGGGCCGAGCACGATCGCCTGTCGTCACCGGACTGGGCCGGACGGCTCGCCGCGCTGGCGCCCGACGGCCAGGTCGCGCACCTGCCCGGGGCCGGTCACGATGTCTTCCACCGGGCCCCGGACACGGTGGCCGCCGTGGCCGCGCCGTTCCTGGTTTCGGGGGCTGGATCCCAGGTAGCACGATCGGAATGAAGGACGCTGAGCGCTCGTGGTAAGCGCCGGACGCGCCGTGGCCGAGTTCGACTCAGCCAGCGCGATGATGCGGGTGCTGGGAGCCGCGCTGAACGGGCACGAGGCGCCCGTGCTCGCGCTGTTCCCGCCGCGGGCAGGCCGGCTGCTCGAGCCCTCCGTCGACTGGCTGGTGGGCCGGATCGAGCGCCTGCCCGAATCAGCGCTGGCGGCCATCTACCGCCAGTCGGGCCGGATGGACGCGGTCACCGCCAGGCGCGTCGGCGAGGTCCGCGCGGACCAGCTCGCTTCCTGGGTGGTCCAGCACTATCCGCGGCGGCGCTATCCGGTCGTGTTCATCGGGTCGTCGAACGGTGCGCTGACCCATCTGGCCGCCGCGCTCGGCGCGCCGTGGCTGCCGCAGACGCTGCTGCTCGCCGTCAAGACGGGCGGCCTGGACCCGGACGAGCCGGCCGCGGACATGCGGGCGATGAGCCCGGCCGGGCAGCGGTTCCTCGCGGCAAATCCCGGCATGGCGCTCCATCACATGCACGACCCCGTCCAGGACCGGCTGATGATCGCGGGGATGGCCTACTTCCGGGTCAAGTTCCGCCAGCTGCCCGCGCCGTACCGTGCCTTCCTGGCCGAATGCCTTGAACCCGGCGGCACGGTCGTCGTGGTCGACTGCACGCGCACGTGGCCGGTGACCACCGTCGGCGACCGGCATGTGTTCCAGTTCGGCGCGCTGGGCGGAGCCACCGAGCGCGAGTTCCAGCACGGCAGTTCCCGGGTCGTCGAGTTCCTCCGCCGGCAGGGCGCGCGCCGGGACAGGTGGCAGCCGCCCGTCGCCGATCAGCAGAGCCCGGAGGCGGAATGGGGCTTCGCGGAGCCGCTCGCCACCGACATCGACGCCCTCGCCGGCGAACTGGGGCTGACGGTGGAACGGCTGCGCTTCGGCGAGCCGGAGGACACCAGCCCGCTGATCGCGGAGCTGTTCCGCCACTGGTACGCGGACCAGGGCCTGCCGTCGAGCCGGCTACTCGTCAGCTCGTTCCTGCTCATGGACCCCATGCTGACCATACGCACCAGGTCGGTGCCGTACTGGGCGCTGTTCGGCACTCAGCCGTCGCTGGACCGGCTCACTGGCTACCTGTCGGGCACGAGCGCCTACGACGACATCCGGCTGACCGTCTTCCCGCACGGCGCGCATTCCATCGGCCTGCCCACCGCGGAGCAGTGGCGGGCCGCGACTGGGTACGCCAGCCGGCATGGCGAGCTCGTCGCGGTGGACCCGGACCGCTATCCCCGGCATTTCCGTGCCCTTACCGGCTTCCATCATGAGCTGCGCGGTCTGCCCCGCGCGCCCGCGGCGCCGCCGCTCACCTGGGATGCCGCTCGCCGCTACCTGGCCAGCCACGCGACGTCCCACAACGCGACGTTCGGCGCGGAGTCGGACCGCGACCCGGCACGGTAAGGAGTCCTGGCGGTGCTCCTCGATGTCCGCCTCGACGCGTTCCTCGAACGGCTTCAGCTGGTCGTAGAGCTTCTTCGGCGGGACTGGCTTACCCTGTTCGCCCGGCTCGCCCACCAGCCATGGCGCGGCTTCCACCGCGGTCCGCCACGCGGCCTCGGCCGCGTCGCCTTCTGGCTCCGGTTCCGGCGGCCTGCCGATCGGCTCTATCTGGTCCAGGTAGACGTTGGTGTACCTGCCGCGGGTCTCCTCGTGGTACACCAGCCGGACCCGCTGGCCCTGCAGCCGCTTCGCGCGCTCCCCGATGTCCTCGCGGAACGTGCTGTACTCGGCACCGTTGTCGTCCTTGGTGACATACCGGACGTTGCCGTTCCGCGTCTCCACGGTGCGGACCTCGGACAGCGTAACTTCTGCCTGCATCGCGATCAGTGGTTACGCAGCGCCTTGACCAGTTCCGACTTGTTCATGGCGGACCGGCCCTTGATGCCGATCTCCTTCGCCTTCTTGACCAAGTCCTGCTTGGTCCACTCGTTATAGGACGGGCTCTTGCCGCCCTTGCGGCCCACGCTCTTGGATGAGGAGCCCGCGCTCGCGTTCGCGATTCGCGCGGACTTCTCCTTGCTTTCGCCCTTCTCCCGAAGCTTGCGGTAGGTCTTCTCGTCCTTGATCTGCGCCTTTGGCATGGCCTCTCCCCTTGTATCGCTATGCTTTGCCTTCACCTTGCCGACGTCGACCAGCCCAAACCTCGGGGGCGCATAGCGGGCGGGCGGCCGGGTAGCCGCCGCGCATGGCGAAAACCGGATGCAACCTGGCACAGCAGCTGATCGCCGCGCACCTGGTTGCGGGCGAGATGCGGGCGGGCACCGAGATCGCGCTTTCGGTCGATCAGACCCTGACCCAGGACGCAACCGGGACGCTGGTCATGCTGGAGCTGGAAGCGCTAGGCCTGGATCGCGTGACGACCGAGGTCTCGGTCCAGTACGTCGACCACAACCTGCTCCAGGCGGACAGCAAGAACCCGGACGATCACCTGTTCCTCCGCTCCGCCTGCCGGCGCTTCGGGCTGTGGTACTCCAAGCCGGGCAACGGCGTCTCGCACCCCGTGCACATGCAGCGGTTCGGCATCCCCGGCAAGGTCCTCGCGGGCTCCGACAGCCATACCTGCGCGGCCGGCTCCCTGGGCATGCTGGCGGTCGGCACCGGCGGCCTCGACGTGGCGATGGCGATGGCGGGGGAGCCGCTGTACCTGCGGATGCCGGAGATCTGGGGCGTCGAGCTCACCGGCAGCCTGCCCGACTGGGTATCGGCGAAGGACGTCGTGCTGGAGATGCTCCGGCGGCACGGCGTCAAGGGTGGCGTCAACCGGATCATCGAGTACCACGGCGACGGCCTGTCCGGGCTGACCGCGATGGACCGGCACGTCATCGCGAACATGGGCGCCGAACTCGGCGCGACCACCACCGTGTTCCCGGCGGACGAGGCGGTGCGCGAGTTCCTGTGCACCGAGGAGCGCGAGCAGGACTACAGAGAGCTTCGCGCCGAGCCGGGGGCCGGCTACGACGTCACCGACCGCATCGACCTGTCCGCGCTCGAGCCGCTGATCGCCAGACCGTCCAGCCCGGGCAACGTGGTCCCGGTCCGTGAGGCGGCCGGCGAGCCGGTCTTCCAGGTCGTGGTCGGCTCGTCGGCCAACCCCGGACTGCGCGACTTCGCGATCGTCGCGGAGATCGTCAAGGGACGGCAGAGCCAGGACCAGGTCTCGTTCGACATCAACCCCACGTCGCGGCAGATCCTCGCCGACCTGACCGCCGGCGGATGGCTGCTCGACCTGATAGCGGCGGGTGCCCGGATCCACCAGTCCGGCTGCCTGGGCTGCATCGGGATGGGTCAGGCGCCGGCCACCGGACGCAACAGCCTGCGCACCGTCCCGCGGAACTTCCCCGGCCGGTCCGGTGCGGCGGAGGACTCGGTCTGGCTGTGCTCGCCGGAGACCGCCGCGGCCGCGGCGCTGACCGGCGAGATCACCGACCCGCGGGACCTCGGGATGGCCTATCCGCGGCTCGCGCTGCCCCAGCGCACGCACGTCACGACCTCGATGCTCGTCCCCCCGCTCCCTGTCGCGCAGGCGCGGGAACAGGACCTGGTCAAGGGCCCGAACATCGCGTCCATGCCGGATTTCGACCCACTGCCCGACCGCCTTGAGGGGCCGGTCGAGCTCAAGGCCGGCGACAACGTCTCCACCGACGAGATCCTCCCGGCGGGCGCCGAAGTGCTGCCGCTGCGCAGCAACATCCCGGCGATCTCCGCGTACGTGTTCCGCCAGATCGACCCCGAGTACGCGAGCCGCGCCGACGGACCGCACGTCGTGGTGGCCGGCGAGAACTACGGTCAGGGGTCCTCCCGCGAGCACGCGGTCATCGCGCCCCGGTACCTCGGCCTGCGCGTGGTCATCGCGAAGTCGTTCGCCCGCATCCACTTCCAGAACCTGGCGAACTTCGGCATTCTCCCGCTCCGGTTCGCCGATCCGGACGACTACGACACCATCGACCGGGGCGACCTCGTGACGTTCGACGACCTGCGCGGCCAGCTAGCCACGGGAGAGCCATCCGTAACGGCCACCAGCCACGGCCGCGACATACACCTACTTCACGACCTGTCCGAACGCCAGGTCGCCATGGTCCTAGCAGGCGGCCGCATCCCCCACGCCCGCCACACCTAAAGCGCCACACGAAGCCCCGCCCCGCCCGCGTCCGCCCCGCCCACGCCAGCCCCGCCACCCCGCGCCCACCCGCGTCGTGCACCCGCGCCACCCCAGCCCACCCGCACCTCGCCCGCGCCACCCACCCCGTGCCACCCAACCCGCGCCCCACCCGCGCCAGCCCGCCCGCGCCAGCCGTGCCACCCAACCCCGCGCCCCACCCGCGCCAGCCCAACCGCACCAGCTCAACCCACGCCCATGTCACGATATTTGGGCTTATGCCGGGCGCACCGTCAGGTGCGCCAGATTATTGCGGGCGGTTACCCCGTGCTGGCGAATTGCGCGCGCGTGTCGTGCCGGTTGTCGGCAGGCTGCCGGGCCTGGCCGCGCGCCGTCTGTGCCTGGAGTGCGGTGTGCGGCTACCGGGATAGGAGCGCACCGGCAGTCCCGCCAGCAACGTAGAAGATTACCCCTTCGTGGAGGATCGACCCCCGTACGCGAGGGCCGCGTTACCACAAAGGGAAAAACCGCCACGTTAACCGAGGCCCATCGAGCCTGCCGCTGACCCACCGGGCAGCTAGCGATCGGGGCACGCCCCGGAACAAGCCAGCAGAATCCGAACCGGCAGGGTAACTGTCCGCATAATTTCAGGATTGCCTCGCCGGGTCAGCCCGTGCAGCGGAAGAGCAAGGCCATATCGCGACAAACCCAGATATATCCCTTCTGCTCCGCGAAGCCCTTTCTAGCATCGAAATAGATTTTAAAATCGGCGATTCCTAACGGCAGTGGCGCATCTACCCGTGTTAATATTCGAGTAATGAACAGAGATCGTGCAAGACCTCGAAAGAACTCGGGTGGACGGCCGGGAGAGCAGCCCCGGCGCGACCTCCCCGGTCTCGCCCTGGCCGCCCAGCTCACCAAGGCGGCCGGGCCCGGCCGGCGGTACGCCGGGCAGGACGACGCCGAGGTGGTGGTCGCGGCCGGGCGGTGGGATGCCATCGAGTCCTGGATCTACGCCCAGAAGCTCGCCGCCGCCCGGGAACTGGTGCGGCGCCGTCCTGCCGCCGGGGCGGTGACCCGGATCCCGGGCGCAGTGCCGTCGGTGTGGCGCAAGGACCTGGGTGCCGAGATTGCCTGCGAGCTGGCCGTGACGACGCACGCGGCGGAGACGCTGACGGGCTTGGCGGTGGTGCTGGAGACTCGGCTGCCGCTGACCGCCGCCGCCCTCGACGCCGGGATACTGAACGCCTCGAAAGCGCGGCTGATAGCGGATGAAACCGCCGTCCTGACCGACGAGCAGGCCGGGCAGGCCGAGGCCGAGATCGCGGATAAGTGGGCAGGCCAGACGTGGTCGCGGATCCGTGACCTGATCACCCGCGCCGTCGTCAACGCCGACCCCGAGGCCGCCATCAAGCGCCGCGAGCAGGCCGAGCGGGAAGAGGCGCGGGT
>Ga0070741_10018483_pt1 | contig 11282 bp, 7 predicted proteins | sample Coa_R1_4_FD_66440 | JGI IMG/M metagenome (GOLD analysis project Ga0070741, IMG submission 66440) | Surface soil microbial communities from Centralia Pennsylvania, which are recovering from an underground coalmine fire - Coalmine... | ecosystem: Environmental > Terrestrial > Soil > Unclassified ...
CGGCACAGACCTGGTGGTGGAAGGCGCTCGCTCCGTTCGGTTCCTGATCGATCTGACACGTGCCGGGCTGTCGTATATCCGCCGTCGGAACGGGGTGTGTCTGATCGGTGCGACCACCACGCTGGCGGATCTCGAGAGCTCGACGGTGGTGCACGCGCTGGCAGGCGGGCTGCTCTCGCGGGCGGCGGCGACGTGCGGGTCGGTGCAGATCCGCAATCTTGCGACGCTGGGGGGCAACCTGGTGAATGCTTCTCCGGCAGCGGATATGAGCACGCCGCTGGTGGCCCTGGATGCCTCGGTTGTAATAGCCAGCGAACGCGGGCGTCACAAGCTGCGGCTGACCGAATACATGAAGCGGACGCGGGAAGGCGGGCGCGAAGACTCGCTGCTGATAGAAATCGCGATTCCCGAACCGCCACACGGCGCGCGATCGGGGTGGAGCTTCCAGAAGTTCGGCCGCACCGAGCTGGATATCTCGCTGGTGAACGCCGCGGCGGGTCTCCAACTGGATGGGCGCGGCCGTGTGAAATGGGCGCGGCTGACGCTCGGCGCGGTGGCGCCGGAGCCGTTCCGCGCGTTCGGGGTGGAGCAAATCCTGGAAGGGCGCGAGTTCGATCATATACTGCTCGCCGAGGCGGGCGAAGAAATTCTACGTGAGGTGCAGCCGATATCCGATGTCCGGGCCTCGGCGGAGTTCCGGCGGGAACTGAGCCGGGTGGTAGGCGGACGGGCGCTGGAGGACTGCGCCGCGCAGGCGGGGTGCCTTTTATGAAAACCATGCCGTTGGGTGTGACGGTGAATGGCGAAATCCGGGAGTGGACGATTGCGCCGGGCGATCTGCTTCTGGATGTATTGCGGCGCCAAGGCTACTTCGGCGTGAAGCGCGGATGCGAAAAAGGCGAGTGCGGCGCATGCACCGTGCTGCTGAACGACAAAGCCGTGAACTCGTGCCTGGTATTTGCCGCGCAGGCCGAAGGCTGCGAGATTCTGACAATCGAAGGGTTGGCCCGCGGGGAAGAACTCGATCCGTTGCAAGAGGCGTTTCTCGATCACGGCGCGGTGCAGTGCGGGTTTTGCACGCCGGGAATGATCCTGGCGGCCAAAGCGCTGCTGGACCGGCAACCGGACCCGACTGAAGAACAGGTGCGGGATGCGCTGGCCGGCAATTACTGCCGCTGTACCGGATATCGCAAGCCGGTGGAAGCGGTGCTGGCGGCCGCGGCGAAGCGGAAACCCGCGGTACCGGGGCGCCCTGCAAAGGAGGTATCGCGATGAATACCTCGGTGGTAGGCAAGAGCCTGCGGAAGGTCGATGGCATGAAGCTGGTGACCGGTGCGCCGGCGTTCACCGATGATATTCAAATGCTGGGCATGCTGTATGGAAAGATCCTGCCGAGCCCGCACGCGCACGCGCGCATTAAGCGAATTGACACGAAGAAAGCGAAAGCGCTTGCGGGAGTGCACGGGGTCCTCACGTATGAAGATGTGGCGAGGGTTCCACACACGACGGCTGGGCAGATGTGGCCGGAGCCTTCGCCGTACGACACATACCTGTTGGACTCAAAGGTGCGGTTCGTGGGCGACCGGGTGGCGGCGGTGGCAGCCGAGACGCGCGCGATTGCCGAACACGCGCTGCGGTTAATCGAAGTCGAATATGAAATTCTGCCGGCCGTGCTGGACATGGAACGGGCGATGGAACCGGGCGCGCCGGTGATCCATGACGAGCGGGATTCGAAGAACATCTACGATGCCGAGCACAACGTGGCCGCGCACATTCTGCGGGAGATCGGAAACGTGGAGGAGGGTCTTCGGGAAGCCGATTTTGTTTTCGAGCGCGAGTACCGGACGCAGCGGCAGCAGCACGCGATGCTGGAGCCGCACATCACGATCAGCTGGCTGGAAGCGGATGGACGGCTGGTCATCCGGAGCAGCACGCAGGTTCCGTACCATTGCCGGCGCCAGGTGGCGATGATCCTGGGCATCCCGGTGGGCCGCGTGCACGTGATCAAGCCGCGCATCGGCGGCGGGTTTGGCGGCAAACAGGAGATGCTGCTCGAAGACATCTGCGGCGCACTGACACTGGCGACGCGGCGACCGGTGAAGATCGAATATACGCGCGAAGAAGAGTTCTACATGGCGCGCAGCCGGCATCCGCAGATCCTGCGACTGAAGATGGGGGTGAAGCGCGACGGAACCGTGGTGGCAAGCCATCTCAAGGTGCTGGCTTCGACTGGCGCCTATGGTAGTCATGCGAGCACGGTGCAGGGCAACACGGGAAGCAAGGTGCTGCCGCTGTATCGGGCGCCCAATCTGCGGTTCGAATGCGATGTGGTGTATACGAACACGCCGGTGGCGGGAGCGTTTCGCGGTTACGGATGCCCGCAGGGCTTTTTCGCGCAGGAGAGCCTCGCCGATGAAATTGCGCAGAAGCTGGGAATCGATCCCATCGATTTTCACCGGAAGAATGCGATTCGGCTGGGCGATGTGGATCAGCTCTCGGCGCAGCTCGGGGAGGGCAAGGAAGGTCTGCCGCGCGTGGTACGGAGCTGCGGCCTGCCGGAATGCCTGACGCGCGGGGCGGCGGCGATCGAGTGGGATCGCAAGCGGCATTCCGAGCCGGAGCGCGGCAGCCCAGTGAAGCACGGGGTAGGGATGGCGTGCGCGATGCAGGGCAGCGGAATCGCGGGTCTGGACTGGGCGTCTGCATTTCTGAAAATGAACGAGGACGGCTCATTCTGCCTGCAGGTGGGCGCTTCGGACGTGGGCGCGGGCGCCGATACGGTGCTGGCCCAGATCGCGGCGGAGACGCTCGGCGTGACGCTCGATAAGATCATCATCGCGTCAGGAGATACGGATTTCACGCCGTACGACACGGGCGCGTACGCTTCCAGCACGACTATCATTTCCGGCGGCGCGGTGAAGAAGGCGGCGGAGAAAGTGCGCGCGCAGATGTTCGGGCTGGCCGCGAAGATGCTCGATACGACGGTCGAAAATCTGTCGTGCGGGAATAACGAGATTCGCGCAGACGGGCAGCCGGGGAAAACCGTGAAGATCGCGGATGTGGCGATGCAGGCGTTGTACAAGGAAAAGCTGCAGATCATGGATGCCGCGTCGCATTTCAACACGGACAGCCCTCCGCCGTTCTCGGTGACATTTGCCGAGGTGGCGGTGGACACGCAGACCGGGAAGGTGCGGGTCGAGCGATTGGTGACGGCAGTGGATCCGGGGGTCGCGATCAATCCGATGCAGGCAGAAGGACAGGTGGAAGGAGCGGTTACGCAAGGGCTCGGATTCGCGCTGACGGAGGGGTTGATGCTGGACGAGGCGGGCCGGCCGGTGAATGCGAATTTTCTCGATTACAAGATTTTCTCGGCGAAGGACATGCCAAAGCTGACGACGATTCTGGTCGAGACGGAGGAGCCGCTGGGGCCGTATGGCGCGAAGTCGGTTTCCGAGGTTCCGATCAACGGGGTGGCGCCGGCAATCGCGAATGCGATCTTCCATGCGGTCGGAGTGAGGATACGGAAGCTGCCGATGGGGCCGGAAGATGTGCTGCGGGCGCTGTACGAGCGACAGCAGGAACACGAAAAAGAGGAGGCGCTGGTCAGTCAATGAGCGCAACGATTGCGGAAGTCCTGAATTGCGAGCGGCTCGCCGAGCGCGCGCAGGCGTATGAGGCGGAGATCGTCGGCTTTTTGCGAGACCTGATCGCAATCCCGGCGGAGAGCGGCCAGGAAGCGCCGGTGATCACGCGCATCGGCCAGGAGATGCTCAAGGTCGGTTTCGACGATGTCCGCGTCGATGGATTGGGCAATATTCTCGGCCGCATCGGGTCGGGGAAGACGGTCGTGATGATGGATTCCCACACCGATACTGTGGGGGTCGGGGATCCGAAAGAGTGGAACTGGGATCCGTATCGAGGCAAAGTCGAGAACGGGTATGTGTACGGACGCGGGGCGTGCGACCAGCGCGCCGGTATGGCCAGCATGGTATACGCGGGCAAGCTGATTAAAGAATTGGGGCTCGGCGGCGATTACACGCTGTACGTGGTCGGGTCGGTGATGGAAGAAGACTGCGACGGGCTGCCGTGGGTCTACATTCTGAACGAAGACGGCATCCGGCCGGATTGCGTGGTGATTACCGAGCCTTCGAGCCTGCGGATCTATCGCGGGCATCGCGGGCGCATGGAAATCGAAGTTCACCTGCGCGGGAAGTCATGCCATGCGAGCGCTCCCGAGCGCGGCGATAACCCGATCTACAAAATGAGCCGGCTGGTGGAGGAAGTGGAGCGGCTGAATACCCGCCTGCGGCAGGATCCGTTTTTGGGAAAGGGCACGATTGCGGTGACGGAGATCCGGTCGCTATCGCCCTCGCTATGCGCGGTACCAGGAGCCTGCTCGATTCATCTGGACCGCCGGCTGACAGTGGGCGAGACCAAGGAGAGCGCGGTGGCGGAGGTGCGGGCGCTGGCGGGGGCGGAGCATGCGGAGATCGAAATCCTGCAGTACGACCGGCCGAGCTACACGGGGCTGCGATATCCGATGGAAAAATATTATCCGACCTGGGTGCTGGAGGAAGAGCACCCGGTGACACAGGCGGCGGTCGGCACGTATCGCGCGTTATGGCAGCGAGCGCCGGTGGTCGATAAATGGACGTTCAGCACCAATGGCGTGGGATCGATGGGGTTGATGGGGGTGCCGACCATCGGATTTGGGCCGGGAGAAGAAGAAGTGGCGCATAGCGTGGGCGAGCGGGTGCCGATTGCGCACCTGGTTGCGGCCGCGCAGTTCTATGCGGCGTTTCCGTTGATTTTCGCTGGGCAGAAGACCCATGGCTGAGTTGAGTCCGATTCCGTTGCCCCTGCTGTGGCGGCGCGCTGCTCTGGAATATGAGCGGGAAGGGAAGATCTTCGATCTGCCGAAGGAGAAGTTCTTCCGAGGGATTCCGGGGTTGGATTTATCGGTGTTGTTTCACGGGCAGCGGGCGGCCACTCCGTTGGGGCCGGCCGCTGGACCGCACGGGCAACTGGCGCAGAACATTGTCCTCTCGTGGCTGGGCGGGTCGCGGATCATCGAGTTGAAAACCATTCAGATTCTGGACCACGTGAAGATTCCGCGGCCGTGCATCGATGCGGCGAGCGTGGGCTACAACGTGGAATGGTCGCAGGAGCTGACGCTCGAACAGTCGCTGCGCGAGTATGTGGGCGCGGCCATGTTCCTGGAGATGTTGAAGGCTTCTGAACTGCTTGGCGAGGGGATTCCGTCAGAGACCATCTTCGACATGAGCGTGGGCTACGGCCTGGAGGGCATCCGGTCGGCTCGCGTGCGCACGTGGATCGAATCCATGAAGGATGCCACTCCCGTGATCGATGAATTGCGCGCAGGGTTACCGGGTCCGTGTCGCGATCTGGAGTTCCCGGCGGGGGTCAGCGACACGGTCAGCCTTTCGACGTTTCACGGATGTCCGGCGGAGGAGATCGAAGGGATCGTGAGATTCCTGCTGCGCGAGATGGGCTGCCATGTGTGCATCAAGCTCAACCCAACGCTGCTGGGACGAGAAGAAATCGAACACTTACTGCGCGATGTTCTGGGGTACCGCGAAATCCAGCTCCATCCGCCAGCGTTTCAGAATGATCTCCGGTTCGATGAGGCCGTGGACCTGATCCCGCGTCTTCAGTACGAGGCCTATTTATGCGGGCGCAGCCTCTCGGTGAAGTTCACGAATACGCTGGTGGTGAAGAATCACAAGGGCATTTTCCATGACGAAGTCATGTACATGTCCGGGCCGCCGCTACACGTGATCGCCTTGAACCTGGCGCAGAAGTTCCGGGAGCGCGTGAATGTGCCGGCGTCATTCTCCGGAGGCGTGGATGCGCATAACTTCGCCAAGGTGGTTGCGCTCGGGTTCGTTCCGGTGACAACGTGCACGGACCTGCTGCGGCCTGGAGGGTACGGGCGCCTGGTCCGGTACCTGGAGAATCTTGGCACCGAGATGCGGGCGCTCGGGGTTTCGAATGTGGCCGATTACGCCGGGCGCTTCCAGGGCAGGGAAAGCGAGATGGTGGCCGAGGCCGCGGCTAATCCGCGGTACGGCTGGGAGCGGAACAAGGGCACGCCGCGGAAGATCGGAACGAAGCTCTGGCTGTATGACTGCATCAATTGCGATAAGTGCGTGCCGGCGTGTCCCAATGACGCCAACTTCGTTTACGAGACGACGCCGGACAAAATCGAGTACGACAACTTCGAATTGCAGCCTGGGGTGATCCGCCGTGTGCCGGGCGGCGTGCTGAGAATCCTGAAGGCGAAGCAGTTTGCGAACTATGCGGACGCCTGCAACGACTGCGGCAATTGCGACGTTTTCTGTCCCGAGGAAGGGGGGCCGAACACGGAGAAGCCACGATTTTTCAGCTCGGCGGAGAGCTACCGGAGACACGCGCGCGAGAGCGCTTTCTACATCGATTGGAAAGCGAAGGCAATTTACGGCACTCTGGGCGGAAAAGCTTATGTCCTGAGGATGGATCCGGCGGCAGACCGAGCCTGGTTCGAAACCGAAACCGCGGAAGTGGAACTTCGGCTGTCGGGGCCCGAGCCGCTGAGCTGGCTACCGAAGCCGGGCGCCCGGCCTGCCGAGACGATCGATATGCTTGCATATTTCAAATTGAAAATTTTGATGGAATCGATTTCCGACCCGTCACACGTGCATTTCGCCAATGTCCCGGGTCTCGAGGAGGCGGCGCATGCGCATTAGTCCAGCCGTTGAGATCAAGAGAGCTCTATTCAAAGGGCGCGACTGGCTGACGACCCAGGAATGGACCGAGGCGGAGATCGACGTCATGTTGGACGTCGCAGCCGATCTGAAGCGCAAGTTCAAGGCGCGAATTCCGCATCGATACCTGCCGGACGAGACGCTGTTCATGATGTTTTTCGACAAATCGACACGCACGCGGAACTCGTTCGAAGCCGGGATGACGCAGCTGGGTGGGCATGCGCATTTCCTGACGGCCGACGTGATGCAGGTGTCGCACGGTGAGAGTCCGAAGGACACGGGAATTATTCTGTCGAGCTATGGACACGGCATCGCCATCCGGCATGACCTGATTCCCGGCGAAGGTAACGCCTACATGCGCGAGGTAGCGCGATGGGCGAGCGTCCCGGTGATCAACATGCAATGCGATATCGACCATCCATGCCAGACGCTGGCGGACCTAATGACCATGCGCGAGATGCGCGGAGGAGATCTTCGCGGCCTGCGGGTGGCGGTGAGCTGGGCATACGCGCCGAGCTACGCCAAGCCGCTCTCGGTTCCGCAAGGCTTGATCATGCTGCTGCCGCGCTTCGGCATCGATGTGGTGCTGGCGCATCCGCCCGAATACCGGCTGATGACGCAAACGCAGGAAGCGGCGCACGAGAATGCGCGGCGGGGCGGCGGAAGCTTTCACGCGGTCGACAGCATGGAAGAGGCGTTCTTGCGCGCGGATGTGGTGATTCCGAAGAGTTGGGGCTGCCTGGACACAATGGGTACGAATCCGACTGAATCACTGCTGTTAGCGAAGCAATACACGCACTGGATTTGCGATGCGGAACGCATGAGGCTCGCACGGCCGGACGCGCTCTACATGCACCCACTCCCCGCCGACCGAGGCAACGAAGTGACCGATGAAGTAATTGACGGGCCCAATTCCCTGGTGTACGCCGAAGCGGAGAACCGGCTGCACACAGCCAAGGCGATTCTGGCGCTAACCATGGCGGAAGGGGCCATCGAATACGAAGGCAACGGGCGGCCGCATTAGAAGCCGGCCGGTTCTATGGCTGAGACGCTGGTCATCGCGCTAGGCGGCAACGCCATCACACGACCGGGCGAGCCGGGCACGATACCGCAGCAGTTTGCGCATACGGCCGAAACGCTCGGGTTGCTCAAGCTGCTGTTTCACAGCGATGCGCGCATTGTCATCACGCACGGCAACGGGCCGCAGATCGGGAACATTCTGATTCGTGTGGAAGAAGGGGAGCGGCGCGTGCCGCGGCTTCCGCTCGACACCTGCGTTTCCGATTCGCAAGGCGGGATGGGCTACATGATCCAGCGGCTGGCGCAGGAATTGTTCCGTAGCGAAGGCATCGATCGGGTTCCGGCGACCGTCATTACGCAGGTGCTGGTGAACGAGGGGGACTCAAACTTCGTCCATCCCACCAAGCCGGTGGGTTCGTTCTATAGCGCCGCGGAGATCGATCGCATCCGGTCCGAGAAGCCTCACTGGAACTTGCAGGAGATTGAGGCCGGACGATGGCGGCGCGTGGTGGCCTCGCCGCGGCCGCTGCGCATTCTCGAGGAGCCGGCAATCCGGGCTTTGCTGGATGCAGGCGTCGTGGTTATCGCGTGCGGTGGCGGCGGCATTCCAGTGGCGTGGGAAGGCGACCGGCTGGTAGGGGTCGAAGGAGTTATCGACAAGGATTTCGCGTCAAGCCTGCTGGCAAGCGATTTGGGCGCCGACCGGCTGATCATCGTCACGTCGGTCGATCGCGTGGCGATTCGATTTAACAGCTCCAAGCCATGCTGGCTGGATCGACTCACGATCGATCAGGCGCGCAGCTATTTGTCGGCGGGTGAATTCCCGCCAGGCTCCATGGGACCGAAAATCGAAGCGGCCATCGAATTCGTCTGCCGGGGCGGCAAGGAGTGCATTATCACGTCCGCCGAGCTAGTGGCCCGCGCGCTGCGCGGCGAGGCCGGAACCCACATCGTCGCGCCATGATCCTGACTAACGCCCGCATTCTCACCTTCGACGACAAGAACCGGATCATCGACCGGGGCAGCATCGAGATCTGTGAGGATGGCTCGATCGGCGGAGTCTTCGGGGGAGGCCGGAGTTCTCCCTCTTTGGAGCCGGAGCCGCTTATTGACGTGGGCGGCCGGGTATTGATGCCCGCGCTGATCAATTGCCACACGCACCTCTACGGTACGTTCGCGCGCGGCATGATTCTTCCGGGCCAGCGCCCGCAGAACTTCCCAGCCATCTTGAAAAACCTCTGGTGGCGTCTCGATTGTGCGCTCGACGAAGAGGATATCTATTACAGCGCTCTTGTAGGGTTGATGGATTCGGCGCGATGCGGGGTGGCGACGGTTATCGACCATCACTCGAGTCCGAAGGCGTGCGCCGGCAGCCTGGATCAGATCGAGCGCGCGTTCGAGAAAGTGGGACTGCGCGGCGCAACCTGCTACGAGACGAGCGACCGTAACGGTTCTCAATCCGCGCTCGAAGGCGTTCGCGAAAATATCCGGTTTCTCGAGCGGCGCCGGCCGGACAGCCTGGTGACCGGAGCCTTCGGGCTGCACGCAGCGTTCACATTGAGTGATCGGACACTGCGCGCCTGCCTGGACGCGAACCAGGCGTTCGGGGCCGGCTTTCATGTGCACGTCGCCGAGGACAAGGTCGATCGAGGTGCGGTCCAACGCCTGGATACGCTCGGGCTCCTCAACGAGCGGACGCTGGCGGCCCACTGTATCCACATCAACGCCGCCGATCGGCGAGTCCTGGCGGAGCGCCGGGTAAACGTGGTCCACAACCCGCAGTCAAACTGCAATAACGCGGTGGGCACGGCGGAGCCGATTCCCGGCGTTCTGACGGGCCTCGGCACGGATGGGTTCTCCCCGTGCATCTGGGATGAACTCAAAATGTCTCTGGGCCTGCAAAAATTGCGGGCGCGCGATCCTCGGGCGGGATGCCCGGACCTATTCCTCAACAACCGGGCGATCGTGAAGAAGATCTGGGGTTTCGATGTAGGCCGGATCGAACGCGGCGCGCGCGCCGATGTGATGCTGGTGGACTACTTTCCGCCTACTCCGATTCACTCCGGCAATCTGTTCGGACACCTTCTATTTGGTATTGCGCACGCGGCGGTGGACAGCCTGATTGTCAACGGGCATTACGTGATGCGGGCCAAGCAGCTTGAGCGAGTGGACGAAGCGCGCATCGCACAGAAAGCGGCTGCCCGCGCCAAAGTGTTTTGGGAGAGATTATGAAGACGATGATCCCCGGTCCGAGCTATCGAGAGATGCTCAATCCGGTGTATTTCGCGAGGCCGGCCAATGAACTGGACCCGCTCAACCTGTTCGGGATTACATGGCGGGGCGCGAACCGACAAGTGCGCCACATCGTAGTTCCCAAGGAACTGACCGGCGTTCGTGCGAACATTATCGTGCTGGCAGGCCGGGAGTTTCCCTCGGGCAGCCACAAGGTCGGGCCGGCGTACGCGACCTTACTGGAAGGCGAATTGACCGGTGAAGTCGAGCCCGGCGCAAGCACGGTAATCGGTCCGTCTACAGGTAATTTCGGAATCGGGGTGGCGTACGTGGCGCGACTGAAGGGATATCCCGCGGTCGTCATCATGCCGGACGGAATGAGCCGGGAACGCTATGAGCGCATCCGGCAATACGGTGGGCGACTCGATCTGACGCCGGGAACCGAAAGCGATGTGATCCTGGTGCTGGAGCGCACCGAGGAATACAAGAAGGACTCGAAAAACAAAGTTCTGGCGCAGTTCGAGCTGCTGCCAAATTACCGCTTTCATCGCTACGTCACGGGGCGCAGCGCGCTGGAAGCGGCAGAACGGCATGGCAACGGGCGGGTCGCAGCATTCGTTTCGGCGCCGGGCTCGGCCGGGACGCTCGCGGCGGGCGATGAAATCAAGGCGCGGTTTGCCGATGCCGTCGTGTGCGCGCTCGAGCCCAAAGAATGCGCGACCCTGTTCAACAATGGCCGCGGTACGCATCGCATCGAGGGCATCGGCGACAAGATGGTCACGTTGATTCACAACGTGCTGACCACGGATTACGTACAACTGATTCACGACGACGATTGCGTGAAGGGGCTGGAACTCGTACAACGGCAGATTCCGCTGCTGGAGCGGCTTGTAGGTATGGTTCCGGGAAGGCTGGGCGGTCTGCGTGACATCTTCGGAATTTCAGGGGTCTGCAACCTGTTCGGTGCAATCCGGCTTGCCAGGCATCTCAATCTAGGCCCTGACGACAACGTGGTGACGATTGCGACCGATGGTTTCGACCGCTATGGTTCGGTACTCGCGGACCTGGAGAAGCGCGCCGGCCCGATCGATGAGGGCATGCGCAGCGGCTGGTTTGAAGCACTATTTCGGAGCGCGAGCGCGCCGGAAATTCTGGATGTGCGCCCGCGCGAGCAAAAAGAGCGGCTCTTCGCGTACAAAGAGCAAGTGTGGACCGGATTCGGCTATTCGCGCGCGTACCTCGATCGAATGAAATCGCAGTCGTTCT
>Ga0070741_10018484_pt1 | contig 11282 bp, 8 predicted proteins | sample Coa_R1_4_FD_66440 | JGI IMG/M metagenome (GOLD analysis project Ga0070741, IMG submission 66440) | Surface soil microbial communities from Centralia Pennsylvania, which are recovering from an underground coalmine fire - Coalmine... | ecosystem: Environmental > Terrestrial > Soil > Unclassified ...
AATCGCAAAGAATTTTAAGGTTATAGAATGATTACAGATAAATTTCAATGAAAACGCCATTTTCTTGTCCACTTCGATAAGAGGCGCTAGCAAAATGGGTATACGTTTAGGTAGAGCTGGCAAATCAGTTGTTTTCTTAGAAAACGGCGCATTTCTTACAACGAATTCGTGTAGAGGAGTTACCTCGACACGCACCTTTCCAAATACATTTGGACTTCCGTGACCGCTTGCTCAAAGGTTGGATGCAAACCAATCTCTTTTAACGCATTGTCCCATGCTCTAGCGAGCAAAGGCGCGTACTGTGGGTCTAGTTGGGAACGAAGGGTTAACCCTTTGGCGCGCGCCCTCTCCCGCGCCAGCGCGCACGCCCTATCCCAATCGAGCTCACTCACTCCCGCTGTCAGAATATACCAAAGGTCAAACACATCGCGGGCGCGTGGCGTGCGCGAGAACAAAATAATCCGCTCGGCGGCAATTTCTTCTAACGACACGACCTTCAACGTGACTTGACAAGAATCGCTAAAGGGATGAATCAAAGCGCGTGACGCGGGGGGCTCAAGCGGACGCGTCTTGACAAAACGCAATATGATGATTGGTTGCGCGGCAGAGCGCCGCCCCAACGGTCCTGTAAACTCTACGCGCGCTTCCGACGGTTGAAACGAATGGAGACGAAATTGGAGACCCGATAACTGCGCGGCTTCATTGGCTGCCGCCGCCAGTTCGCTTTCGAGACGCGTATCATCCAAATTATCACTCCGCGCGAAATCCAAATCTTCCACACGTGGATAAGCTGCAAAATACGCTTTGGACAATGCCGACGCCCCGCGCAAAATCAATGCATCGCGCAATCCCGCTTGCGAATAAATGCCCTTGAGCAGCCAGTCCAGCGCGTAAATTTTTTCGACCGTGCCGATTTCGCACTGCCATTCAACAGATTTCTTTCGCAGTTCCCCAAAGCTAATCATCGTTTCGAAAATTGGAATTGTCATTGCGAGCCGCGTATTTTGCGGCGTGGCAATCTCCCTAAAAGTGATTATCCGTTTATGTTATAATTTTTGCAATCCGAGAATGAAATGATGAATCTTCCCCTTGCCGATTTCGCATTACTCACCGTGCTGATGACTTTTATCGTGCTTCTGGCACTCGATGTATTGAGCGGCGCACCCAGTATCCTGTTTCTCGCGTTCCTCCCTGCCATCGTCTGGGGCATTGTGATTGCGCTGAAAGGTCGGCGCAATCATGCCTGATTCGACGCTGCTCATCCAACTCCTTGCGATCATTCTCTTCGCCGTTTGTCTCTATCATTCGTGGAATACAGAAGGCGCGCGTGCGGCGCAGCAGTGGTTCATCACAGGCTATATCTTTGCGCTGCTCTTAATCAGCTTGCTCGTCGTGACACAGCAAATTGCATTCAACCCCGCGATGTTATTCTTTGGCGCGGCTCCATCTCTCACTATCATGCTCCTTCCCGCCGTTATCTATCTCGCCTATACGATTGCGCGTCAATTTGCCGAACCAACCAATCTCCGCACAATGACATTCCTCACGTTCTTATTAACGCCCGCGTTGATGCTGCCCATTGACGCGACCGCGCTGAATCTCGATTGGTGGTCGTATCCAACAGAATCCACTTCGTTTTTGGACGGCATTCCATTCTACGCACCGTTCGCGTGGGGCGTGATCGGCGCGGCATTCTTTCTCCTCATCGGGCGCATTCGCAAAATTCGTTTTCGTGGGAATGGGCAAATATTCGCCATGATCATCGCCGTCCCCGTTTTAGCCGCGTTGCTGATCGGCGTTATCGCCGTCGTACAGATTCTCGTCTATGGCATATCAAGCATCGGCGGTGAAGCGGCAATGTATATTGCGCTCGCGCTCATCTTTATCGCGCTCCCAGTGTTGTTTGTATTTCGCACCGACCGCCGCCCACTAACGACTAAAGACTAACGCCTAATGACTAACAACTAACGTCTAACGACTAGTATGAAGCCGATTGTTGAAGAAATTACCCTGGAAGGACACATCATTGATTCGTGGGCGCTGCCGCGCGTCTGGGACCGCATCATGGATGGCGGCGGCGAATTCGAGCTACTGGAAATTCGCGTCGGCAAGACGAAAGAGCAAACAAGCTTTGCGCGCATGAAAGTATTTAGCGAAACGACCGCGCAGATGGATTCGCTGCTCGAATCACTAACCGAATTGGGCGCAGTCGTCGTTTCGCCCGACGATGTAAACACGGAACCCGCCCCCCGCGATGGCGCGCTCCCCGACGATTTTTATTCAACCACCCATTTGCCAACCCAAGTTCGCCTCGGCGGGCGTTGGGTGGATGTCGAAAACACCGAAATGGATTTGGCCGTTGTCGTAAATCACAGAGAGCAAACGGCAAAAATGATTCCGATGACCGATGTGAAAAAGGGCGATCAAGTTGTCGTTGGGCATGACGGAATTCGCGTCCAGCCGTTAGCACGTTCCCGCGAGCGCGAAATTTTTTTGTTTATGAACGCCGATGTGTCCTCCGAACGCCCAAAACGCCTCGTCATCGCCCAAATTGCCCGTGAAATGCGCGAAGCGCACGAACGCGGCGCAAAAATCCTGTTCGTCGGCGGTCCCGCCATCGTCCACAGCGGCGCAGCTCCCGCCTTGGCGAAATTAATTCGCTGTGGTTACGTGAACGTGTTATTTGGTGGTAACGCCATCGCCGCGCACGACTGCGAAGCAGCATTGTTCGGCACGTCGTTGGGTGTTGCATTGACGACGGGGCAACCTGTCGAAGGTGGTCATCGCCACCACATGCGCGCCATCAATCTCATTCGCCGTGCGGGGAGTTTGCGCGACGCTGTCGAGCAGGGCATTTTGACGAATGGCATCATGTACGAAGCGATTCGCGCTAACATTGATATGGTACTCGCAGGTTCCGTGCGCGATGATGGTCCGCTGCCCGATGTAATTACCGATATGTTAGAAGCGCAGCGTCGAATGCGCGCGGCCGTTCAAGGCGTCGAGCTCGCCCTCATGGTCTCGACCATGCTTCATTCGATTGCCACAGGCAATATGCTGCCCGCTTGGGTCAAGACCGTTGCGGTGGACATCAACCCCGCCGTTGTCACCAAACTCGCCGACCGTGGAACATTTCAAGCACTCGGTTTGGTGACCGACGCCGAATTATTTTTGAGAGAATTGGTAGAAGAATTAGAGCTCGGCATGTAGGGTCATGCGATGTAGCGTATCGCCGCATTCGCCAAGAAACATCCGAAATCCCTCGACCGTTCAGCGAATGCTTTGCCCTATAAATTAGCTCATTAATGACTCTGCTCAAAAAACTCCGCTCCACCATCACCGAACATCAGCTCATCAATCAAGGAGATGCGCTGGTCGTCGGCGTATCAGGCGGGCCCGATTCGCTCGCGCTGCTCCACGCGCTGCGCGCCCTCGCGCCCGAATTTGAATTGACCTTGCACGTCGCGCATCTCAATCATCAACTGCGCGGCGACGAATCCGATGCGGATGAAGCGTTCGTGCTCTCTATTGCGCGCGAATGGGAATTACCTGCCGCCAGTGCGCGCTGGGATGTGCGCGGCTATGCCGAAGAAAACCATCTCTCTATTGAGGAAGCCGCGCGCTCCTTACGCTATCAATTCCTCCTGGGCGCGGCGGCGCAGGTTGGCGCGCAGGCAATTGCCGTAGCGCACAACGCCGACGATCAGGTGGAAACAATTCTGCTCCATTTCTTGCGCGGCGCGGGCTTGAGCGGATTACGCGGGATGGAGTACAAGACGCTCCTGTGGGCAGATGATATTAGCCGAACCTTCGAGCTCATCCGTCCCTTCCTCGATATTCCCCGCGCGGAAATTGAAGCGTACTGTATCGAGAACAACGTGCAGCCGCGCATTGACCAGTCCAATTTTGATACCACCATCCTTCGCAATCGCCTCCGTTTGGAGGTCATTCCCTATCTCGAAAAAATCAATCCCAATTTCCGCGAGGTTGTGCGTCACAGCACGCGCGCCCTCGCCGACGATTACGCCTACATCAATCAAAATGTCATTGGCATCTTTGACCGCATGACGCGCACCGAAAACGGCGCGTTTATTTTTGACCGCAAATGGTTCCGCGCATTGCCCATCAATCTCCAACGCGGCGTACTGCGTGAAGCACTCACACGTTTACATCGCATCAAATATGTCGGCTGGGTCCAAATCGAAAACGCGCGTCAAGTCGCAGCAGAAAAAAACGCGGGTGCAGAAGCCACACTCCCACAAGGCTTACGCCTCGTCGTCGGCTATGACGATTTCACCATTGGCGAAGCTCTCCCTCTACCCGACGCGCCGCTGCTACTGAACGGCGAATCCATTTCCTTGAACATCGGCGATGCAATTCCTTTGCCCAATAGCGATTGGAGTGTTAAAGCGACCCTCATCCGTCCCCCGTCGTCCGTCGTCCGTCGTCCCTCGTCCGTCGCCCTCCTCGATTCCGCCAAACTCTACGCCCCCCTCACCCTCCGCCCCCGTCGCGCGGGTGACCGTTTCGCGCCCAGCGGCATGGGTGGCAAGCATAAATCGCTCCATGAATTTATGATTGACGAAAAAATCCCCCGCCATCTGCGCGATTTCATTCCGATTCTCGTGGACGAAGAAAAAATTGTGTGGGTATGCGGCTATCGTGTGGATGAACGAGTCACAGTCACGGATGAGACGGCTCACGTTCTGCGCGTTGAATTTCTAAAGACCAGCCTCGAATAGAATTGGACGGCTAAACCAAGTATAAAAAACAAAAAAGACGCGAAATAGCTAGCTCATCATCGTTATCTTTTTTTGCATTGTTTTTTGCGCCAGCCTGTGTTAAGCCGTTGAATTCCACTCAACGGAAAAAGCTGATTCGATGCCAACTCTCATTCTCAAACGCGGCAAAGAAAAACCGCTGCTCCAGCATCACCCTTGGGTTTTTTCAGGTGCCATTGCTCGCGTCGAAAATGCCAGCGACGGCGATACCGTCGAAGTATATGACGCGGCAGGGCAGTGGCTCGCCCGTGCCGCGTACAATTCCCGTTCCCAAATTTCCGCGCGGGTCTGGACGTTTGAACAAAATGAATGGATTGACCGCGCGTTTTTTCACCGACGCATCGAACGCGCCGCCAATTTCCGACGATTTCTATTTGGCGATTCACAAACAATCTCGTGCCGCCTCGTCAACGCCGAATCCGACGATTTGCCCGGCATCGTAATTGACCGCTACAACGATTTTCTGATTGTCCAATTCCTAACGCTCGGCAGTGAGTTACACAAGGAAGAAATTGTAGATGAATTGGAAGAACTATTCACCCCGCGCGGCATTTACGAACGAAGCGACGTAGATGTGCGGAAGCGCGAAGGCTTATCAGAGACAACAGGCGTTTTGCATGGAGAGGAACCGCCCGACTGCATTCAAATTCAAGAGAATAGGTTAGGCTTTTTAGTGGATGTTAAACGCGGCCACAAGACCGGCTTTTATTTCGACCAGCGCATCAATCGCCTGCGCGCCGCGCCGTATTTGCATGGCGCGGTATTAAACGCCTTCGCCTATACGGGCGCGTTTGGCATTTATGCGGCGAAAACGAACAACGCGCATATAACCAATCTCGACGCATCGGCATCCGCGCTCGAACTGGCGCGCGAAAACTTTGAATTGAACAGTGTGGCAGAAAATGCAGAATATGTCGTAGCGGACGCGTTTCAAAAACTGCGCGAGTATCGCGCCGCGGGTCAAAAATTTGACGCCATCGTTCTCGACCCGCCAAAATTTGTCACATCGCAGGCCAATCTCCCACGCGCCACGCGCGGCTACAAGGATTTGAATTTACTCGCGCTCCAATTATTGAACCCAAACGGCTTTCTCATCACCTTTTCCTGTTCAGGTCTCGTCTCGCCCGACCTATTTCAAAAAATTGTCTTTGGCGCGGCGGTAGATGCCAAGCGCGACGCACAGATTATCGAAAAGCTCGGACAGTCGCCCGACCATGCAATCGGTTTGAATTTTCCCGAAGGGGAATATTTGAAAGGATTAATTCTGCGTGTCGAGTAAAAACCCGAAGGGTCTCCGGAGACCCTTCGGGTTTTTACTCTGGCTCTTACTTACGCCGCGTTATCAACATCAGTCCGACCACTACAAGCAGCAAAACTCCCAGCGCGCCTGCCGCCCCAATCGCGTACCATTCGCCGCGAATCACTTCCGCATCATATTCCAGCGTGCGCGGCGTCCCCACGCTAATCGTCCACTCGCGCGTCGCGCCATTTCCCAAGTCTAGCTGATAGTTGAGCGTCAGCGACCCCAATTGATTGAACCACCATTGCTGTGCGTGATTCAATAGCTGCAATTTCAGCTGCGCTTCTTGGTCGTCGGGCGATGCCTTGCTCAATTCGCCAATCGCGCCGCTCATTTCATTCAGCGCGCCTTGAATCGCCTGCTGCCCTGTGCCCAAATCAATCGTCTCACGATAATGCACACGCCGCGCAAAGGTTTCATCAGACAAGGATAATTCAAGCAGACTGGGAATCAGCGCCGCGCGCACCAACGTCCAATCCGTTCGCCCCGGCAGCGCCGCCGCGAGCTTCACCAATCGCTCGCGCAAATCGGCATCGTTGGAAAAGGGAACGGTCAGCGTGAGCGTATATCCATTTTCCGCTTCCGCCAGCTGCGCCTGCCCCGCGCCCGTTTGATTCAACGCGTTGATAACTTGGTTCGCCGCAGCCCGCGTACCGTCGGACGGCGCGGGGTAGGGCGCAAATTGCAAAACGATTTTTCGCTCGTTCGGCGTTGTGGTAATGCTCGCGCGAGTGAGTGCCAGCGCATCAGGTGGCAAATTGCTGATCGGTTCAAAATCATCGCCGTATACTGCCCGCACATGCAGCAGCGCGTTCGCCATCGCGCCCGTGTTAATGTCCGCACGCGCCGCCGCGATGTGGCTCAACCGAATCTGATTCTCGAGCCGCTCCTTCGTATAAAGCGGCCCTGCCCCATCAGGCGAAAAATTGCGCGCATCGTTCAACAGTTCCAACTCGCGGTCATATTCGCCGTGGCCGTGCGCGTCCAGCGCGAGATAAAAGCTATCTTCGCCCAGCTGCTTGCGCGCATTCGCATCTGCCGACGTTCCAATCAATTTTTGCCACTGCTCCATTGCCAGCGCGAGATAATTCACATCGCGCGGACCATTCGCCGCGCCCGCGCGTTCTTCATACAACTGCGCGAGCGCCTTGACCGCATCCACATTATTCGGCGCAAGCCGCGCGGCAGTTTCCAATTCCGCAACCGCTTGCGCGAGAAAATTATCGCGGCGCGGCGAATTTTGCAAAGCGAGCGTTTGATAAATTCGTCCGAGCGCGAGATGCGCGTTCGCGTCATCGGGATTTTGCGCGGCAGCCGCGCGACGGGCGAGCAGCGTTTGCCAAACCGTCGGGCGAATGAATGTAACAGAAGGGTCGGCTTCAGGGTCGAGGTTCGACCAAAGCCATGTCAATTTTTTCCCATCGAACTGCGGCACGATGGGGTCGAGCGCAACAAATTGTTCGCCCGTTGTCTCGGCAGGAAGATTCACCGTAATGCGCGCCGAGCCAACCGCGTTTTTCCAGCGGTTGCCAACCAACATACCGTAGGTAAAACGTGGAAAAACCGCATCGCCAAGGTCTTGTGCGAATTCTGCCATGATAACTTTTTTCTCGTCGGGTTTGAGTTTCAAATCAAACGTGTACCAATTGACATCCCGCGACGCATCGCCGTACACCACGTCGGCAGTCGCGGACGCGAGGACGACAGGCTTGTTATCCAACATTACCCGAAACGCCGAAAACTGGGTCGGGTCAAACGTTTCGCTCAAGCTTGCCAATGCGGGAAAGCCGACTGTAATCGTTACATCATTTGCCGTATCGGTGTTATGTGCTTTCCACGTCAGCGTCCCTTGCGCCAGCGTGTGCCCATCCACTTCGGAAAGGTACGCATCAACAGTCAGCGCAGAGAGCTCCACAGGCGTCTTGCGGTCCAGCGGCGCGAGGGTAACGAGGATATTGGGCGCCGGGGTTTGCGCGTTGGAAATTCTTGGCGAAAGAACGAAAGCGACGAGAAGGAGAAACGCAATTGTCTTGCGAAACATCGGCGGCATCTTAAAGCCCATTTGAAATTTGAGCAATTCGTAGGGGCTTGCGATATAGTGCATCGCCGCATTCGCAAAGCGATTACGATCATTTTCGCTCATACTGCAAATGCTTCGCCCCTCCACAAGAAATGAAATGCTCCTACTCATCCTCCTTTCATCTTTCTCACTTTTGCTCTTTGACAAACCGTTTTCTCCCCATTAAACTAGGAACGTTCCGAAGGTGGGAAAGGTTCATGGCTCAAGCAATTCAAACCGCACGTCCTGAAGCGCGTACCGCACGGCGCGGCGTTCGCCTCAATTTGCACGAGGGCTGGATTGCCGCCCTTTTGCTCGTTCTGATGCTCGTCAGCGTCACCGCGTCGCTCGCCACCGCGAATTGGACCGATGGCTTGTGGCTGACGACGTGGGCGGCGCTCGGCGGCTTGTCCTTTGGCGCGCTCGTTTCGCGTTTGCGCTTAAATGGACTATTTGCGTTTTTGCTCGCGTTGATTGTTGGAACAGCCTTCGTCGCGTGGTTGTTGAGTGCGCACGTTGGAGCGCCGCCCGATGCGACATGGAACGAAAAAATGCTGCTCATCGAAGACCGCATTGACCAGTGGCTCGTACGCGTGTTGGGCGGCGGCATCGGAACCGATGCGTTTGTGTTTTTGTGCGTAATGGGCGCGCTGACCTGGTTCTTGGGCTATTTCAGCGCGTGGTGGGTCTTTCGGCATCATCAAGCCTGGGGCGCAATTTTGCCGACCGGCGCGGCGCTGCTCGTCAATTTGTTTTACGCGCCGCCGCAGTCCGGGTTGTACCTAATGGTCTTTTTGCTCTCTGCGTTATTGCTATTAGTACGCACGACGCTGCTCAAACGTCAGCAAACCTGGGCGACCTATGCTGTCCGTTTCGCAAATGACATCGGATTAGATTTTCTCATCTACGGCGTTATTTTTTCAGGACTAATCATTTTAATCGCGTGGCTCATCCCGCCGACTGCGCCCGGGCCGGCTTGGTTCGGATTCATTTGGGAAGCCGTACGCGAACCATGGCAAGATGTGCAAGACGATATGTCGCGCGCCTTTTCGACGGTACGCGGCACAAACAACGCCGCGCCGACGACCTATTTCGGCAGCACCTTGAGCATGGGCGGACCCGTTCGACTTGGCAACCGTGATGTGTTTGAAATCCAAGCGCCGTTCGGACGCTATTGGCGGGAAGTCGTCTTTGACAAATACACCGGCACCAGCTGGGTCAGCACCGCCGATGAATCCACCAGCTTTGTTCCCGAAGACCCGCGCATGAAGACGCTGCCGATGGCCAAACGCCGCGTAATGACACAAACCGTCGAGGTGCGCCTGCCGACAGATAATCTCGTCGTCTCTGGCTCGCAACCGCTTGGCGTCAATGTGCCAGTCGAAGCAAAATATCTCGTCGGGCGTTTGGCGGGCAATCAATCGTTTCTCGATGTATCATCACTGCGCTTGCAAAATCTCGTCAAGCTCGGCGACAAGTACGAGGTCACCTCGTCTATCTCGGCGGCAGATGAGGACAGCCTGCGCGCCGCTTCGACGGACTACCCTGCCTTCATTCGACAAAATTATTTGTCGCTACCCCCGTCCGTTCCCGCGCGGGTTCGTGACCTCGCCGCCGAAATCACGGCGAACGCGACTAACAACTATGACAAGGCGCGTGCGATTGAAACCTATTTGCGCGAGCATATCCAGTATAACGATCAGGTGCCGCCCGTACCCGCAGGTTGGGACGGTGTGGACTATACGCTGTTCGAGCGCCCTGAAGGATATTGCAATTATTATGCGTCCGCAATGGCGGTGATGGCGCGCAGCATCGGCATTCCCGCGCGCGTCGCATCCGGCTACGCGGTGGGTCGCGGCGATGATGGTCTCTTTCACGTTAACGAGAGCAACGCGCATTCGTGGCCCGAATTGTATTTCGGAGAATTAGGCTGGATTGAATTTGAGCCAACCGCGTCCAGTCCCGAAATTACGCGTCCCGCACCGCAAAATGATGACCAAAACTTGAGCGAACGCCAAGCAGAATTGCAAGGTGAGAATCCAGACACGCGGAATTTGAGTGAGCGCCTCTTGCAATTAGAAGAACAACAATCACAGGCGCAAAACAATTTATTCTTGGCGGTTATGTCCGGCGCGTGGGGGCCCGTCGCAATCGGCATCGTCGTTCTCGGCATCGCGCTCGCGGGAACAATTGCAGTCGTTCAATGGCGCTGGCAGCGCCATTTACACACCCTGAAACCCGGCGCGCAAGCTGCCGCGCAAATGTATCGCTTTGCGCCGTACGCGGGATTTCGTGAAGATGCCGATGACACGCCCGACGAACAAGCGCAGAAATTGGCAACGCTGATTCCCGAAGAACGCACTTCGATTGACCAGGTGAACGCGTGGTTCGTCGGCGAACGCTATGGTGCGCGCGATCTCGATGCGAACGAAAGCCAACAAGCGCTCACAACAGGCACAGAAATTCAAAAACGCATGTGGCGCAGCATCTATCACCACAACATCGGTAGCCACATCCGAAACGCGACTGCTTGGCTCAAATCTTTGCCACTTCGCGTTGCTCACTCCTTGACAAGAATCAAAAAGTCCGACGGCTAAATCTGAAATCTGAAATCTGAAATCTGAAATTTAACGCGGAGCGTTCATGGCAGAACACGTAGTGATTGAAAGAATTGGCGCATACGAAGGCAAGCCGGTCACGATTCGCGGCTGGGTTGCCGACAAGACCGATAAAGGCAAACTGCAATTTTTGCGCGTGCGCGATGGTACGGGCATCATCCAGGCAACGCTCTTTCAACGCGATGTCCCGCCCGCAGCGTTCGAGCTCGCCAAGCGCATCCCGCAAGAATCCTCCGTGATGGTCACAGGGCAGGTCCGCAAGGAACCTCGCGCCCCCGGCGGTTTTGAGCTCGCCGTGAGCGATTTGCAAGCCGTTCAACTCGCCGCCGACGATTATCCCATCACCCCGAAAGAGCACGGCGTAGATTTCCTAATGCACAATCGCCACCTGTGGCTGCGTTCTTCCCGTCAACACGCCATTATGCGCGTCCGCGCAACCGTTATCAAAGCAATCCGCGATTGGCTCGATAATCACGGCTTTATCCTGATGGATACGCCAATCCTCACGCCCGCAGCAGTCGAAG
>Ga0070741_10018485_pt1 | contig 11281 bp, 9 predicted proteins | sample Coa_R1_4_FD_66440 | JGI IMG/M metagenome (GOLD analysis project Ga0070741, IMG submission 66440) | Surface soil microbial communities from Centralia Pennsylvania, which are recovering from an underground coalmine fire - Coalmine... | ecosystem: Environmental > Terrestrial > Soil > Unclassified ...
TCATCGCGATGACGACGCACGGCCGCACCGGCTTCGGCCGGCTGCTCTTCGGCTCCGTGGCGGAGCAGGTCGTGCGCCACGCAGACGTACCCGTGCTGCTGATGCGCCAGACGGAAGCCCAGGTGACGGCGCGCCGCGGCGTGGCGCAACCGGAATTCGACCGCCCGGGGCGCAGGAACTGAGGCGTTCGCGTGCGGTGAGATCATCACGGAAGGAGGTTCCGTGATGAGCGACGTGCTCGATCGCCTGGACGCGTGGTGGCGTGCCGCGAACTATCTGACCGTTGGCCAGATCTACCTGCTCGACAATCCGCTATTGCGCGAGCCGCTCAGGCCGGAGCACATCAAGCCGCGACTGCTCGGTCACTGGGGCACGTCGCCCGGTCTCAGCTTCATCTACGCGCACCTCAACCGGCTGATCCGCGAGACCGATGCGAGCGTCATCTATCTCGCCGGCCCCGGGCACGGCGGCCCGGCGGTGGTGGCGAGCGTCTATCTGGAGGGCACGTACTCCGAGATCTACCCGGACGTCGGCCAGGACGCGGAGGGGCTCCGCCGCCTTTTTCGGCAGTTCTCGACGCCGGGCGGGATTCCGAGCCATGTGAGCGTGCCGACGCCAGGCTCGATTCACGAGGGCGGCGAGCTCGGCTATGTCCTCGTTCACGCCTTCGGCGCGGTCTTCGACAACCCCGACCTGATCGCGGTGGCCGTGGTCGGCGACGGCGAGGCGGAGACGGCGGCACTGGAAGGCGGGTGGAAGGGCACACACTTCCTCAATCCCGCGCGCGACGGCGCGGTGCTGCCCATCTTGCACCTCAACGGCTACAAGATCGCCGGCCCGACGGTGCTGGGCCGCACTGCTGACGCGGAGATCGCCAGCCTCTTGCGAGGCCACGGCTGGGAGCCGCGGTTCGTCGAGGGCGACGATCCTGCCGTCATGCACCGCACATTCGCCGGCGTGCTCGACGACTGCTACCGCACGATCCGCGACATCCAGCTCACGGCGCGACGCACGCGGGCGGGCCAGCGACCGCGATGGCCAATGATCGTCCTGCGGACGCCGAAGGGCTGGACGGGGCCGAAGGAGGTCGACGGCACGCCGGTCGAGGGCACCTTCCGCGCGCACCAGGTCCCGCTGCCGAACGTGCGCGACAACCTCCAGCACCTGCGCCAGCTCGAGAGCTGGATGCGCAGCTATGAGCCCGAGCGGCTGTTCGACGCGGCCGGCCGGCTCGTGCCGGCGCTCGCGGAGCTCGCGCCGAAGGGCGATCGGCGGATGGGCGCCAACCCGCACGCGAATGGCGGCCGGCTGCTGGTGCCGCTCGATCTGCCGCGGTACGAGGACTATGCCGTCGCCGTGGAGCGGCCGGCACGCGAGCGCCGCGAGTCGACGCGCCAGCTCGGCAAGCTGTTGCGGGACACCTTCACGCGGAACGCCGTCCAGGGAAACTTCCGCCTGTTTTGCCCGGACGAGACGACGTCGAACCGGCTCGGCGACGTCTTCGACGTCGAGAACCGCGCCTCGATGGATCCCGTGCTGCCGGGCGACGATCATGTCGCCGCGGACGGGCGGGTGATGGAAGTGCTCAGCGAGCACAGCTGCCAGGGCTGGCTCGAGGGTTACGTGCTGACCGGCCGTCACGGCGTGTTCGCCAGCTACGAGGCGTTTGCGATGGTGTCGGCGTCGATGACGGTGCAGCACGCGAAGTGGCTGCAGGAGAGTTTGCGGCTGCCGTGGCGGAAACCCGTCGCGTCGCTCAACGTGCTGCTGAGCTCCACGTGCTGGCGCAACGATCACAACGGCTTCAGCCACCAGGGCCCCGGGCTCATCGACGTCGTGCTATCGAGGAAGGGAACCGTGTCGCGAATCTACCTGCCGCCGGACGCGAACTGCCTGCTGTCGGTGGCGGACCACTGCCTGCGCAGTCGGAACTACGTCAACCTGATCGTCATCGACAAGCAGCCGCAGCTCCAGTGGCTCGACATGGCGGCGGCGCGTGAGCACTGCGCGCGCGGGGCGTCGGTCTGGCGCTGGGCCAGCAACGACGACGGCGGCCAGGACCCGGACGTGATCCTCGCCGCCGCCGGTGACATTCCCACGCTGGAGGTCGTCGCCGCCGCGAGCTGGCTTCGCCAGCACATTCCCGAGATGCGCGTGCGCGTCGTGAATGTCGTCGATCTCATGACGCTCTTTCCGACGACCGTGCATCCGCACGGCATGAGCGCGGACCTCTTCCGCGAGCTCTTCACGGACCGTACGGACGTCGTGTTCGCCTTCCATGGCTACCAGCGCGCCATCCACGAGATCGTGCACGGCCGGCCGAATACCGATCGGTTCCACGTCCGCGGCTTCAACGAGGAGGGCACGACGACGACGCCGTTCGACATGGTCGTGCGCAACGGCATGAGCCGTTACCATCTCTGCATCGAGGCGCTCCGGCGCACGCCGCGTCTGGCCGCCCGGGCGCCCGGTCTCATCGAGCAGTGCGAGGGAATGCTGAGCCGGCACGAGGCCTACGTCCGTGCCCATCTCGAGGACATGCCCGAGGTGAGCCAGTGGACGTGGAGCGATGGCTGATTCGGTTCTCTGTCTCAACAGCGGCTCGTCCTCGCTGAAGTTCGCCGTCTACCGGGTGGGCCCTGCGGAGGCCCGCGTGGCGAGCGGCGCCGTGGAAAGCATCGGACGCCCGGGTGGCCGGCTGTGGCTGAGGGCGGACAGCGACGGCGGGATCGAGGACAGCGCCCGCGCCATCGCCGACCACGCGGCGGCCGCGCGCGAGGTGCTCGCGGCGCTCGAGCGCCACGGCCTGAACGCCGCGACCGCGGTCGGGCACCGCGTGGTTCACGGCGGCCCCGTGTTCTCGACGCCACGCCGTGTCGACCGCGAGGTGCTGGATGCCCTGCGCGGCCTGGTGCCGCTGGCGCCGCTGCACCTGCCCAGCGAGATCGCCATCATCGAGGCCATCGCGCGCGAGCATCCAGACGTACCGCAAGTCGCCTGCTTCGACACGGCCTTTCATCGCGGCATGCCGGAGGCGGCGCAGCGACTTCCGCTGCCTCGCTCGCTGTGGGACGACGGCGTTCGCCGCTACGGATTTCACGGGCTGTCCTACGAATACGTCGTCTGGAAGCTGGGCAGCGCCGCGCGCGGGCGGCTCGTGATCGCCCACCTGGGAAGCGGCGCCAGCCTCGCGGCCGTGCTGGACGGACGCTGCGTCGACACGACGATGGGTCTCACGCCCCTCGGCGGCCTCGTCATGGGAACGCGGCCCGGCGACCTCGATCCCGGCATCCTCCTGTACATGCTCGAGGCGAGGGGATACGAGCCGTCCCGGCTCGACCGCCTGCTGAACGAAGAGTCGGGACTCCGCGGCATCTCGGCGACCACGGCGGACATGAAGACGCTGCTCGAGCGGCGCGCCGAGGACCCGCGCGCCGCCCAGGCCGTGGCCATGTTCTGCACGTCGGTGCGAAAGCACATCGGCGCGTTCGCCGCGGCCCTGGGCGGCATCGACGCGCTCGTCTTCACCGGCGCCATCGGGGAGCGAGCCGCCGCGGTGCGCCGCGAGATCGCCGACGGTCTCGGTCATCTCGGCATCGAGGTGGACCCGGCCCGCAATGACGTCCACGGGGAGGTCGTGAGCCGGTCGTCCGCGCCGTGCACGGTTCGCATCGTGCCGACGAACGAGGAGCTGATGATCGCCCGCCATACGGCGGCCACGGTCGCGCTCACCGCCGGAGGTCGCTGACCGCCACCCGCCCGGGCGGCAGCGGGCACCGCAGGCGGCCGGGGGTGCCCGACGGCATTTCACTTTACAAATATATTAATATTGCTATATTCATTTCTCAGTGACCGAGACGCCGCGCCGGTTCGAGCTGCAGACGCTGAAGGCCGAGTTCTTCAAGGCCCTCGGGCATCCGACCCGGGTGCGCCTGCTCGAGATCCTGCGGCACGGCGAGCGGAGCGTGCAGGAGCTGCAGCAGTCGCTCGCGCTGGACCAGTCCGTCGTCTCGCAGCACCTCGCCATCCTGCGCGCGAAGAACGTGGTCAGCGCGCGCAAGGACGGCACGACCGTCCGGTATACCGTCCGCGATCCCGCGGTGGGCGAGCTGCTGGACGTCGCACGCCGGATCTTCGGCAGCCATCTCGAGGGCAGTCGCACGATGCTTCGCGAGCTTCAGCGCGAGCAGCGCCGGCGACGCTGACGGCGTGCTTCAGCCACTTCGAGTCGCGCTGCGCACCGGGATCGTCACCGAGCCGGCTCCAACGGAGACGGAGGTGGAGCGGCTCGGCGCTCAGCTGGCGCGTCAGGTGCGGGCACGCTTCGGGCGGTCGCTGCACATCCGGCAGGTCGACGCGGGATCATGCAACGGCTGCGAGCTGGAGATCACGGGGCTGACGGGGCCGCACTATGATCTCGAGCGCTTCGGCCTCCACTTCGTCGCCTCGCCGCGGCATGCCGACTGCCTGCTCGTGACGGGGCCGGTCACGCGGAACATGGCCGAGGCGCTGCGGCACACCTACAACGCCACTCCGGATCCGAAGCTCGTCATCGCGGCCGGTGACTGCGCGGGCGACGGCGGCATCTTCGCCGGCTCCTATGCGGTGGTGGGCGGCGTGAGCGCGATCGTGCCGGTCGACGCGTTGATCCGCGGATGTCCTCCGTCGCCGGCGCGGCTGCTGGCCGGGCTGCTCGACGCGCTGGGCCGGCGTCGCTGATGGCGCTCGCCGGGTACGTGCTCGCGATCCTGCTCGGTGCCGGCGGCGCCGCTGTCGGCGGAGCCGGGATGCTCGGCCATGTCTGGCACGTCTCATGGCCGTGGCTGGTGCCACTGGGTGGCCTTGCGCTCGAGATGGACCGTCTGGGCGGGCTCTTCGTCGCCCTCGTCGGCGCCACCTCCGTGCCGGTGTCGATCTATGCCGTCGGCTACGCCGGCCGCGAGCGTCGCGGCGTGCTGGCATATCTGGTCTTCGTCGCCGCCATGCTGCTGGTGCCGGTCGCCGCCAACACGATGACGTTCGCGATCGCCTGGGAGCTCATGTCCCTCGCGTCCTATCTGATGGTCGTGCAGCATCGCACCCGCGAGTCGGCCCACGCCGGCTGGGTCTACGCGGTGATGACGCACGCGGCGCTCGCGTGCTGGCTGGCCGGAATGCTGCTCGTGGGCGCCTGGACCGGCAGCGCGCGATTCGCCGACTGGGCGGCCCCGATGTCCGCGCTCGACGCCGGCGCGCGCTCGCTCGCGTGGGCGCTGCTCGCAGCCGGATTTCTGGTGAAGGCCGGCGCCGTGCCGGCCCACGTCTGGTTGCCGCTCGCGCATCCGGCCGCGCCGAGCCACGTGTCTGCTCTGATGTCCGGCGTGATGCTCAAGCTCGGCGTCTATGGCGTCGTGCGCGCGAGCTTCACCTGGCTCGGCCCGGCGCCCGTGTGGTGGGGCGCCACGCTGCTGCTGCTCGGCGCGGTGGCCGCCGTGAGCGGCGTCCTGTACGCGCTCGCCGACCGGGATCTCAAGCGGCTGCTCGCGTACTCGTCGGTCGAGAACGTCGGCATCGTGCTCATCGGCGTGGGCGCCGCGCTCGCGTTCCAGGCCAGCGCGGCGGGGCCGCTGGCTCTCGTGGCTCTCGTGGCCGCCCTCTACCACGTCGTGAACCATGCAGCCTTCAAGAGCCTGCTGTTCATGGCCGCCGGCGGCGTCGTGCGCGCGACGGGCACGCGCGATCTGGAAGCCATGGGCGGGCTGGTTCACCGCATGCCGTGGACGGCCGCCGCGTTCTTTCTCGGCGCGGCGGCCATCGCGGCGTTGCCGCCGCTGAACGGGTTCGTCAGCGAGTGGCTCATGTTCCAGGCGCTCCTGCAGAACGTGCGGCTGCCGATGCCCGCGCTGAACCTCGTCTTCACCGTGGCCATCGCCGCCCTCGCGCTCACCGGCGGGCTCGCCGTGGCGTGCTTCGTCAAGGCCTACGGCATCGCGTTTCTCGCGCTGCCGCGCACGGAGTCGGCTGCGAGTGCCCGGGAGATGCCGGGCTCGATGCGCCTCGGCATGGCGGTGGCGGCGCTGGCGTGCGTCGCGCTGGCCGTCGGCGCCGCCGGTGTCGTCGCGACGCTGGCACCGATCGCCGAAACGCTCGTGCCGGACGCGGCGTCGGTGAGCACGCGCGGCGGGCTCACTGTCGACGTGTCGAGCGGCTTCGCGACGCTGTCCATGCCGGCGGTGGCCATCGCGCTCGTCGGCGCGTTCCTGCTGCCGTTGCTCGGCCTGACGCTGGCGCGAGCGCGACCCAGCCCGCGGCGCTACGAAACGTGGGGGTGCGGTCGGCTGCTGCAGACGGCGCGCATGGAGTACACGGCCACCGCGTTCGCAAATCCCTTCACGCGGGTGTTCGACTTCGTGTACCGCCCGGTGGCGCGGCTCGACATCGACGCGCATCCGGACTCGCGCTTCTTCGTGCAGCGGATCGCGTACGACAACGCGCCCCGCTTCGTCGTCGACGAATGGCTGTATCGGCCGGCCGGCCGGGCGCTGCGCGCGCTGGCGCGGCGGGCGGCGGCCATCCAGTCAGGCAGCCCCAACCGCTACCTCGCCTACGTGCTCGCGGCGCTGCTCCTGCTGCTGGTGCTGACGTGATCGCGGACGCCGTGATGGCGCTCCTCCACGTGATCGTGGTCGGCGCCGGCGCGCCGCTGCTCGTCGGTAGTCTGCGCACGCTGAAGGCCCGGCTGACCGGACGACGCGGCGCTCCGGTGTGGCAGCCATATCTCGATCTCCGCAAGCTGTTCGGCAAGACGCCGGTGGTCTCGGTGACCACGTCGTGGGTGTTTCGCGCCACGCCGTACGTCCTCGCCGCAACCACCGTGGTGGCGGCGCTGGCGGCGCCGGTGCTGTCCTCGCGCCCGCCGCTCGGCTTTGCCGGCATCATCCTCGTCATGTACCTCTTCCTGCTCGGCACCTTCTTTCTCGCCCTGGCCGGGCTCGATGCCGGCAGCGCGTTCGGTGGCATGGGCAGCAGCCGCGCCGTCGCGGTGGCCGCGCTCGCCGAGCCGACAGTGATCCTCGCGGTCTTCGCGCTCTCGCTGCAGGCGAGCACCACGAATCTCGGCGGCGTGGTGGAACGTCTGGCCGGTGATCCGCAGCTGGCCCTCAATCCCGCCCACCTCCTCGCGTTCGCGGCGTTCTTCATCGTCATGCTCGCGGAGGCCGGCCGCCTGCCGGTGGACAATCCCGCCACCCACCTCGAGCTCACGATGATCCACGAGGCCATGGTGCTCGAGTACTCGGGCCGCTACCTCGCGCTCGTGGAGTGGACATCGGCGATGAAGCTCCTGCTCTTCCTCACGCTGCTCGCGAACCTGTTCTTCCCGTGGGGCGTGCCGCACGTCCGGACGCCCGTGGCCATCCTCCTCGGCACGGCTGCTCTCGTCGGCAAGCTGGCGGTCCTGACGACCGCGCTGGCCGTGCTCGAGACGAGCATCGCGAAGCTGCGGCTCTTCCGGGTGCCGGAGCTGCTCGCGGGCTCGTTCGCGCTGGCGCTCCTGTCCGTCACCGCGGTGTTCCTGCTCCGATGAGCGCGATCAGCAATCTCCTCGTGTTCGCCGCGCTGGCCGCCACCATGGTGCTCGTCTGGCGGCAGTCGTGGCGCGCACGACTCCGGCTCTTCGTCCTCCAATCGGCCTTGCTGGCGGCGCTCGCCGTCGCCATCGGCGCCCTCGCCGACCGCCCGACGCTGGTGGTGCTCGGCGTCGTGTTCGCGGTCGGCAAGACGTGGCTCATCCCGCGCGTCATCCGCCGCATGGCACTCGGCATTCCGCTCCGCCCCCTGGCGCCCGGGCGGTCCGCCGGGCTGCGTGTCCTCGCCGCGGCAGCCCTCGTCGTCGTCGCGTACGTCGTGATGCTGCCGGTCACCGGCGCCGTCGCCGGCGGCGTCCCCACGCGCGCCGCCATGCCGCTGGCCTTTGCGATGGTGCTCATCGGTCTCTTCGTGTGCGTGACCGGCCACGACGCGCTCGGTCAGGTGACCGGCTTCCTGGTGCTCGAGAACGGACTCTTCGCCCTGGCCCTGCTCGCGACGTACGGGCTGCCCGGCATCGTGGAGATCGGCGCCTTTCTCGAGGTCCTCGTCTTCGTGCTGCTGCTCGAGGGCGTGCTCCTCGAGATCCGTCGCGAGCACGACTCGCTCGACGTGGAGCGTCTGGGGGAGCTTCGCGGATGATCGTGCTGCTGCTCGCGGTGCCGCTCGTCGGTGCCGGTATCCTGTCGCGGGCGACCGGCCGCCTGGCGGGGACGGTGCACGGGCTGACGACCGCCTGCACGCTCGTGATCGGTCTGGTGGTGGCAACGGTCGGCGTGCGGGGACGCGTCGACACTGCGCTCGACGGCTTTCTCCGTGTCGACGCGCTGGCCGCCTGGATGATCGCGGTCATCGTCGTCGTCGGCGCACTGGCGGCCACCGAGGCTCCGCGCTACGCGTTGCACGACGAGCGGCGGCTGTACCCGCTGCTGCACCTCATGATCTTCTCCATGCTTCTCGCCGTCTCCACCGATGACGTGGGCGCGATGTGGGTCGCGGTGGAAGGTACGACGCTGGCCTCCGTCTTCCTGGTGAACTTCGAGCGGACGCGCGCCTCCCTCGAGGCCGCCTACAAGTATCTGCTCATCTGCTCGGTCGGGATCGCCATCGCGTTTGCCGGGACGGTGCTCGTGTACTACGCCGAGATGGTGCGGCAGCAGACGCTGGCCGTTCACGCGCCGTCCGCGCTGCGGTGGACGACGCTGGTGGCGCTGGCGCCCGCGCTGCCGTCGCGCGTGCTGGAGGTTGCCTTCGTGTGTCTCGTCGTGGGCTACGGCACCAAGGCCGGCCTGGCGCCCATGCACACCTGGCTGCCCGACGCGCACAGCGAGGCGCCCGCGCCCGTGAGCGCCCTCATGTCGGGCGTTCTGCTCAGCGTGGGCGTGTACGCGATCGCCCGCTTCAAGCCGATCATCGACGCCGCGGGGGGCTCGGGCTTCGCCGGGCGCATCCTCCTCGCGCTCGGGCTGCTGTCCCTCGCGGTCGCGGCCGTGTTTCTCTGGGCCCCCGACAACTACAAGCGCATGCTCGCGTATTCGAGCGTCGAGCACATCGGCCTCGTGTGTCTGGGGCTCGGCTTCGGCGGCGCACTCGGCGTGGCCGGCGCGCTGCTCCACGTGGCCAATCACGGGCTGGCGAAGTCCGCGCTCTTCTTGCTCGCCGGCCGCATCCGGGCCGCCTACGGCACCGTCGAGCTGGCGCGCGTGCGCGGGCTGCTCACAGCGCTGCCGTTTACCGGGCGCGCGTTCGTCGTCGCGCTCATCGCACTGCTCGGGCTGCCGCCGTTCGGGTTGTTCACGAGCGAGGTGATGATCGTCGCGGCGGGCATCGAGCAGGGGCATGCGTGGATCGCCGGCGCCACGCTCGTCCTGCTCGTCCTCGCGTTCGGCGGCCTGCTGCGCGCCGTCCACGCGATGACCCTGGGCGCCGCGCCCGAGGTTGGCGCCGCACGCGGATCGTGGGTGACCGCGCTGCCGATCGTGGCGGCGCTGGCGCTGCTCGTCCTCACGGGCGTGGCGTGGCCGCCCGGCCTCGGCGCCGCGCTCGCGCTCGCCGCGCAGGCGGTGACGCGGTGAGCGCGGTCGACGGCGCCGCTGTGGCCCGTGTCGCGCGTGAGGCCGGCGGCTCGGACATCGTGGAGGCCGCCGCCGGCGAGCCGGTGCAGTGCCGGCTGCGGCCGGCCGCGGTGCCGGGCGTGGCCGAACGGCTTCAGGCACTCGGGCTCGAGCCGCAGCTCCTGACGGCCGCGCACACGCGCGCCCCGGCGGACCAGTTCACGCTGCTCTACCTGTTCGCGCCGCCGACCCATCGGCCGTCGCTGCTCGCGCGCGTGGCGCTCGAGCCGCAGTGCACCACGTTCCCCTCGCTGGCGACCCGATCCTTCGCGCTGAGCCGGTTCGAGCGGGAGGTGCACGATCTCTTCGGCCTCGTGCCGGCTGGTCATCCCGACCTGCGCCGCCTGACGCTCCACCAGTTCTGGCCCGACGGCTACCATCCGCTGCGCGACTCGTCCGAGCCGCCGCCCCGGTTCGCCGACCGCGGACAGCCGTTTCCGTTCCGGCGCGTCGAGGGCGCCGGCGTGTTCGAGATCACCGTCGGCCCGGTGCACGCGGGCATCATCGAGCCGGGCCACTTCCGGTTCTCCGTCGAGGGCGAGACCATCGTGCATCTGGAGACGCGGCTGGGCTTCGTGCACAAGGGTGTGGAGAAGCTCTTCGAGACTCTGCCATTCGAGCGGACGCCCGAGCTCGCGGAACGGATCTCGGGGGACACGGCGGTCGGCCATTCGCTGGCGTTCTGTCAGGCGCTCGAGGCGCTGGCCGGCTGTCGTATTCCGACGCGGGCGGCGTGGCTCCGGGTGCTCGCGCTCGAGCTCGAGCGTCTCTACAATCACGTCGGCGACGTCGGGATGATCGTCAACGACACCGGCTACGCCTTCGGCCACGCCCACTGCGTTCGCCTTCGCGAGCAGCTGTTGCGCCTGAACGCGCGGCTGACCGGCCATCGCCTGCTGCGCGGCGCCGTCGTGCCGGGCGGGATCGGGGAACCGCTGGCCACCGCCCCGCTCGGCGATGCGGTTGCCGCGGCGGAACGAGTCGTCGATGAGTTCGCGGAGCTGGCCCGCATGTGCCTGGAGAACACGACGGTCCTCGAGCGGCTTCAGGGCACGGGACGGCTCACCACGCGCACCGCGCGCGAGATGCAGGTGGTCGGCGTCGTGGGGCGGGCGAGTGGCATCGACGCCGACGCCCGGCGCGATGCGCCGTTCGCCGCGTACGGCGGCGCCGACCTTCGCGTGCCCGTCCACGCGACGGGGGACGTCTGGGCGCGCACCATGGTGCGCCTCGAGGAAACGCGCCAGTCGATGGGGTTGATCCGCGTGGCGGCGGCGCAGGCGGGCGACCGCGGGGTCGCGCGCTCACCGCTCGGTGCGCTGCGCCCGGGCGCCGATGCAGTGGGACTGGTGGAGGGCTGGCGCGGCCCGATCTGGCACTGGGTCACGGCGGCAGGACCTTCGTCACTCGCTCGGGTGAAGGTCGTCGACCCGTCGTTCCGTAACTGGCCCGCGCTCGAATACGCCGTGCTGAACAACATCGTTCCCGATTTTCCGCTCTGCAACAAGTCCTTCAATCTCTCGTACTCCGGCAACGACCTCTAGGCGCGCCGCCTCCCGCCGGGCTCAGAGCCGCGGGAACGACGACGAAATGACTACTAT
>Ga0070741_10018486_pt1 | contig 11281 bp, 13 predicted proteins | sample Coa_R1_4_FD_66440 | JGI IMG/M metagenome (GOLD analysis project Ga0070741, IMG submission 66440) | Surface soil microbial communities from Centralia Pennsylvania, which are recovering from an underground coalmine fire - Coalmine... | ecosystem: Environmental > Terrestrial > Soil > Unclassified ...
CATGGAGTAGGTGTCGAAGATCCAGGCCATCTCGCGCGGGCTGGTGCCGACGTCGGGCGCCGGAATATCCTTCTCCGGGCCGATCTCGTTGATGATCTCCGAGGTGTAGCGGCGGGTCATCCCCTCGAGCTCGCGGACGGACAGCTGCTTCGGGTCGCACTTCACGCCGCCCTTCGCGCCGCCGAACGGGATGCCCATCAGCGAGCACTTCCAGGTCATCCAGATCGAGAGGGCGCGCACCTCGTCGAGCGTGACGTCGGGGTGGTAGCGGATGCCGCCCTTCGACGGCCCGCGCGCGACGTTGTGGGTGACGCGGAAGCCCTCGAACACCTCGATCCGGCCGTCGTCCATCGTCACGGGGATCGAGACGACGACCGCCTTCTTGCACCTGGACAGGACGTTGACGAGGTTGTCGTCGATGCTGAACACCCTCGCCACCTTGCGCAGCTGGTCCTGGGCGATCTCGTAGGGGTTCTCGCGGAGGTGCGAGACGGATTCCTGAACAGCGGTCACGTCGGCTCCTTCATCGAACAGACCCACCGGCTCACGGCGGGGAGTGTACGGCGCTTCATTCGATCCGGAAGGGGATCGATCTCACAGTAGGAGCGCCGCCGCCGGTTGGCCAGGCGAACACGCGCAAACGGTACTTCCCGGGGCGGAGCACCTTCCCGCCCGGGTCGTGGCCGGTCAGCCCGATCGCGTACCGGCCGGGCAGGAGATCGCGCAGCCGCGTCAGCAGGCCGAGGCGCTTCCCTTTGTCGGTCCAGAGCTCGAGGTCGAGCCGGAGGACGGGCACGACGGTGTTCCCGCCGGCGGAGCGCAGCACGCGCCCGACGGGGACGACCACGATCGCCGGCTGCGACTCGGACGGCTTGAACGCGCCGCGCGAGAGCAGCAGCGGGCCGAGGAGCGCGCGGGCGGGCCGCAGCACGACCGCCCAGGGCACGTGGATCGCGGCGCCGGTCAGCGGCGTGATCGCCAGCGAGCCGAGCGCCGCCTCCCCCTCCGCGATCGTGATCGGAGGCGCGTGGACGGTGATTCGCTCGACCTCGCCGGGCGGGATCACCGCGCGGCGCGGCGTCACGGTCAGGCGGAGCGCGGCGCCCGCCTTCCCGCCGGCGCTGAGGTAGACGGTCAGCGGCCGGCTCGAGAGGTTGCGAACGCGCGCGACGGCGTCGCCGCGCCAGCCCTCGCGCGTGCCCCGGCCGAAGGTGAGGAGCGGCGGATCGGCGACCAGCTCGAGCGCCGCCGCATGGCCGACGTCCAGCAGTCCGGCTCCCTCGGCGGCTGCGGGCGTCCGCTCGATCGGACGGGCCCCGCCGACCAGCAGCGCGCGCAGGGTGGCCGCCCTGGCATCGGGCCGTGCCTCGGCGAGCAGCGCCGCCGCTCCGGCGACGACCGCGGCCGCCGCGCTGGACCCGGTCACCGTCCCGAACAGCGAGCCCCCGTCGCCCGCGGCGCCGGGCTCCGCGGTCGCCAGGCCGACGCCGGGGGCGAGCAGGTCGGGCTTGATCCCTCCGTCGAACGCGAGCCCCCACGACGAGAACGGCGCCGCCGCGGCCGGCGCCGCGGCGCTCCGGCGCGGGGCCGCCAGGACGACCTCGGCCCGGGGGTCGGTCGCGAGCGCGTGGGCGGCGGCCTCCGGGAGCGAGATCACGGGCACGCCGACCCGCGGGTCGACGTCCATCGCCGCCGCCACCGGCCGCCCGTACAGGACGACCGCAGCCGCGCCGGCGTCGGCCGCCCCGCGCGCCGTGGCGGCCGGGTCGTCGCCGGCGGGGGCGACCGCCGCCCGTCCGGCGACGCGCGAGAGGCCGTCCTGCAGGAACCCGGACCGGCCGGGCACGGCCGCCGTGAGCTCAAGGGTGCGCGCCGGCGCGGCCCCGCCGGCGAGCGGGACGAGCCGGTCGAGGAGGATGCGCAGGCCCGTCCGGACGACGACCCGCACCTGCGTCAGGGTGCGTCCCGAGTCGGCCGCACCGACCGCCAGGGCATCGGGCGCGCCCGCAGGCCCGCCGACGCTTCCGAACGCGGGCCCGGCCGGGCCGTCGTTGCCGGCGGCGGCGACGACCAGCGTGTCCAGCCGGGTCGCCCCCTCGACGGCGCGGGCGAGGGGGCCGTCCGTGAACGCCGCGAACGGCTCGACCAGCGGGACGAGCGCCACGCGGGCCGCGTCGTGGGCATCGCCGTTCCCGTCCGGGTCGACCGCCCGCTCGAGCCCGGCGAGCAGCTGGTCGGTGCGCGAGTAGACCGTGTAGCCGCCCTTCGCGTCCGGCTGCCAGCCCGCCACCCGGATCGGCAGGACGGTGGCTGCCGGCGCGACCCCGGCGACCCCGCCCGGGCCGCCGTCGCCCACCAGCAGGCCCGCCATCTCGGTGCCGTGCGACTCGACCACCGACGACGCTGCCGGCTTCGCCTGCGCCTGCGCGTCGCGGCCGTCTCCGGCGATGTCGATCCCGGAGAGCACGTGCCCGTGCAGGTACGGCGTGGCGAGGTCCACGCCGGTGTCGAGCAGGGCGATCGTGACGCCCCGGCCGGCGATCCCTGCGAGCCGGACGCCTGGCCGGGCGGCGCCCGCGGCGGCCGCGCGCAGCTCGCGCGGGGAGAGCGACGCCGGAAAGGCGACGCGAACCGGGTAGACGCCCTTCACGCCCGGCGTGCGCTCGATCAGGGCGATCGCGCGCGGATCGAGGACGGCGGAGAAGCCGTTCAGCGTGCGGGTGTAGCGGAACTCGGGCCGGATCGAGACGCCCGCGGCGGCGAGGTTCGAGATGAACTGCTGCTGCGCCGCGGCGGCGGTCGACGTCCAGCGCCGCTCGTCGGCGTCGCTCGCGACGCCGCCCGCCCGCTGCACCCGGTCGGCGAGCGAGAACGCCGTGAGCACCACGAGCACGCGCTGGCCGATCCCGACCGGGGCGCGCTCCCCGCCAACGAGCCCGTTCCACGCGGCCGCCGAGCGGAGCAGCGACGTGTCGGGCGTCGGCGTCGTGCCGCCGCCGCCCGCCGGGACGACGAGGATCGCGGCGGCGACGATCCCGGCGAGGACGCCGATCCCGGCGCCGCTACGCCACCGCATACGCGTCCAGGCGCAGGGCGTCGGCGGCCGCGTCGGCGAACCGCGCGGCCGAGGCGATCATCGCCGCATTGTCCGTGCAGAGCTCGAGCGGGGCGGCGACCGCTCCGGCGATGGACGCGCGCAGCTCGGAGTTGGCCGCCACCCCGCCGACGACGGCGATCCGGTCCGCGCCGAGCGCGTCGGCGGCCTCGAGCGTCCGGCCGGCGAGCGCCTGCACGATCGCGCGCTGGTACGACGCGGCGAGGTCGGCGCGCCGCCGCTCGAGCCCGGCCGGGTCGAGCTCGCGGACGGCATAGAGGAGCGCGGTCTTCACCCCCGAGAAGGAGAAGTCGAGCCCGGGGACACGGGCGACCGGGAAGTCGAACGCCTCCGGGTCGCCCTCGCCGGCGAGCCGGTCGATCGCCGCGCCGCCGGGATAGCCGAGGCCCAGGAGCCTGGCGCCCTTGTCGAACGCCTCGCCGGCGGCGTCGTCGAGGGTCGTCCCGACGACGCGGAACCCGGCGTGGTCGCGGACGTCGAGCAGCAGCGTGTGGCCGCCGCTGGCGAGCAGGCAGAGGAAGGGCGGCTCGAGCGGCTCCGGCTGGAGGTAGAGCGAGGCGACGTGCCCGTGCAGGTGGTCGACGGGAACGAGCGGGATCCCACGCCCCCACGCGATCCCCTTGGCCGCCGCCAGGCCCACCAGGAGCGCTCCGATCAGCCCCGGCCCGCGCGTGACCGCGACCCGGTCGATCCCGGCCAGGGAGACACCCGCGCGGTCGAGGGCCTCGCGCACGACCGGCGAGACCAGCTCGAGATGCCTCCGCGACGCGACCTCGGGGACGACGCCGCCGAACCGGGCATGGAGCTCCGACTGCGACGCGACGACGTTCGACCTGATCTCGCCGTCCTCGGTGACGACGGCGGCGGCCGTCTCGTCGCAGGAGGTCTCCAGCCCGAGGAGCATGCCTAGCGGTTCGCGACCTCGTCGCGGACCGCCGGGTCGCGCCACATGATCAGGGCGTCCTCGCGGTTGTCCGTGTAGTAGCCGCGGCGGACGCCGCGCGGCTCGAAGCCGAGCCGCTCGTAGAGCGAGATCGCGGCCGAGTTCGAGACGCGAACCTCGAGCGTGTAGCCGCGGCGGTCGTCGCCGGCGGTGATCTCGAACAGGCGGCCGAGCAAGGTCGAGGCGATCCCCTGGCGCTGGCGGCCGGGCGCGACGGCCACGTTCATGACGTGCCACGCGTCCACGTAGCGCGACGTGATCAGGTAGCCGAGCAGCGTGTGCTCCTCGAAGGCACCGAGGCAGATCGACGACGGCTTCGACAGCTCGCCGGCGAACATCGACCGCGACCACGGCGTCGGGTAGGCGCTGCGCTCGATCTTCTCGATCGCGCTCAGGTCGCGGAGCTGGAGGCGGCGGATGTCGATCACGCGAGCGCCCTCTCGGCGTCCGGCTCGCGCAGGTAGACGGGCTCGATGAGCTCGGCGGGTCCGGCGTCGGCGGCCAGCGCGGCGTGGAAGCGCGCCTGCGGCACGTGCTGGCCGCTGTCGTCCGGAGGGACGACGCCCCCGCCGGCCTCGATCTCCGCGCGGTAGCGGACGGCCCCGTCGCCGACGTACGTCCGGCCGGCCTCGACCTCGAGCGCGTCCGGCGCCACGCACCGGACGGATCCGGACGCGAGGGTGAAGACCTCGCCTCGGCGGGCGTCGATTACGGGCACGGCGCCTGGTGCCCCGGCGGCGAGGGCGTCGAGCGTCGAGACCCCGGCAACCGGGAGGTCGAGCGCGAGACCGAGCCCCCGGGCGGCGGCGAGCCCGATGCGCACGCCGGTGAAGCTCCCGGGCCCCACGCCGACCGCGAGCAGATCGAGGTCGCCCGCAGCCAGCCCGGCCTCCCGGATCAGCTCGTCGGCGTCGGCGACCACGCCGATCGCCCGGCCGGCGCGCTCGCCGAGCACGTCGCCGTCGCGTACGAGCGCCGTCGTCGCCACGCCCGTCGCAGTGTCGAACGCCAGCGTCAGCACCGGTTCTACGAGGTCGCGTCCTCGTGCACGATCACCTTCCGTCGCGTCTCGTCCACGTGCTCTAACCGTACCCGGACGCGCGGCTCGGGAAGGAACCCGCCCGCCGCCTCCGGCCACTCGACGAAGACGACCGCATCCTCGAAGTAGGGCTCGAGCGCGCCCCAGTCGGCCGCGGTGACGGCGGCGAGACGGTAGAGGTCGAGATGGGAGACGGCCACCCGGCCCGCGTAGCGGTGGCCGACCGTGTAGGTCGGGCTCGTCACCGGCTGCGTGACGCCGAGGGCCCGGCACGCACCGCGCACGAACGTCGTCTTCCCGGTTCCGAGCTCGCCGGAGACGGTGACGACGTCCCCGGGCCGGAGCCCGGCGGCGATGCGCCCGGCCAGGGCCTCGGTCTCTTCGGGCGACGCGGTCTCGATCAGAACAGGCCGAGCTGGACCGCGACCGGCTCCGGCTCGGGCTCGGCGACCAGCTCCGCGAACGAGGGCACCGGCTCGAGCTCCCGGTCGAGCAGCGCCGGGATCTTCGCGAAGTCCTCCTCCAGCACCTTGAGCATCGCCGGCGTGTACAGCGCCGCGGCCGGATGGTAGATCGGGAAGATCGTCACCGCCATCCGGCCGTAGGTCACCTCCTGCGGGGCGCCGTGGACACGCGTGATCCCCGTCTCCTTGCCGGTCAGCTGCTTGGTCGCGTGGTTGCCCAGGGTGGCGATCACCTTCGGCCGGATCAGCTCGATCTGCTTGAACAGCCACGGCTCGCAGGCGTGCTTCTCCTCCGGCAGCGGGTCGCGATTGCCCGGCGGCCGGCACTTCAGCGTGTTCACGACGTACACGTCCGCGCGGGTGAGGCCGATGCCGGCCAGAAGCTTGTCGAGCAGCTTGCCCGCCTGGCCGACGAACGGGATCCCCTGCTGGTCCTCGTGGAAGCCGGGCGCCTCACCGACGAACATCAGATCGGCGTCCGGATGCCCGTTGCCGAAGACGACCTGCGTCCGACTCTGGCTCAGCGCGCACCGCGTGCAGGTCGAGGCCTCCATCCTGAGCGCGTCCAGCATCGACGCCGGAGTCTAGGCCAGGTTCCGGATAGCTGCCGTTCGGCAGGACCAGGCTACGCCTCTCGCTGCGGTTCGCAGGGCCAGGCTTCGCCTGTCCCTGCTCAGGGCTCTGCCCAAAGGGTCAGAGCCTGAAAGGACGACCCCGCGTGGCGGGGTCGGCTCGGGTCGCAGTGCCGGCCTGACGCCCGGCACTGCTCAGGGCTCTGCCCCTTCGGGTCAGAGCCTCGATGGACGGCCCCGCGTCGCGGGGCCGTCCGTATTTCAGTGCCCGCAGCCGCAGGAGCCGCCGCAGCACCCGCCGCCGGCCGCGGTCTGGCCGAAGCTCGGCGTCGACTGGGCCCCGTGGGTCGCGAAGACGGAGAACTGCTTCTGCACCTTCGCGCTCGAGCAGTCCGGGCACTTCGGGGACTCGCCGTTCCGGACGAGCTCCTCGAAGTGCGACTCGCACTTCATGCAGACGTATTCGTAGATCGGCACGGGCGAAGTCTAGCGTCGGTGCCGGGCTTCAGCCTGGTACCGACTCCCTTTCTTGTAGACATAGGGCATGTGGAGCGAGGAGCAGCTGCGCCCGACGCTCGCCGGGCGGATCGTGACGCTCGAGCCGCTCCAGGAACGGCACGTCGAGGGCCTGCGCGCCGCGGCCGCGGACGAGCGGGCGTGGACCTGGATGACGACCCGCGACACCGAGGCGTGGATCAGGGACGCGCTCGCCGCGACCGACCGGCACCACTTCGCCGTCGTCAAGGGCGGCGCCGTCGTCGGCTCGACCAGCTACCTCAGCGTGTTCCCGGAGCACGCGCGCCTCGAGATCGGGCATACGTGGAACACACCGTCCGCCTGGGGCACGCGCGCGAACACGGACGCGAAATACCTTCTGCTCCGACACGCGTTCGAGGTGCTCGGCGCGCGCCGCGTCGAGTTCAAGACCGACGCGAAGAACGAGCGCGCCCGCGCCGCGCTGGCCGCGATCCCCGCCGAGTTCGAGGGGATCCACCGGAAGCACATGATCGTCCGCGACGGCGAGCGCCGGGACTCGGCCTGGTACGCGGTGATCGACGACGACTGGCCGGCAGTGAAGGCCGCGCTCGAGCGGAGGATCGCGGCCAGGAGCTAGACTCATGCGCAGCCCGGCATCCCCTGAGGAGCTGGAGCTTCGAGATGGTCGACAGCGTCAACGTGATCGGTCACGGCCGCGCAGGATCGGCGCTCGGCGCCCGCCTGCGCGAGCGGGGCGTGGAGCTGCGCGACGGCGGCGCCCAGCTCGTGCTGCTCTGCGTCCCCGACCGCGCGATCGCCGAGGTCGCCGCCGCGATCGAGCCCGGGCCGTGGATCGCGCACGTGAGCGGGGCGACGCCGCTGGCGGCGCTGGACCCGCACGTCCGGCGCTTCTCGCTGCACCCGCTCCAGACCTTCACGCTCGACCGCGGGCCGGAGCAGCTGGACGGCGCCTGGGCGGCCGTCACCGCCGAGACGCCGGAGGCCCGGGCGCTCGGCCACGAATTGGCCACGACGCTGGGTCTGCGCCCGTTCGACCTGGCCGACGACCTCCGCGTGCTCTACCACGCGGGCGCGGCGATCGCCTCGAACTACCTGGTCACGCTCTACCGGACGGCCGCCCGGCTGTTCGAGGACGCCGGCGCGCCGCCGGAGGCGCTCGTCCCGCTGATGACGCGGACGATCGAGAACGGCTTCGAGCTGACCGGCCCGATCTCGCGCGGCGACTGGTCGGTGGTCGATGCCCACATCGGCGCGCTGCACGACGCCCACCCCGAGCTCGAGCCGATGTACCGCGTGCTCGCGGAGGCGACGGCGCCGTGAGGATCACGCGCATGATCGCGGAGACGCGCGCGGCGCTCGAGGGCGCGGCCGGCGTCGGCCTCGTCCCGACGATGGGCGCCTACCACGCCGGCCACGTCGCACTGTTCCGTGCCGCCCGCGCCGAGTGCGACACGGTGGTCGCCAGCCTCTTCGTCAACCCGGCGCAGTTCGACGACGAGGCCGACCTCGGCCGCTACCCGCGCGACGAGTCGGCCGACGTCGCGGTCGCGGCGGAGCAGGGCGTCGACGTGCTGTTCGCGCCCGCCGCCGGCGAGCTCTACCCGGAGGGGTACGAGACCTGGGTCGACGTGGAGCGGGCCTCGCGGGGCATGGAGGGCGACGCGCGTCCCGGCCACTTCCGCGGCGTCGCCACGGTCTGCCTGAAGCTCTTCAACATCGTCCGTCCCGGTCGCGTGTACTTCGGCCAGAAGGACGCGCAGCAGGTCGAGGTGATCCGGCGGATGATCCGCGACCTCGACCTGGAGATCGGCCTGCGCGTCGTCCCCACCGTCCGCGACGCCGACGGGCTCGCGCTCTCGTCGCGCAACGCGCTCCTGTCCGAGGCCGACCGCTCGGCCGCGCTCGCCCTCCCGCGGGCTCTGGCCACCCGAGACCCCGAACGGGCACGGGGGCTGCTCGAGGGCCTCGACGTCGAGTACGTCGAGGTCGCCCCGTTCGACCCGCCGACGCTCGCCGCAGCGGTGCGCGTCGGCTCCGTCCGCCTGATCGACAACGTCCCGCTCGAAGGAGGCCCAGGATGAGCACACCCCCGGCAGGGAAGCTGCCGCTGCCCGAGCTCGCCGCGATGAAGCGCCGCGGCGACAGGATCGTGATGGTCACCGCCTACGACGCGCCCGGTGCGCGCTTCGCCGAGGACGCCGGGATCGACGTCGTGCTCGTCGGAGACACCGCCGCCATGGTCGTGCTCGGCCACGAGGGGACGACGGTGCCGGTCACGGTCGACGAGATGCTCTTCCTGACGCGGACGGTCGCGCGGCACTCGAACCGGCCGCTGGTGGTCGGCGACCTGCCGTTCGGCTCGTACCAGGTCTCCGACGAGGACGCCGTGCGCACGGCGATCCGCTTCGTCAAGGAGGGCGGCGCGGACATCGTCAAGCTCGAGGGCGCCGGGCCGATGGTTTCGCGCGTCCGCAGCATCGTGGAGGCGGGGATCCCGGTGATGGGCCACATCGGCCTGACGCCGCAGTCGGCGACGATGCTCGGCGGCTTCAAGACGCAGGGCAAGACGGCGGAGGCGGCCCGCCAGCTGGTGGTCGACGCACGGGAGCTGGAGGCGGCCGGCTGCTGCTCGATCGTGCTCGAGGCGATCCCGGCCCCCGTCGCCGCGCGGATCACCGCCGAGCTGGAGATCCCGACGATCGGGATCGGCGCCGGCCCGGAGTGCGACGGCCAGGTGCTCGTCTATCACGACCTGCTCGGGCTGACCGAGGGTCATCTCCCGCGCTTCGTCAGGCGCTACGCGAACCTGTCGCGGGAGATCCGCGACGCGCTCGAGCACTACGCCGCCGACGTCCGCTCGGGGGCGTTCCCCGGCGATGAGCACACCTACTCGATGACGGACGCCGAGCTGGAGGCGTTCAGGACGTAGAGCCAGCCCTCCTGCCAGCGGAACTGCGCCTCGACCAGCTCTTCGAGCGGCGTGCCGTTCACCAGGTGGTCGAGCGCCCAGCGGTTCGCCGAGTGGGCGATCACGACGATCCGCTCGCCATCGTGGCGGGCGGCGACGTCGGCGAGGAAGTCGCGCGTGCGCTCGACGACCTGCCGGTAGCTCTCCCCGCCGCGGAAGGGCTCGTCCACGTGGCGCGCCCGCACGGCGGCGACGTCGTCGGCGGAGGCGCCGTTCAGCTCGCCGTAGTCGCACTCCCGGAGGCGGGCGTCGTGGTGGATCGGGATCCCGGCGCCGCGGAAGGCGATCGCGGCGGTCTCGATCGCCCGCCCCAGATCGGAGGCGTAGACGGCGGCGATGCCGTCGTCTCGGCGGCGCGCGCCCAGGTCTTCCGCCTGTTCGCGCCCGGCCGGCGACAGCGTGCCGTCCAGCCAGCCGGTCGCGATCCCGCGCTCGTTGTCGAGGGTGGTCGAGTGCGTCTCGTAGACGACCTCGACCGCCATCCGCTCAGAAGACGACGAACAGCAGCACGAACAGCGTGAAGACCGCGGCCGCGACCGAGCAGCCCGCGGCCGAGCGCAGCCACGACCAGCCGTTCAGCGTCCGGACGCCGAGGTACAGGAGCGCCGCCGACCAGGCCACGAGGCCGACGTCGATCGCTCGGAAGACCGTCTCCGCCGTCCCGTGGTCGGAGCCGCCGCTGCGGAACGCGTCGGCGCCGAACATCGCCAGCCGCACGGGCCAGACGAAGAGCAGCCCGATGACGAACGGCGCCGTCGCCAGGCCGGTGACGTGCCGCGCCTGGCGGTAGCTCGCGGCGCTGTCCGCGGCTCTGCTCCCGAGGAAGACCGCCCCGCCGAGGATCCAGAAGTTCTGGATCCCGACGAGCAGGCCGGCGACCACCGCCTCGACGAGGACGAGGAGCCAGTCGAACTCGAAGTCGTCGAACAGGCGTCCGGCGGTGCGGGTGGACAGGAAGATCGAGATGCCGGCCAGGAAGACGACCGCGGTGATCGGCTCCTGGCGCGCACCGGCGGCCTCGTCGGCGTCGTCGCGCACCCAGACGAACACCGCGGCGGGATCGGTGAGGACGCGGACGAGGCGGAACCACCAGGCGCGCTCTGCCTGCGCGGGACGGGTCTCGGCCTTTGCGGTCATCGTCTCCAGCCTACGAGAACTGTCTCCAACGGCCTCGGCCTTCCTCGTGACGTTTCCCACCCAGTCTCTGAGACCGGGGGTCAAACGATTGAGCAACACCCCGTCCACAGAGGTCTCCGAGAGCCATGACCCAGTCTCTGAGACCGGGGGTGGAACAAGAGTGTCACGATTTGTCCACAGGGGTCCTGCAGGCCGACCGGGCGCGAGAGCCGGGCGGGCCGTGCGGGCGCGAGAGCCGGACGAGCCCCGCGGGCCGCCGAGCCGCCCGATCCCTCTACGCCGCGGCCGCGACCTTCTTCGCGCGTGCCGGCTTCGCCGGCGGGAGCAGCTCCCGGAGGAAGCGCCCCGTGTACGAGCCCTCGACCGCGGCGACCTGCTCCGGCGTGCCGGTGGCGATCACCTCGCCGCCCGCCTCGCCGCCCTCGGGGCCGAGGTCGACGATCCAGTCCGCCTGCTTGATCACGTCGAGGTTGTGCTCGATCACGAGCACCGTGTTCCCCGCGTCGACGAGCCGCTGGAGCACCTCGAGCAGCTTCTCGATGTCG
>Ga0070741_10018487_pt1 | contig 11281 bp, 11 predicted proteins | sample Coa_R1_4_FD_66440 | JGI IMG/M metagenome (GOLD analysis project Ga0070741, IMG submission 66440) | Surface soil microbial communities from Centralia Pennsylvania, which are recovering from an underground coalmine fire - Coalmine... | ecosystem: Environmental > Terrestrial > Soil > Unclassified ...
GCCGACGGGGCAATGGTCGCTGCCCATGACCTGCGGGTCGATCCAGGCGCGCTTCAGCGCCGGGCGCAGTTTTTCGCTGGCGACGAAATAATCGACCCGCCACCCGATGTTGCGGCCGCGGCAGTTGTTGAACTGACTCCACCAGCTGTAATGCCCCGGCCCCTTCTCGAATTCGCGGAAGGTGTCGACATATCCGCTCTCCAGCAAGCGGGTGAAATTGGCCCGCTCCTCGTCGGTGAATCCGGCGTTGCGGCGGTTTGATTTCGGGTTGGCCAGGTCAATTTCGGTGTGGGCGACGTTGAGATCGCCGCAAAAAATCACCGGTTTCTTTTTCTCCAGCCTTTTCAGATAGGCCAGAAACGCCGGGTCCCATTCTTCCGTGCGGTATTTCAGCCGGGTCAGGCCGCGCTGCGAATTCGGCTGATAGACGTTGATCAGAAAAAAATCGGGAAATTCGGCCGTGACGACGCGGCCCTCGCCGTCATGAGCGGGGAGGCCGAGACCGAGCGAGATGTTCTTCGGCTTCAGCCGGGTGAAGGTCACCGTCCCACTGTAGCCTTTTTTCGACGCCGGATTCCAGTAGACCTCGAAGCCGCGCGGCCAGGCGATGTGCTGCACGTCGCCGGGGTGCGCCTTGGCCTCCTGCAGGCAGACGACGTCGGCGTCTGTTTTGTCCATGAATTCAAGCAGCCCCTTCTTCAGCGCGGCGCGCACGCCGTTGACGTTCCAGGAAACAAATTTCATGCCGGCATCAACGCGACCGGAGCCGTCCGGTGCAAGCCGTTCCTGCGCCGGCGGCGCGCACTTCCTGTTGCCAAGGCCGGCGGGCGCGCCACGCTTATTTGTCCATGTCCGTCTTTAGACCACTTCCTCTCGGCCAGCGCATTCCCGGCAGCGTGCACTCCGTTTCGTGCAGCCTGCCGACCATGCGCTCGGTCGTCGGTTACGAGGAAAAAGACCCGAACGTCACGCGTCAGCTCACCTCGGGATACCCCCGTTTCGTCGTCCATCCCTTTGCCCGCCAGCTGGCCGATCATCTGGCGAAAAACCTTGGTCTGGCCGGCCACACGCTCTGGCTGGCGTCGTCGGCATCCATGGCCGGCGAACTTGCGAGCCATCTCGGCGCGGCGTCAGCCCGGGTCGTTTCCGCCGAAGGCGTGCACGGCGTCGCCCATCCCGCCGCCGACACCGAACTCGGCAGCCGGGCCAAGCAGTTTCTCCAGCACGTAGGCGGGTTCATTTCCTCCCGCGAAGCGGAAGACCACCTCGTGCGGCTCGGGCTGCTGGCCGCCGCCGAACCGGAGACGCTTTTCCACGGCGACGCGGTCGCCGAGGTGAAGCGTCACCTCCGTCGGGCCTTTCCCGCGGCGGCCGAGACCGACCTCTTCCTGGCCAACAGCGGCATGAACGCAATCTATGCCGCATTCCGCGCCCTGTCGGAGTTGCAAGCCGCGCGCGGCCGCACCCTCTGGATCCAGCTCGGCTGGCTCTATCTTGACACCATCGCCATCTTGAAAAAATTCTCCGCCGCGCCAGCCGATTACGTTTTTCTGCGCGATGTTTTCGACCGTGCCGCGATCGAGCGGGTCTTTGCCGAACATGGTCCGCGCATCGCCGGCCTGCTGACCGAGGTGCCGACCAATCCGCTGATCCAGACGCCGGACGTGCCCTGGCTTGCCGGCCTCGCGCGCCGCCATGGCGCCGCCCTGATCCTTGATCCGTCAGTCGCCTCCCCCTTCGCCGTCGATCTGCTGTCCCACGGCGATGTGGCCACCGCCAGTCTGACCAAGTATACCGCGAGCGACGGCGACATCATCGCCGGTGTGGCGGCGGTCAATCCCGCCTCGCCCCATGCCGCCGCGCTGCGGAAGAAGCTGCCGACCCTGCTCGAGCCGGCTTACCCCCGCGATCTGGCCCGCCTCGCCGCCCAGATCGGCCGGACCGAGACGGTGCTGGCGCGGATCGAGGAAAACACGCCGCGGGTGGCGGCCTTTCTGGAAAAGCATCCCGGCGTGCGCGAGGTTTTCTGGGCGCGCCGGCCGGAGTCGCGCGAAAATTTTGCCCGCGTGGCGCGCGCGCCCGGCGCCAGCGGAGCGGTGATTTCGTTTACCCTCCGCGGGCCACTGGACAAATTCTACGACCGGCTGCGGCTGCCGAAAGGGCCAAGCTTCGGCATCACCACCACGCTGATCTGTCCTTTCATTTATCTCGCGCACTACGACCTGGTGACCAGCGAGGCCGGCCGTGCCGAGCTGGCTGCCAGCGGCATCGATCCCGGCCTGCTTCGCCTCTCCGTCGGCACCGAGCCAGCGGACGAGATCATCGCGGCACTGGCGGAGGCGCTGGAGTCCCCATGAACTCCTGCACGCTCGCGGTCAAGGTCGTCCCTGGCGCCTCGCGCAACGAGCTCTGCGGCTGGATGGGGGAAGCGGTAAAAATCAAACTTTCGGCTCCGCCGGTGGAGGGCCGCGCCAACGAGGCACTGATCGAATTCCTGGCGGAGAAGCTCGACCGGCCGCGGCGCGCGGTAACCCTCGTGCGCGGGGCGGCCGCCCGGCAGAAATGGCTGCGGATCGACGGTCTGAGCCTCGGCGAAGTGAAAAGCCTCCTCGGCACTCACGGCTGAAGCGCAAAAAAACCGGCGCGGTCCATAACCACGCCGGCACCACAACCAAAGTTCAATGATTACTTGGCGTTGGAAGCCATGTCTTCCATCAGCGCCAGCGCGACTGCCTCGGTGATGTCGCGCACGTCGTAGCGTTGCGCGAGCCGGCCGGCCTGCGCATCCTTGCCCAGCACGTCGCTGGACGAGGCCTGGCCGATGATCGCCGAGTCCTTCAAGCGGATGGCGGTGGCCTGGATGTCCGGCACGGTCACGACCTCATCGCCGGAAATGTTGCTGACGGTGACGTTGCGGCTGGAGACAAGGACTTCGACGGCGACGTCGGCAACGCTGCCCAGGGCTTCGCGCTCCTTGCGGGCCTGGTCGCTGCCGCCGGCGGCAAAGGTGTCGAAGGGTTTGTCGGCAAGGATCGAGGCGGCGACCTTCTGGTCAGCGAGGCGGGCGCCGGCGGCGCGGAAAGGCCGGCCGAAAAGACGCTCGACGTCACGGACCGTCTGGCGGTCCGCCAGGGTGGGCGCGGGCACATCCTTGGCTTCGTAGGTGTTGTGGGCGACGACCTTCTCGGTCTGCGTGCCGGGTGCGGTCTGGCCGTTTCCGCCGGCATCCGAGCGCGTGGCTTCGGTGCGTTCGGTACGTTTGGTCAACTGGAGGCCGGAATCGGCATCGATCAGCTCGCGGTTGACATAGAAAACGAAGCGCGGCCCCTCGGTCTGGGCAAAGGCGGCGTGGAATTTGTCGACGATTGACTTGGCCGTGTCGGGCGTGATCAGCGGGGTCTGGATGCCGCCGTAAAGTTTCTGGTTGTCCGGCGGCGGATAGGCGGCGGGGGCGGACGGCGGAGCGGGGACGACCGGGACGGGCGGCTCGGGCGGGTTATCGGCCCGGAGAAGCGCCGCCGGCGGCAGGCTGAGGGCGGTGAGAAGAATCAAGGTGCGGGTTTTCATGAGGCCTCCGGATCAGCGCGCCTGGCGGACGCGAATGGTGAAGTTTTTGCCCAGCGGGTTCATGGCGGTGAAATGCACCGTCTCGGTGGAATATTCGGCAAGAATGAGGTTTTCCCACGGCGTTTCGTCGCCGGTGGAGAATCCATTCGCGTCCTTGAACACACACTGGACCTGAACCTGAATGCGGCGATTTTCGCGGTTTTTCACCAGCGCGGTGACATCGAGGCGTCCATCCGGCAGTGTGCGCGGCTCAAGCCCGGTGCAGGTGATCGAAACCTGGGTGGGCTTGTCGAGCAGGACGAACTGGGAGGTGTTCTCGATCGTGTACTTGGTCGTGTCCTGCGGCGTGTAAGGACCCGGCGTGGAACAACCGGAGACAAGCGCCAGCACGGCGATGGCGGCAAGAGCGGGGATTGCAGTTTTCATAAGTCGACTAGGGGTGTGACTGCGGATTAACGTGTGAGTTCACTCAAAAAAACAATGTTATTGGTTGAGCCATCGGGGGAAACGATGATGGTGATCTCGCGGGTGAGGTCGGAGGCGACTTCGCCGTCACGGGTGAGAAATTCCAGCCGCGCGGGATGCTCGCCGGGGCTGAGCTGGAGGGCGGCGAAACTCAGATATTGGGGAAGATTGTCCCAGGTGCGGACATCGGCCTGCGGCGTGGTGGCGGCGGAGGCGATTTTGCTGATCAGCCCGATCGCGGCCAAGCCGACGGCGGCGCGGTTGCTGTCGCGTGAATTGTTGTTGGCGGCCGCGACCGCACCGATCAGGGCAATGTCGCCGACGGTATTGCTGGCATTTTTGAATACCGCCTTGCGGCCGAGAATGTAATCCATCACCCGGCCGCCGCGGGTGGTGGCCTGGAAGTTGAGGTCGTCGTAGGGCGGAAGCGCGATCCGGCGGCCGTCGATGATGAGCCGGGCGGAGTGGATGCGCGACGGTTCGGTGTAGAATCGCAGCTGCTCACCGTATTCGCCGCCGGCATACTTGCGCGGCCCCTCGCCGTATTCGGCGAAAATCAGGACGTTGGCGTCCTTGTTGTACGGCGGCAGATGGCGCTTGGTCAGCGCCTGGGCGCGCGAATATTCGTCGGAACCATCGCCGCCGAGCTTCGCCGTGGCGAAGCCGTCAAGATAATCGAGCAGCACGTAATCGCTCTGGTATTCGTGGGTCTCGGCGTCGCTGTCGATGAGCTGGCCGGTGCGGTAGCAGGCACGGGCGTTGTCCGGCTCGCCCGCGCGCCAGTAGAGAATGGCGCGGTAATAATAATCCATCACCCGCTCGTAGGGCTCGCCGATGAAGGTCTTGGATTCCTCGGAATGAAACAGGCTGCGGGCCTTGGCCGCGTCGGCATTATTGGCGATGATGCCGCCGATCTGGAGAATGGCGTCGTCGAGCTTGGCCCGGGCCTCGTCAAAGTTACCCACGCGCAGGGCGGTGGCGGCGATGCGATCATCCCATAGCGCGCGATCCTTCGGTGGCGCGGCCGCAAGCTCGGCGTTGCCGTCGATGATGGGATCGCCGGTGTAGGCGATGGCGGCACGCGGGGCCGGCCCGCTGGCACAGCCGGTCAACAGTTCGAAGGCCGCCAGCATGAGGAACGCGACCACGCCACGACGGAGAAAGTACAATAGCGTGTGTCGGCCCGTGGATTCATTTTTCCGTTGAGCCATTGGATGAGGGCGCGGATGCCCCCGGCATGGTCACCGATAGGCCGCGTCCTCGAGGCCCTGTTTCTTGATCTCAGCCGAGTCTTCCCAGACGATTTCGCTGGTGCGCGCGTCGATCAGTTGAAAGCTGTAGAGAATATAATCGCTCGTGCCCGCCGAGGTCTTGGTGGTGAGGCCCTCGAGCTTGCCGGTGAGGAAATAGTCGGCGCCTTTGAATGCGACCGGATTCGGATCGTAGCTCGAAGTGACCTGGCCGGTCTGCTTCAGCTCGCGTTCGCGTTCCAGCGTCTTCATCCGGTCCCGGGCGAGGAAGACCACCCGGCCGGAGGACTTGGAATTGAGCATGATACGGATGCGGTCGGAAAAGAGGTCCTTGTTGATCGGGAAGCGGGTGGCGTTCTCGACCGGGTCGATGACGATGCGCGGCGGAGTGGTCGAGGCGGCGATGGCAGGGGTGCCGAGAATGCTGCGCGCCATCTTGTCCGTGACGGTGACAAGATCCTGGGACTCGACGCCGGTGCCGGCGACGAAGCCCTGCTCATCGGCGTTCATCTGGGTGACGGGCACGCCGGAAGGGTTTTGCACGCCCTGGCTGGCGCAACCGGCGAAGAACGCCGTGGTAGCCGCGGCGATGCTGGAGAGAAGAAGGAAACGGTGGGTGATGTTCATGGTGGCGGAAATGTTTTCCGCGCGGCGCAAACGCGATCCGCGCGGAGGTTCGGAAGTCAGTTGCGCCCGAAGAGGCTGTTGGCGCTGCTCATGGGCGAAGCCGGCGCAGCCGCCGCGGGCGGAGCCGCAGGGGCAGCGGGCGCCTCCGGTGCCGGTGGCGCCACCGGCGCGGTGGTGACAATAACCGGCGTGGCCGCGGCGGCCTCACGCTCGCGCGCCGCGTGCTCGGCGAGGGAGCCAAGGATCAGGCCGGAGGCCGTGCCGATGAGAATGCCACGGCCGGTCTGGTGATGGTTGTTGTAACCGATAATCCCACCGGCCAGGCCGCCGAGCAGCGCACCGGAAGCCATGTAATTGGGCCGTTCATAACCATAATCGTCGCCGTAGTAATCCGAGGAGTAAGAGGCCGGCGTCTGATAGTAATAAGCGGGCGCCTGGCGATAAACGTAATAAGAAGAGGGCACCGGCACCTGGGTTTGCTGGTAGGCGTTGTAGCGCGCCTGATCCGCGAAGGAACCAAGGATCAGGCCGGAAGCGGCGCCGATGGCAATGCCGCGCCCGGTCTGGTTGTGATTGTTATAGCCGATGATGCCGCCGGCCAGGCCGCCGAGCAGCGCGCCGCCGGTCGCGTTCGAACCAAAAATCTGCGCTCGCGCAGGCGCCACCGTCAGCAAGGCGAGAGCAAGGCAAAAAGGCATTTTCATGGTTGAAACAGGTTACGGGCCAAAGTTATGAGACCCTGCGCCTTTCGCAAGGTTTCACTCAAGTTGACGCGCTGGGGGAGAGGCGGTTACAGCTTGGCGGCGCGCGCGGTTCACGCCATTTTTTCCTCATGCCGCGTTTCGTTCTGGCGCTGGACCAAGGCACGACCTCCTCGCGGGCGCTCATTTTCGACCGCCAGGGCCGTCCGCGCGGGCTCGCTCGCCAGGAATTTGCGCAGCACTTTCCCCGCCCCGGCTGGGTGGAGCATGACCCTGGCGATTTGTGGTCGACCGTGCGGCGCACCGCCGAACTCGCCCTCCGGCGCGCCCGCTTGACCCGCCGTGACCTCGCCGCTGTCGGCCTGACCAATCAGCGGGAGACCACCCTGCTGTGGGAGCGCAGCTCCGGCCGACCGATCGCCCCCGCCATCGTCTGGCAGGACCGGCGCACCGCGCCGATGTGCGCCGAATTGAAACGAAAAAAACTGGAGCCGCTTTTTCGCCGCCGGACCGGCCTGCTGTTCGACCCCTACTTCAGCGGCACCAAACTTACCTGGCTCCTCGACCACGTCCGCGGCGCCCGGCGGCGCGCTGAGAACGGCGAACTGGCCTTCGGCACCGTCGACACCTGGCTGCTTTGGCAGCTGACCGGCGGCCGTGTCCATGCCACCGATGTTTCCAATGCCTCGCGCACCCTCCTGCTCAATCTTCGGACCGGCAACTGGGACGACGCACTGCTGAAAATCCTGCGCATTCCCCGCGCCGTGCTGCCGGAAGTGCGCGCGAGCAGCGAAGTCTACGGCGAGGTCGAAACCATTCCCGCGCTGCGCGGCACCCCCATTGCCGGCGTCGCCGGCGACCAGCAGGCCGCGCTCTTCGGTCAGGCATGTTTCCGGCCCGGGCTGGCCAAAAACACTTACGGCACCGGCTGCTTCCTCCTCCTCCATACCGGCAAAAGTCCCATTGCCTCCCGGCACAATCTTCTCACCACCGTGGCCTGGCGCGTGGGCCGCGACGGACCACTCGAATATGCCCTCGAAGGCAGCGTCTTTATCGGCGGCGCGGTGGTGCAATGGCTGCGCGACGGCCTCGGCCTGATCAAGAATTCCGCTGAGATCGAGGCCCTTGCCGCCCAGGCGAACGACAACGGAGGCGTCTATTTCGTGCCCGCCTTCACCGGCCTCGGCGCGCCGCACTGGGATGCCTCCGCGCGCGGGGCCATCCTTGGCCTCACCCGCGGCACCACCGCCGCGCACATCGCCCGCGCCGCCCTCGAGAGCATCGCCTGCCAGAGCGCCGACCTGCTCGGCGCCATGCAAGCCGACTCCGGCCTGCGCCTGCGCGAGCTCCGGGTCGACGGCGGCGCCACCGTGAACAACGCGCTCATGCAGTTTCAAAGCGATCTCCTGCGCGTGCCCGTCATTCGCCCCCGCATAACCGAGACCACCGCGCTCGGCGCTGCCTTTCTTGCCGGGCTTGCCGTGGGCTTCTGGAAAAATTGCGATGAGCTCGCCGGCCTCTGGCGGCGCGACCGGACCTTCGCCCCGCGCGCCTCCGCCCCGGCGATGCGCGCTCTCCACGCGGACTGGCGCCGGGCGGTCGATCGAACTAAAAACTGGGCCGGCTGAACGCCTATCTCCCCTTCCCTCCGCCAGTTAACAACTCGTCAAATCCAATTCCTCCCGAGACTTAGGATTGAGTTTGGCCGGCGTCCCTCCTAGCCTGCCCTTTTCCCGCGCCATGAAATCCATCCTTCCTCTCGCGCTCGCCGGCTTTTTTGCCGCGGCGGTTTATGCCCAGACCGACGCTCCCGTCATCACCCGCGCCCCGGTTTCCGCCGACGAAAAACCCGCCGCCGCACCCGCCGCCCCGCCCTCGGCCGACGCCGCCGCCCTGGCCGAACTGCGCGATCAAAACAGGCAACTCAGCACCGAGCTCGCCGCCGCATGGAAGGAAAATGCCCAGCTCAAGACCAGCGCGCTCTCCCAGGTGGCGGTCGCCAATCAAAAGGCGGATGCCGCCCAAGCCAGCCTCGAGGCCAAGACCAAGGAGAATGACACGCTCAAGGCACAGCTTTCCGATCTGCAAAAATCGCTCGATCAGCTTCGCCAATCCGCTGCGGCCTCCGCCTCCGACTCTTCCGCGCTGGCCGCGGCCAAGGCCGATCGCGATAAAATGTCCGCCGACCTGCTCAAGGCCACGGATGAAAAAAATTCGCTCAATGCCCAGCTCGAGGCTGCGCAGAACGACCTCGGTGTTCAAAAACAGAAAGCGGCCGACGCCGAGGCCGAGCGCGATGACCTCAAACAAAAACTCGCCGCCCAGTCCACCGCCGCCGCCTCTCCATCGCCGGCCGCACCGGCGGTCGATACTTCCGCGCTCGATGACCTGAAAAAGCAGGAAGCCGAGACCGAGGACAAACTCAACACCTCGCTCAAGTCCTACACCCTCCTTCAGAATGAGACCGACCAGCTCAAGGACACGCTGGCCAAGACCACCGACGAGAAAAATTCGCTCGCCACGCAGCTCGACGATGCCAAACGCGAGATCGCCGATCTCACGCCCAAAGCGGCGGAGGCCGGCGCGGCCGCGACCGCCGCGACGAATCAGCTCGCCGCCGTACGCGACCAGCTTCGCCAGACGCAAAATCTCGTCGCCCAGCTCGCCGCGGAAAATTCTGATTTGAAAACCCGCCTGGCCTTTGCCGCGCAGGGCGGCTCGGCCCTGCCGCCTCCGGCGCGGCCCGCGCCGGCGCCCGCCGCCATTGCGCCGACCCCTCTTCCCGCCGCCGCCACTCCGCCGCCGGCCGCCAGCGGCCCCCGCACCTACAAAGTTGCCGCCGGGGACACGCTCGGCAAAATTTCCAAGCAGTTTTACGGCACAGCCAACCGCTGGCCCGATATTCTCGCCGCCAACCATGACAAGCTCCATGACGACAAGAGCCTCCGCGTCGGCATGGAGTTGAAGATTCCCTGAGCCGCGCACCGGCGCGCTCAGAGCGCCGCCACGATCACCGCCAGGGCCGCGATCGAAAGCAGTGTGCTGAAGACAATACTGCCGGAGGCGAGCGCCGGCGAACCCTCCAGCTCCACCACCTTGGTGTAGCTGATCACCGCCGTCGGCGTCGCCAACAGGAGCATGACGAGCTTCGTGTCGAGCGGGCCCAGCCCCAGCCAGCGGGCGCAAAGCCAGCCGAGCACCGGGCCCACCGCCGTTTTCAGCAGCGCCGCCGCCAGCGGCGCATGCCATTCGCGCCCGAACGGCGTGCTCACCAGCGCGCCGCCGATACCGAGCAGGGCCAGCGGCAGGGCCAGCTGCGCCAGTGCGTCGAAAGTATCGTGCAGCACCTCCGGCCAGGCCCAGCCCGTCGCCGCGTAGGCCAGACCGGCCACCGTCGCGAGCAGCGGGGGCGTGGTGAGGAATTGCTGCAAGAGGTATCGCGGACTCAGCTTGCGCACGTCGATCTGGCTGGCCAGGAGCACGACGATGCCGGCCACGTTGTAGATCACGAGCATGGGCGCGATCACCATCACCGCGACCGTCCTCACCGGCGCGCCGTTCACCGTCAGGCCGGAGGGGAGCGAATAAATCACCGGCAGGCCGACGAAGGCGAGGTTGCCGCGAAAAGCGCCCTGCACAAACGTGCCCGTGGCCGGCGCGGGCAGACGGAGGAGCCGCGCCCCGGCGTAGCTGAGCGCGATCACGCCGGCCGTCGCGGCCAGCATCGCGCCGAACATCATTTTTGCCGGGCCACCGACGGAAAGCGATGCCGCCGCCAGCTCGTTGAAAAGCAGCGCCGGCAGGCCGAACCAATAGACCACCCGGTTCCCCTCGCGCAAAAACTCCGCCGAAACAAAGCCGCTGCGGCGGAGCATCGCGCCGAAAGCGATCAACAAAAAAGTGGGAGCCAGCACACGCAGGATCAGCACGCCGCCAGTTTCGACAGCCCGGCGGCGGCGGTCGAGCCGTTATGCGCCGGTTGCAAAACAAACTTGCCCGCGCCGCGCTCCCCGCCAGTTTTGCCGCCATGTCGAGCCTCCCTGAAAAATTCCCCGGCGTCACGGTCCTGACCAAGGCCAATGTTTATTTCGACGGCAAGGTTGTCAGCCATTCCGTCCTCTTTGGTGACGGCACGAAAAAGACCCTCGGCCTGATCTATCCCGGATCCTATCATTTCGGCACCGGTGCGCCCGAGCGGATGGAAATCGTCGCCGGCGCCTGCCGCGTCACGCTCGATGGCCAGACTGCGGCGCGCGATTACGCCGCCGGCCAGACTTTTGACGTGCCGGGCAAAAGCGGTTTTACCATCGCCGTCGCCGGCGGCCTTTGCGAATACATCTGCTCTTTCCTCGGCTGAACGCTCCGTCACGCCTTACTACCGCCGCCAAGCAAATTTGGTCGGGCCGAGATCGGTGTCTTCGCCGCGGTTGAAGACCTTCACCGCCGACCAGGCCAGGACCACAATCACCACGGCCAGCACCGCCAGGGAAAGTTCCGGCGGCATGAAATGGCTTCCCAGTAGCGCGCCGCGCATCAAATCCACGGCGTAGGCCACCGGGTCGAAGTACGCCGCCACCTGGATCCAATGCGGCGCCATGGCCAGGGGATAGAGCGCGCCGGAGAGGAAAAACATCGGCAGCAGCACGGCGTTGCTCACGATGGGAAAGACCG
>Ga0070741_10018488_pt1 | contig 11281 bp, 12 predicted proteins | sample Coa_R1_4_FD_66440 | JGI IMG/M metagenome (GOLD analysis project Ga0070741, IMG submission 66440) | Surface soil microbial communities from Centralia Pennsylvania, which are recovering from an underground coalmine fire - Coalmine... | ecosystem: Environmental > Terrestrial > Soil > Unclassified ...
CCCGGCGGGCTCGCCGACGCCGTCGCGCGGCTCCGGGCCGCGTGACCGAGCCACGGCCGCTCGAGGGACGGGTCGCCGTCGTCACCGGCGCGTCGTCGGGTGTCGGTGCCGCGCTCGCGCGCGTCCTCGCCGACGCCGGCATGGCGGTCGTGCTCGGCGCGCGCCGCGCGGATCGGCTCGCCGGCGTCGTCGCCGGGATCGTGGAGAGCGGCGGCCGGGCCGTCGCGGTGCCGACGGACGTCCGCGACGAGCGTCAGGTCGACCGGCTGGTCGACACGGCCGTCGAGCGGTGGGGCGCGCTCGACGCGCTCGTGAACAACGCCGCGGTCGGTCTCCTCGGGACCGTCGCGGAAGGCCGGACGGAGGACTGGCGCGCGGTCGTCGAGACGAACCTCTTCGGCACGCTGTACGCGTGCCGTGCCGCGCTCCGCCACATGCTGCCGCGCGGTCGGGGCGACGTCGTGAACGTGTCCTCCGCGTCCGCGCGGGCGGGGTGGCCGTCGCTCGGCGTGTACGGCGCGACGAAGGCCGCGATCGAGAACCTGTCGGCCGCGCTCCGGGCCGAGGTCGCGGGCGCCGGAATCCGGGTGCTCACCGTCGACATGCACAACGTCGGGCCGACGGAGTTCGGGCTCGCGCTCGACCCCGCGCGGCTCCCGGCCGCGCTCCGCCGATGGGCCGAGCTCGGCCTGGTCGACCCGACCGCGCCGCTCGTTCCGCCGGAGACGGTGGCCCGCGCCATCCTGTTCCAGCTCGCGGTCCCGGCCCCCGCGAGCGTCCACCACCTCGTCATCCGCTCCCGCACCGGCTGATCGCCGGCGCGCTCAGGAGGCGCGGGCCATGGTCCCCGCCGACCCGAGAAGCTGTCGGCAGCGGAGGAACCAGCGGAGCTGGGCTTCGACCTGACCGAGCGCCGCCTCGTGCGCCAGCCGCCGCGCGAGCGGCGCATCGGCGCGGACCGCCTCCTCCGCGACGAGGGTCGCGTAGCGGCGATACTCCGCTTCCTGCCGATCGAGCTGCGCGAGCACGGCGTCCGAGCCGTCGCGCTCGACGGCCAGGAGGCGGACGAAGATCTCGTCGCGGAGCGGGGGCGGCCACGCCGGCCGGCGCGTGAGCCAGGTCCGCAGCGCCCGCTCGCCGCGCGCGGTGAGCCGGAAGAGCCGTCGGAGCCGCGTCCCGAACGTCTGATCGCGGCGCGCCACCAGCCCGCGGCGCTCGAGCTCGTGCAGGAGCTGGTAGACCTGCCCGATGTTCGGGTGCCAGAACGGCCCGAGCCGGTCGTTGAAGAGCTTCAGGAGCCGGTAGCCGTGTGCCTCGCCCTCGGCGAGCAACGCGAGCAGCGCGTAGCGTAGATGCATCGCCTCACCTCCCGTCCCGCCGGTCGTTGCCACCGGCGTGCCAGGCGAAAGACGAGCGCGGGCGCGGCTGGCGATCGGCGGCCGTAGCCGCGCGTTGACGGCTTCGCCGCGCTCCGCGATCGCGCGGCGCGCGCGCCGTGTCTCCGCGTTCACACGCGGCGCGTCGAAGGTGCGAGTCCGCTTGTAGGGGGTTCCGACGCGCGCCCGGCGCACCGGACGCGCCCGTGGTTCCGGCGTCGGGGAACGCATCTTGCTCTCTGCGCGGTCGGGAGGCTTTCGATGATGGACACCGCGACGAAGATGAAGGAGGACGTCCAGCAGGCGGGACGGCGCATCGGCGAGAACCTCGCCGAGGGCCTCGGCCGCGCGCAGGAGAAGATGGAAGAGCGCGTCCGGAGCGGGTTTGCGCAGACCCAGGGGATGATGTCGACGATGAACGAGCAGTTCGGCGACTTCGTCCGCGAGCAGCCGATCGTGGCCCTCGCGGGCGCGTTCGTCGTGGGCTACCTGATCGCGCGCACGGCGCGGGCCTTCTCATGACGGCCTCCCCGGAGACGGGTGGCGCACCGTCCGCCGGTGAGGTCTTCGGCGCGCTCCGCGAAGCGGCGACGCAGCTCGGCTCGTTCGTCTCCCACATGGTCGACGATCAGCCTGCCGTCGCGCTCGCCGCTGCGCTGGGCGCTGGCTTCATCGCCGGCGGAGGCCTGACGTCTCCGCTCGGCACGCGGCTCACGGCGACCGCGTTCCGCGCCGGCTTGACGAACGTCGGCACGCTCGCGGCCCTCGACCTGCTCCGGCGGGCGCTGGAGGACAAACTTGGCACTCAGGGCAACGGCACCGCATGAGACGGAGTCGGTCGCCGCGCTCGTCGCGCGCGTCCGATCCGACATCGAGGAGATCGTCCGCGCGGAGGTCCGGCTCGTCCGGCTCCGCGTCGACACCGCGATCGCGGCCGCCAAGGCGGCCGGCGCGGGCCTCGCCTGCGCGGTGGTCCTCGCCCTCGGCGCGCTCGGCGCGCTGATCGCGGCGTTCATCATCCTTCTCGCGACGGTCATGCCGGCCTGGGGCGCCGCGTTCGTGGTCGCGGGCGCGCTGTTCTTCATCGCGGCGCTGGTCGCGGCGATCGAGGTCCGCGTGCTCAGTCGGGGCGTCGAGCGGGCCCTGTCGCCGCCCGAGCTGGAGGAGCGCTATGGCTAGCGACCCGGTGCGGATCGAGCTGCGCGACGTCGCCGCGCGGCGCGACGAGGCTCAGCGCGATCTGCAGGAGACGCTCGGGGCGCTCGAGGAGAAGCTGCTCCCGCGGCGCGCGGCACGCCGGCTGCTGATGAATCACAATGCGCCGCTCGTGCTGATCGGCGCGGCGGCCGCCGGTGCGGCCCTCGGCCTTGCCCGGAGCCCGGGCATCGCCGGGAGGACGGCGGCGGCGTGCGCCGCGGTCACCGCCGGCCTGATCTTCTATCAGGTCGCGCGCGAAGCCTGACCCCTACTCCTCGTCCGCGGGCTCCCCCGATGCTTCTTCGTCCTCGTCCTCGACGTCGAGGTCCGAGTCGTCGGAGTCGTCGTCCGACTCCGGCACGGTTCCGGGCGGGGGCGTGATCCCGACGGCCTGGCTCCAATCGATGTCGTCGTCCGGCGCGCCCGACGCGGCCTTCTCCTGGCGCTCCCGCTTGCGGGCTTCCTTGGCCTCGTGTTTGGCCTTGCGCTGCAGCTCCTTGGCTCGCTTGTTCGAGCGGAATCGCGCCATGCTTCGCCTCCTCGCGGACTCACACGCCTAGCACGCGGTCGTGGGATGAGTCCACGATGGGTGCGCCAACACCGCGCGTCTTTCGTGGCTTGACGTGTCGTTGCGCGCGTGCGAGCGCGACGCGTCGTGCGCACGGCGAGCGAGCGCCTCGAAGCCGGCGAGGCGGACGCCGCCCCGGCGCGCCTCTACTACGGCTGGTGGATCGTGGCGGTCGCGTTCGTCTGCCACGCCGTCAACACCGGACTCATCTTCTACGCGTGGAGCGCGTTCCTCACGCCGCTCGCCGCGGAGTTCGGCGGGCGCGCGCCCGTCGCCGCCGGGTACACGCTGCTGCAGATCGCCGCGGCGACGTACGGGTTCGCCGTCGGCCGGATCGTCGACCGGCGCGGGGCGCGCCTCGTCCAGGCGACGGGCGGCGCGGCGCTGGCCGTGGGATTCGTGCTCGTGTCGCGCGCGCACTCGCTGCCGGCGCTCTACTGCTGTCTCGCCGGCCCGGTCGCGCTCGGCTCGACGTGCATCGGCGGCCTGCCGAACAACGCCGCGGTCGCGCGCTGGTTCGTCCGGCGGCGCGGGCGCGCGCTCGGCGCGTCGACGGCGGGCATCTCCGCCGGCGGCATCGTGTTCGCGCCGCTCGCGCAGCATCTCATCGTGACCGTCGGCTGGCGCGCGGCGTACGCGATCCTCGGCGGCGTCGTCGCGGTGCTCGTCGTTCCGTCGGCGCTCGTGCTGATGCGGCGGGATCCCGCCGACCTCGGGCTCCTCCCCGACGGCGAGCCGCCGCTGCCGTCCGCCCGCGAGCCGGCGCTCGCCCTCTACGCCCGCGAGCTGGAGCGATCGGTGCGGCCCGACGTCGCGGTCCGCCACGCGAACTTCTGGCTCATCGCGGCCTCTTTCAGCCTGACGATGGCCGGCCTGTCGACCGTGCTGCTCTACCAGATCCCCCTCCTCATCGACCGCGGCATGCCGGCGGGGCGCGCGTCGCTCGTCCTCGGCGCGACCGCGGCCATGGGCGTGGTCGGAAAGCTCGGGTTCGGCGCGCTGCTCGATCGCTTCGACCAGCGGCGCGTCGCCGCGGTCTGCTTCGCCCTGCAGGCGGCCGGCGTCCTCCTTCTCTGGTTGGCCCCGACCCACAGCGCCGCGCTCCTCGCCTGCTACGTCGTCCTCTACGGCTACGCGATGGGCGGGAACGCGACGCTCCAAGCGAGCCTGCTCGGTGAGGCGTTCGGGCGGCTCCACTACGGCGCGATCGCGAGTCGGCTGACGCCGCTCATCGTCGTGGCGCAGGGCATCGGCGTGCCGGCGACGGGATGGGTGCGCGACGTGACGGGCAGCTACGACGCCGCGCTCGGGGTCGTCGTCGCCGGCGCGCTCGCCGCGGTCCTGATCGTCCTCCGTATCCGCCTGCCGCGCGCCTTGCAGGCGCATCCCCCTTCGCGTACCTAGCGGCTCCGTGCGCGGGCTCATGATCCGCTGGCTCGTCAGCGCGGCGGCGCTGTATCTCACCAGCCTCGTCGTCCGCGGCATCGAGGTCCGCGGGCTCGCGCCGCTCCTCTTCGCCGCCGCGACGATCGGGATCCTGAACGCCGTCGTCCGGCCGCTCGTGCTGCTCCTCACGCTGCCGCTCAACATCCTGACGCTCGGCCTGTTCACCCTCGTCGTGAACGCAGCGATGCTGAAGCTCGCCTCCGACGTCGTTCGCGGCTTCGAGGTGCACGGCTTCTGGTCGGCCTTCGGCGGCTGGCTCCTGCTCTCGCTCTTCACGTTCCTCATCAACGTGCTGATCGGCGAGACGGGCCGCGTCGAGGTGGTCCACTTCCGCCGCGTGGTCCGGCTCTGATGCGCTACGCGTACACGGCGGAGCAGGAAGCCTGGCGGAACGAGGTCCGCCGGTTCGTCCGGAAGCACGTCACGCCGGCGCTCCGCGCCGAGATGCGGGCGCGCGGCAACGAGGGCGACGGCCCGCTCGCGCGCGCCTTCCACCAGAAGCTCTTCGACAAGGGGTGGTGGGGCGTCGGCTGGCCGAAGGACTTCGGCGGGCTCGGGAAGTCGGCGGTCGAGCAGTACATCTTCATCGACGAGATGAACGGCGCCGGCGCGCCGAGCATGCGCCTCTCGATCACGTCGGTCGCCCCGACGATCCTGCGCGTCGGCACCGAGGGGCAGAAGCAGCGCTGGATCCCGCCGATCCTCCGCGGCGAGATGGAGTTCGCGATCGGCTACTCCGAGCCCGACGCGGGCACCGACCTCGCCGCCCTGTCGACGCGGGCCACGCTCGACGGCGACGAGTGGGTCGTGAGCGGCCAGAAGATCTGGAACACGGGCGCGCACACCGCGACGCACAACTGGCTCGCGGTGCGCACCGAGCCGGACGTCCCGAAGCACAAGGGGATCTCGCTCCTGATCCTCCCGATGAATCTCCCCGGGATCACCGTCCAGCCGATCTGGACGTGGCCCGGCATCCGGACCAACGCCGTCTTCCTCGACGACGTCCGCGTGCCGCGCGATCACCTGATCGGCGAGCGCGGGCACGGCTTCTACTACGTGATGATGGCGCTCGACTTCGAGCGCATCACGCTCGGGTCGGTCGGCATGCTCGCGCGGCTGCTCGACGAGCTGAAGGCGTTCGTTCGCCGCACGCGCCGGAACGGCGAGCCGCTCGGGCGCATTCCGTGGGTCCGCCGCGCGCTCGCCGACCTCGAGATGCGGGTCGAGGTCGGGCGCCAGATCGGGCTCCTCAACGCGTGGCTGATCGACCAGGGCGTCGTGCCGACCAAGGAAGGCTCGATGTCGAAGGTGTACGTGACCGAGCTGAACGCGCACGTGGCGTCCGTCGGGATGGAGATCCTCGGCCTCGCGGGTCAGCTCGACGCCGACGATCCGGCCGCGCCGCTGCACGGGCGTCTTCAGTGGCTGTACACGACCGCGCCGATGCAACGCTTCGGGGGCGGCACGAACGAGATCCAGCGCTGCATCATCGCGCAGCGCGGGCTCGGGCTCCCGCGGAAGTAGGCGATGCACCTCGGCGCGACCGAAGACCAGCAGGCGATCCAGCACGCGGCGCGCGAGTTCCTCGCGAAGGAGATCACACGCGAGCGGCGCCGGCGCTGGGACGACGAGCCGGCGGGCTGGGACGCGGCCTTCCGCGACGCCGTCGCCGGGCTCGGCTGGCTCGGCTACGGCCTGCCGCGCGCGCACGGCGGCGAGGGCGCGTCGCTCCTCGACCTCGGGCTGCTCGTCGAGGAATGCGGCCGCGCCGCGACTCCGCTCGGGGTGTTCGCGGCGATCGCGGGCGGCCTCGGCGTCGCGGCGCTCGGGACCGCGGCGCAGCAACGCGCGTGGCTCCCGGCGCTCGCGCGGGGCGAGAAGCGCGTGACGCTCGCCGTCGCGGAGGCGACGGCGACGGAGCCCGCGGCGTTCGCGACGACGGTGCGGCGGCGCGGCCGCGACGTGGTCGTCGACGGCGAGAAGCGGTACGTCCTGCAGGGCGTGGACGCCGACGGGTTCCTGGTCGCGGCGCGCGACCGCGGCGGGCTCTCGGTCGTCCTCGTGCCCGCCGGCGCGCGCGGCGTGACCGTTGTGCCGCAGCAGGCGTTCGGGAAGGAGCGGCAGAGCATCGTCCGGCTCCGCGGCGTGCGCCTCCCCGCGACCGCCGTCGGCGCTTCGCCGGGACGCGCGGCGGCGGCGCTCGGGCGGCTGAAGCTCCGGCTGGCGGCGCTCCTCGCCGCGGACATGGTCGGCGGCGCCGACGCCGTCCTCGACATGACGGTTCGCTACGTCGCCGAGCGCGAGCAGTTCGGCGTCAAGCTCGGGACGTTCCAGGCCGTGCAGCAGATGGTCGCCTCGATGGCGATCGCGCTGGAGGGCGCCCGTCACGTGACCCGCCAGGCGCTGTGGCGGCTCGCGGAAGGGCTCGACGCGGAGCGCGAGGTCGCGATCGCGAAGGCCTGGACCGGACGCGCGTACACGGAGATCACGCTCCTCGCGCATCAGCTGCACGGCGGCGCGGGCTACGTCGTCGAGCACGACCTGCATCGCTACTCGGCACGCGCGAAGGCGGCCGAGCTTCGGCTCGGGTCGCCGGAGGAGTGGCTCGCGACGCTCGCCGACGGGCTGAAGCTCGCCCGCTGAGCGCGTCTCCGCTCCTGCAGAGGCAGGCGACAGCGGTGCGGTCGGTGCGCCGCGTTCAAGGACGCATCCGCTCCGTCGACGCGACGCGCCAGACGGGCACGCGGGTTGCACCGAACGGCGCCCATGGCGAAAACACGGACGAAACAGGACCAGGAAGGTCGGTCGAAGACGAAGCGCGGGCGCACGCATGCCAAGCGGCGGCGTGCCGACAAACGGCGCGGACGCGCCGGGCGGCGCGGCGGCGCACAGACCGCGACGCGCCGCCGGACGCGACGCGACGAGCTCCGCCTCGTGCGCGGCTCGCAGGAGCAGCGCGAGCGCATGCACCGGGACATCCGCACGGCGCGCGAGAACGTCGGGGACGCGGGCACGCGGCTCGGCGAGGCCGGAAGCGAGCTCGCGACGGCCGCCCGGTCGGGGATGAAGGCGGCACGTCACGCGGCCGCCGCGGTCCAGGACCAGGTCCAGGACACGGTCGCCGGCGTCGCCGAGCGCGTGCAGGACGGTATGGATACCGTCCGCGAGCGCGCGAGCGACGCCCAGGAGCGCGTCGCCGACGCCGCGACCGACGCACAGGAGATGATCACGGAGGTCGGGGCGCAGGTCGCGGATCTGCCCGACCTGGTGCGCGAAGGCGCGCGCCGCATCGAGTCCGTTCTGCCCGAGACGGTCGTCGAGGGCGCGCGGCGCGGGATCCAGGCGGTTGAAGACGTAGGCGCGCGCTTCGTGGGCGCGCTCCTCGCCCGGTCGAGCCTGATCCTCGGCATCGCGGCCGACTACGTCGGCCGGCTCGCCGCGCGACGCCCGGCGGATCGGCCGGCGCTCGAGCGGCTTCTCCGGGAGCAGCTCGAGTGCGCGCAGCAGGCCGCGACGGCCTTCGATCGCGCCGTCGCCGAGATCGAGGACGCCGAGGCGCGGAAGCGGCTCGTGCGTTTCCGGCTCCAGGCGGTGAAGCAGACGGAGCTCCTGACCGAGCTCCTCGCGACGGTGCGACGCAATGCGAACGGCACCGCACACCCGCGTGGCGCGCGTCCCGAGGAGCGGACCCGGCGTACGCTCACGGACGCGTTCCTCGTCGCCGAGCGATGCGCGGAGAACTGGCAGGCGCTCGCGCGGGTCGCGACCGCGATCGAGAGCGGCGACGTCGCCGAGGATCTCTGGCGGACCTGCGGCTCCGTCGGCAGCGAGCCGGAGGAGCAGGTCGAGTTCCTGCGCGACGCGCTCCGCGCGGAGACGGTGCAGGCCGTCCTCGCGTAGCGTAGCGTACCGGCGGGCTGGCGTGGTCTGGCCGGCGCGCGCGTCCCTGGTGTAGACGGGCGCATGCGCTTCGGCATCCACGCCGGCCCGCAGGATTGTTCGATCGGCGACCTTCGCCGCCTGTGGCGGATCGCGGACGAGCAGGGGTTCCACTGGTGCTCGGTCTGGGACCACGTCTACTCGGTCTCGGACATCTCGAACCCGGCGAAGCCGGCGTTCGAGGGCGTCGCGACCATGGCGGCGCTCGCGAGCGAGACCCGCCGCGTGCGGGTCGGCTGTCTCGTCTTCTGCGTCTGCTACCGCCCGCTCGGCGTGCTCGCGAAGGCGGCCGTCACCATCGACCATCTGAGCGGCGGGCGCTGCGAGCTCGGCATCGGCGCGGGCTGGAACGAGATGGAGGCGCGCGCGTTCGGGATTCCGTTCCCGGCGATCCGCCAGCGCCTCGATCTGCTGGAGGAGACCGCGCGCGTCCTCCGGCCGCTGTTCGCGGGCGAGCGCGTCACGTTCGCCGGCACGCAGGTGACGCTCGCCGACGCGCTCTGCGACCCGCTGCCCGTCCAGCCCCGTCTCCGTCTCTGGATCGGGGGGCAAGGCGAGAAGCGGCTCCTCCGGATCGTCGCCCGCCACGCCGACGGCTGGAACGTGCCGTTTCTCGGTCCCGAGCTCTTCCGCGACCGGAACGCGAAGCTCGACGAATGGTGCGACCGCGAGGGGCGTGACCCGCGCGACGTCACGCGCACGGTGAATCTCGGGCTCGCGCTCGGAGCCGACGCCGCCGCCGTGCGCCGGCAGGAGGAGGACCTCCAGCTCAAGTTCGGTCCGATGACGGACTTCGTGCGGCCCGGGATCCTGGTCGGGACGCCGGCGGAGGTCGTCGATCGGATCGGCGAGTACGCACGCCACGGCGCGGAATGGGTGATCCTCGCCCTGCGCGCGCCGTTCGACTGGGATGGGCTCGAGCTCTTCGTGCGGGACGTCATGCCGGCGTTCCGCGCCTGACGCAGCGTTCCGGAGGGACGTTGACGCGGGGACGCCGGCCGCGGTACCGCCGACGTCGGAGGACCCGCATGACGATCCGGACCGCGCTCCTCGTCGCGCTCGTCGCGCTCGTGCCCGGCGTCGCCGGTGCGAAGAAATCCTCGCATACGCCATGCGGGGGACGGTTCCTCCTCGATCCGGGCGAGGCGCCGCCGTTCGCGAGCGCGGCGTCGACGGGCATCGACTCGTTCGTGCTCGACGGGAAGAAGGTGACGATCGGTGCGAGCTGCACCGCGCGCGCGAAGCTCCACGCGACGTCGAGCGGGTGGAAGGTCGTCGCGCGCTGGAAGACGTGCGCCGGTATTCCGCGGGCGCTCCTCCGCGCCAAGGTCGGCTACGACTGTCGCGACCTCGCCGGGACCCTCGGCGCGAAGCGCCACCGGCCGAAAGCGTTCGCGGCGCACCGGTCGCGCTGCGGCGACGGGCTCGTCGACGCCGGCGCCGGCGAGCAGTGCGACCCGCCGGGGAACGGCTGCGACGCGACCTGCAAGCTCCAGGCGTGCACCGCGGCGTCGCAGTCGTACGCGAGCACGTGGGAGGCCATCCAGGGCGACATCTTCGCGCGCCACGGGTGCACCAACGACCTGTGCCACGGCGCCGCGAAGGAGGGTGACCTCGACCTCCGGCCCGACGTCGCGTACGCGAACCTCGTCCAGGTGCCGTCGAGCCAGGTGCCGTATCTCAACCGCGTCCAGCCGGGCGACGAGCGCCGGAGCTATCTCTGGCTGAAGCTTCTCGCGAAGACGGATCCGGCCCGGCTCGCGACGCTCGCCCAGGGGACGCCCGTCGCCGGGACCCCGATGCCGAGCAACGACACGGTGCTCGACGACGACGAGATCGAGGCGCTCCGTCTCTGGATCTACGCGACGGCGCCGCAGCAGGGCACCGTCGGCGGGACCGAGACGCTCCTGAAGGCGTGTCTTCCGGCGCCGCGGCCGATCACCGCCATTCCGCTGAATCCGCCCCCGCCCGATCAGGGGATCCAGCTCGTGATGCCGCCGTGGCCGCTCGAGGCGCACAGCGAGCACGAGATCTGCTTCGCGACCTACTACGACGTGACGAACGTCGTCCCCGACCAGTTCAAGGACGGGAAGGGGAACTTCTACTGGAACGCGCAGGATCTCCGGCAGGACCCGCAGAGCCACCATCTCATCCTGAACGAGTTCATCGGCTCGGTGGACCAGGTGCACGATCCGAGCTTCGGCGCGTGGACGTGCGACGGCGGCGAGCACGCGGGGCAGACGTGCGAGCCGACGGATCTCTCGTCGTGCGGCAGCGGCATCTGCACGAGCGCGATCAAGCAGTCGTTCGCCTGCATCAACTTCGGGCCGCAGAACGGCGGCCTCAACCACTACGCGATCGGCGGCGCGCAGAAGGCGCAGGCGAACACCGAGTTTCCGGCCGGCGTGTGGGCTCCGATCCCCTTGAAGGGCATCCTCTTCTGGAACTCGCACGCGTTCAATCTGACGGACGAGGACACCGCGATGCACGGCTGGCTGAACTTCTACTTCGCCGCCGACCGGCAGTACCCCGTGCATCAGGTCTTCGACGCGACCCACATCTTCGCCGCGACGGGGATCCCGCCCTATCAGGACGACACGATCTGCGCCGACTACACGTTGGACGACTTCGCGGCGACGAAGCAGGCGTACCTCTTCGACCTGTCGTCGCACACGCACCGCCACGGGAAGCACTTCTGGGTGACCGACCCGCAGCACGGCGACCGGATCATCTACGACAGCTTCGTGTACAACGA
>Ga0070741_10018489_pt1 | contig 11281 bp, 6 predicted proteins | sample Coa_R1_4_FD_66440 | JGI IMG/M metagenome (GOLD analysis project Ga0070741, IMG submission 66440) | Surface soil microbial communities from Centralia Pennsylvania, which are recovering from an underground coalmine fire - Coalmine... | ecosystem: Environmental > Terrestrial > Soil > Unclassified ...
GTCTCTACATTGCCAGCTGCCGACCAGCAAGCCACCCAACTGTTCAAGAATCTGCCCTTCATTGTACAGCACACTGGCTCTCAGACAAGCAGTCAATGGCTCATTCTTAATGGCGGTCCTGCTGATCTAGAAGCGCCTATTTTACCTCCCACCACCCCCGTTATGCGGACGGTCAAGGTGCCTATTTTGATGTATCATTATATATCTACGGTACCATCCAGTGATCCCGATCCGACCTTGCGGGCCAGTCTTTCGGTTCCGCCAGCAAGCTTTAGCCAGCAGATGGACTATCTCAAGGAGCAAGGCTATCAGACAATCACTTTCAATCAATTATTCGATGCTCTCTACTATGGTGGTCCGTTGCCTGCAAAGCCCATCATTCTGACATTCGATGATGGTTACGAGGATGCCTACACAGCAGCCTTCCCGGTTTTGAAAGCGCACAACTTTAGCGGCATGTTCTATATCATTACTGGCAAGGTGGGATGGAACGGGCAGATGACCTGGGATCAGTTACGCGAGATGCTGGCTAGCGGCATGCAAATGGGCGACCATACTATTCATCACATCAACATAGGACAGGTATTGGTCAACTCAAAGGTGCAGGCTGAGCAAGAAGTACATGTTTCACAGCTCGATCTGCAAAATAACCTGGGCATACCTATTCAGCAGTTTTGTTATCCTTCGGGAGAACCATTTCGTCACGGCACGCTCGCAGTACGGCAAGGGGTTATGGAGCTCTTGAACGAGAATGGTTACGTGGGTGCAACTACCGATCCAGGGGCCACAGGCACCACACAGAATAGCCAGACGCCATTTATCCTGCTGCGCGTCCGCGTCGATGGGCGTGAATCGCTCCAGACATTCATGACAGCTGAGCATTCCTGGTAAAGACGAGAGATATAGTTCGCGCCTACAGCGCTCTCAAAAAATTTGGTCATCAACCTCTTTTGCACGCTGCGCGTGCAAAAGAGGTTGATGACCAAATTTTTTGAGAGCGCTGTAGGCGCGAATTTATGACTCTATTTCGCCTCGTTGCACCTTCATCATCAGTTCTGTCCAGGCGTGTATTTGCGGAGCCGATGTAGGAAGAGTGAATATATAAGGCGCATCATGATCAGCACTCATATTCAATTCCAGCTCTAGCCGCTTTACCTCCAACGCATTGATCTTCTTACCAGCAAGCAACTGTTCTGCGGTAACCGAACTGGATACTAGTCCATGATTCTGCCGATTTAGCATTTCTTCCATATCTTCTTCTGATGAAGAGAAGAATACACGAATACGGTCTTTCGGCATATTACTATAGGTTCTTAACAACAACAACAATGCTTGTAACGACGTGAGCGCCGTCGATCTCCACTTCCAGGTAGCTGGTTGCTCAGCCCTGAAGGCCACACGATAATAGATCAAGGTTATACCTCCCCAACTATGAACATCCCCGATGCTTATGAATTTTTCTCCCGACTGCCCTGCCGGCAATACCCATTTTTCTGGCCCTGGCCTGCACTTCAACTCGCATAGAGGCATTTCTTCTATTACTGACTATTTTATCATTTAGACGCAACATCAGGTGATTTTTTTTCCATAAATCTCTTCAATTCAAGGATGATCGACAATATAAGTATTTCAATTTTTCAGTACACCCTTTCGTCAGCAAGAGGGAGCGTAAATGATATAATGAGGTGGAATAAACCCTGCTCTTGCCGGTTGGCAAGCGGGTAACCAGAGAAAAACATGCTACAACGACGTATCTTTCCTTACGTTCAGATGACAGCGCTGTATCAACGTAGAAGAGGAGTGGTTCTGAACGCGTATGGGTGTGAAGAAAGGTAGATTTTGAATTATGGCAACTCTATTTGGCAACGATGCACCCCTCTGGGAACCTTCTGAAGGCATCAAACAACAGGCCAATATTACGAGTTATATGCAATGGCTTGCACGAGAGAAGGGCCTGCATTTTCAAACGCGCGAGGAACTCTGGCAATGGTCGGTTGATCACCTTGAGGATTTCTGGGCTTCGCTATGGGATTACTTCCATATTCAGGCTACGAAGCCCTATACGACCGTTCTGGCGGAGCGCAAGATGCCTGGGGCGGTGTGGTTTCCCGGCGCTCAGCTTAACTATGCACAGCACGTTTTCCGCAATGCCACAACCCAGAGACCGGCCCTGCTTTTCCGTTCTGAGCGGCATCCGTTGAGAGAAGTCTCGTGGAGCGAGTTGGCGCAAAAGGTTGGCGCGGTCGCGAGGGCGCTGCGTGATCTGGGCGTACAGAGCGGCGACAGAGTTGTGGCTTACATGCCGAACATTCCTGAAACGGTGATCGCTTTCCTGGCTTGCGCAAGTATGGGCGCGATCTGGTCGAGTTGTTCTCCCGATTTTGGCACAAATAGCGTCATCGACCGATTCAAACAGATAGAGCCAAAGGTGCTTTTTGCAGTCGATGGATACCAATATAATGGCAAGGCTTTTGATCGACGTTCTATCGTCGCCGAATTGCAGGAATCGCTGCCTACTCTGCAAAAGACGATCCTGTTTCCCTATCTGTATGACGAGTTTGCCCCGCAATCTCTGACGAATGTGGTGTCATGGCAGCATATGCTCCAACAGAGCGCCGAGTTGGCATTTGAGTCGGTTCCCTTCGATCATCCGCTATGGGTGCTTTATTCTTCTGGAACGACTGGTTTACCCAAAGCTATCGTCCAGGGGCAGGGCGGGATTTTGCTGGAACACCTCAAGAATCTGTTCCTGGATATGGATCTGAAGCCAGATGATCGCTTCTTCTGGTTTACCACCACTGGCTGGATGATGTGGAACCTGCTGATTGGTGGTTTGCTCGGTGGCACGACTGTTCTGCTCTATGATGGTAGCCCTGGCTACCCCGATCTTGGTACACTATGGAAATTTGCACAGGATGCGGGCATGACCTTCTTCGGTACCAGCGCGGGTTATATTGCGAGTTGTATGAAGGCTGAGATCGAGCCGAGCAAACAATATGATCTGAGCAAGCTCAACGGCATGGGCTCTACTGGCTCTCCCCTGCCACCAGAAGGCTTCCAGTGGGTCTACGAGCACGTCAAACGCGATATCTGGCTGGCATCTATCAGCGGCGGCACTGATGTTTGCTCCGCCTTTGTTACTGGTTCTGTGTTGCTCCCCGTGAATGCTGGTGAATTGCAATGCCGCGCGCTGGGAGCGAAGGTCGAAGCATTTGATGAGCAGGGACAACCGTTAATCGATGAGGTCGGAGAACTGGTGCTGACGGAGCCGATGCCCTCTATGCCCCTCTTCTTCTGGAACGATCCCGAAGATACGCGCTACAAGGATAGTTATTTTTCAATGTATCCTGGTGTATGGCGGCATGGTGACTGGATCAAAATTACTCCTCGTGGCAGCGCCGTCATCTATGGTCGTTCTGACTCCACTATCAACCGTATGGGCATCAGAATGGGCAGTAGCGAGATCTACCGCGTTGTCGAAAGTTTGCCCGAGGTGCTCGATAGCTTGATTGTTGGTGTTGAACTGCCTCATGGCAAATATTACATGCCACTCTTCGTCGTACTTAGAGATGGCGTAACGCTGGATGAGCCGCTTAAGACCAGAATTAAAGCGGAATTGCGTAGCCATATCTCGCCCCATCATGTACCCGATGAGATCCTGGTGATCTCAGAGGTCCCACGTACATTGAGCGGCAAAAAAATGGAAGTCCCGGTGAAAAAATTATTAATGGGTATCCCAACAGAGAAAGCTATCAGTACAGATGCGATGAGCAATCCGAGTTCTATAGAATACTTCTTTGAAGTGGCACAGAGGGTCAGTGCCTTGCGGGAAGCCAGGTAGAGAACATCACACGGCAACACCTGCCTGCGGCAGGTGTTGCCGTGTGATGTTCTCTACCTATCATGAGCCTAAACTGGGGCATGTTGGACCTGAAGAGGAAGTTCCACAAAAAATGTGCTGCCCTGGCCTGGCTCCGATTCACACCAGATGCGCCCGTCGTGGCGTTCGACGATATCTCTGGATATCGCCAGTCCCAATCCCAGGCCTTTCTTTGAAGACGACTCAGCATCCGGCGCTCTATAAAAAGTCTCGAAGATGCGTTCCTGTTGATCTTTCTCAATGCCGTGCCCATAATCTCGCACCTGGATCATGACAGCTTGATCGCGCTGGGAGATCAACACCTCCACCGATCTATCCTCTGGCGAATACTTTACCGCGTTCGTGACAAGATTGACAAAGACCTGGGTTAAGCGATCACTATCCCCCTCCAGCAATATGGGAGGAGAAGGCATCTCGAATGTAATTTGCCGTCCTGTCAGGACACTCTGATCCTCTATGACTTCGCGGCAGATCTCTCCGAGGTTGCACGTTTTTTTGTTCAGTCGGCTTTTTCCCGTGCGTATGATGCTCACATCTAATAACTCATCGACCAATGCCGTGAGGTGCCCAGTCTGATCATTAATTCTTTCTAACGATGTTGTGATCTCGCCCATCTCTAAGGCGGCCTTCTTCTGCTTTCTCAGACGCCTCAGCAACAATTGGGCCTGACCGCGTATCGTCGTAATCGGCGTCCTCAACTCGTGGGAGGCAATTGAGAGGAACCGATCTTTGAGCTGATTGGCATCCTCAAGCTTGGTATTGATCTTCTCAAGCTCTTGCGTATATGCCTCTAATTCTTGCTCAGCAGCGAGAGCATTCAGCCTTGCACGTTCGCGTTGTGCTGTAATAATCGCTGTGGTCAGGCCAGAAACAACAAATGGGAGTAGTTGTGGTATACCCTGCCAATCGAAGAAATCAAATTGCCAGAGCGGCTGGACAAAGTAGTAATCGAGCGCCAGCACGCTCAAGACAATGGAGAACAGCGCCGGGCCGACGCCCCAGAACAGCGCTACCAATAGGACGACCAGAGTTGTCAGAGAGCCTGGAAAAATGAACCGCCCGGATACGTGTTGCAGGTAGAGCGTGCAGAGTATTGCTAATGCGACCAGTATGGGTGCAACGAGATAGCCGAATATGGGTTGACGCCATTGCGGAATGTTTGCTCTATAGCGCTTGCGTAGCTCGGCTCGTTGTTCCAAGCTGATGCGTTGGTAGCGACGCCCATGCTTATCTGTGTAGATATCGTTTTGCGTTTCTTTCATGTTCTTTCAGCGATCGATTTATGAATGGGCTTGCATCCTGAGAGGCTGCTCTACTTTTGTAAAAGCCTCCTGCATTGCGGCATCGTGCATCCCAATTAAGGGAACCTCAGGATGTTGGCGAGAGAAGTGGTATAGCTCTATCAGCGTTTGACAGGCAGTTGCATCGTCACTGGTAACACGCAACCAGAAAAAAGGATGCATGGTGGCGGGGCGCAGATAGTTTTCCGACACCCATACAGCATCACCAAGCAAGAAGAGACGGGAACCGTTAGCACGGTTGATAAACATACCCACCTGTCCGGCAGTATGTCCTGGCAGCGGCACTACGATAATCGAACCATCCCCGAAGAGATCATAGCTTGAGCGAAAACCTTCATAAGCAGGACCAATACAGTCAAACAACTGCATTGGATTTTTCCCCATCAGGCGCGGCACCAGAGCATTCTGTCTTGCAAACAGTCCTTGTTTGGCAGCGTCATACTCGACTCGATTGATGCGTAATGGCACAGATGGTAGGTCCGGGATTCCACTGACATGATCCCAGTGCAAATGAGATAGCAGGATAAAATCCAGGTCGCCCGGCGTCATGCCCAGGCGCTCAAGATGACTACTGATAGGCTGCTCCAGCGTAAAGCTGCCAAACGTCTTGCGAAAAAACAGCGTTTGATCCATCAGGAACTGTTTGATATCAGTACATAAGCCAGTGTCGTAGAGAAATGTGCCCTGGGGGTGACGCACCAGCACCGCGCTATAAGCGATGACGCATGGTGTAAACACAGAACCACCGCGTACCGCCAGACCTTCTGAAATAGTCACGCTGCCGCAACGTAAAAAGGTTACTTCTATCGTGGGAAACGAGGCGTCCTGTGCCCTGGGAATAACAGCTCCCTCCGAAGAAGACCGCTTATTCTCCGCCTGCTGATAGTATTTTTCGTACTCCTCAGTAGAGATAAGATGTTGGGGCAAAAAGCTTCTTACAGCTATTCCTGCCCCTAAAGCGGCCAGCGTTATACCACCAAAAGCTGCCAGGCGACGCAGTTTCATCTCGTATGCTCCATAGGTTATCTAACCAGGGGCAGCGTGAACCAGAAAGTAGATCCCTTACCAGGGATACTCTGGACCCCGACCTGCCCATGATGGCGTTCTATGATTATTCGGCTGACATATAAACCGAGTCCCAGGCCAACACCTGAGCCACTCTGGACTTGCACATCTCGCGATTGATAGAAACAATCCCAGATGCGTTCTTGCTCTTGCGCGGATAGACCCGGCCCTTCGTCGCGTACCGAGACGCGTGCGATTTGAGGTTCTGCATCTGCCTGCTCGCCCTGTTCCACTGTCAGACTTACCTCGATAGGACTACTCACAGGAGAATATTTCAAGGCATTGCTCAAATAGTTCGTCAGTACCTGGGCGATGCGGTCTGTATCCACTATCACCGGAACCTTAGCGGCAGAAAGCAACCTCATATATATTCTACGTCCTGGGGTTGCCTTTTGTTGCTCTCGGATGACTTCCTGAACTATCGTGGTTAGCTCGGCTGGTTTTTGCTGTAGATTGAACTGGAATTTGCCAGACTGGATACGAGAGATATCGAGCATATCGCTGATCAGTCGGTTAAGCACGTCTTCCTGGCGCTCAGCACGCTCCAACATCGTATATGCTACAGCAACTTTGTCGAGAATGGCACTTTGTATGCTATCTGGCTGTGCCAGCAGGTCTTTCAAGCGCCGCAGCGCCAACTGCGTATTCGCTTTAATGGTTGTCAGTGGCGTGCGCAATTCGTGACTGGCGATGCCCAGAAATTCTTCCATGCGCCGATTAGCCTCGCGCAACGCTACTTCTCTGCCGCGCGCCTCAGCCTGTTCGTTTAATAGGCGCTGCCGCTCGATGACTAGAGCCGCAAGCGTGGCAATGGCACCAGCTAGCGCGATCTCTTCTTGGGAGTACTTATGTCTGACCGAGCCATAATCCAGTGTCAGTATGCCCATCAGCCGATCACCGACACACATCGGAGCAGCAAGCATAACCTCGATGTTGTACGGATTGGGCTGATTCTGGAAAGGCGGTTCCATCATATCGAATACCAACACTTCGTGATTGTACAAGCGTGTGAGATATTGAGCATCGAGCGCTTCGGATAAACGGGCAGTGTTTTGTCGCTGCTCCTCCCACCACTGGTGTTCCTGCTCGGGCGAAAGTCCAGCGACGGCTAGAGGACGTAATATCTCTGTTTCCGCTTCGAGGGTGGCAATACCTACACGCTGACAGCCCAGTACACTACAGGTCAGTTCCGCCAGTCGTTGCCCAACCCTATCGACCTCACCTGAGCTATCTGGTAATTGCACCAGAGCTTCGGCCATTGCCAGCAAACCTTCGAGCGCTTTGTGGGTGCGCTGCTCCAGATTACGGCGCGCTGTGACATCGCGCACCACAGTGACGCCTCCGGTTATTTGCCCACGCTCGTTGCGCAGGGGAGCTCCACTGACGCTAAGATGCATGTCACTATGTGCATCAGGCATCTGCACGATAATATCCATCGCCTCCGCGCCCTTAAAAACCTCTCCTCGCATAATCCTGTTCGTGGGCAGCAGTTCCTCGGGAAGCAGTTGACCTTGCTCATCTCGCGGACTCTGCAATTCAGCGCGGTAGCTTGCTGAGTACATAAATTGATCAGATAGAGTCTCGTCACCCAGAATTTCTCTGGCAGCTGTATTCATGTGCACAATGTGCCCGATATCGTCGTAGACGAACAGGCCATCGGCCATCGTGTTAATGACGGCCTCTAGTTGTTGCGCTCGCGCCGTTGCCTCGGCCCGCGCCTGCTGCTCAGCCTCGTAGAGACGCACGTGATCGATTACCAGCGCGATACGATCGGCGACACGCTGAAGCAGTAAGGCATTATCGCGTACAAAGCGGTGTCTGTGCGTGGTACCTGCCACAAGCAAACCGATGCTTCTGCCTTCAATCAGCAAAGGTGCGATGATCAGAGAGCGCCATTTCTCGTGCGGTAACGATGAGAGAGCTTTGACGCGTGCAAGGTTTTCAACGATCATCGGCTCCTGACTCAGACGCATGCGATCAGGCAGATTGTCGCCAATGGGGATGGCTATTCTTGTAACCTGTGCTGGCTCAAGTCCAAGCGCGGCCTCTACTTTGAGGTATTGTTTATCGAGTGTAGGCAATAAGATCGCCATGATATCGGCATGCAGGATATCACCGATACGGCGAATTAGCTCATCGAGCACATTCTCAAGCTTGAGATGCGCCAGCGCGGTGTCAGTTATGGATTGCAGCACTGTAAGTTTCTCGGCCACTTCCTCCGCTTCGGCACGCGCAACTTTTTCGCGTTGCAGGGATTGTAAGCGCTCTTCCTCCGCTTGCTTACGCTCATTGATATCTTCAACAAAGGCAATGATATACTGCGGAGCACCCGTGCTGTCACGCACTAATGATACAGTAATATTGACCCAGGTGAGCACCCCATCCTTACGGATATAGCGCTTCTCCATAGTGTAGGTTGAGATTTCACCAGCGACGAGACTTTTGAAATAGGCATTACTTGTAGCAAGCTCATCATGATAGGTGATATCCTGGAAGGAACGTTCTAGTAGTTCCTCACGGGAATAACCAACAATATCACACAGTTTCTGATTGGCTTGTAACCAGTGACCTTCGGTATCTACATAGGAAATACCAAGAGAGGGCTGCTCAAATAGAATATGCAGACGCTCTTCGCTCTCGCGCAGCTTTTTTTCTATTGCTTGCTTCGTGGGGTTTTCTTGCGAGGAAATCAGAATACGAGTGTCACGTGTAAGCTTCTCGTCCATCGTTACTATGCCAACATCTTTCCTTATCGGGAACGTATGCAATCCTTGCGGGAGGTACTCGCCGCATAGCATATTGAGAAAAGAGACAAATAGTTCAGCTTTAGATGCAATATATACATTCAGTGTAGCAAGAACCGAGGAGTACGTCAAGGATATAAGAGACAGTCTACAGGAAGCACTGTACAGTTTTGGATTGCTCATATGTTATAATGCTGACAATACTCGGTTGGATCTCTGCTCGCGAACTCGTCGTTGTTGCCGTTTGTTAGCCCCCAACTGGAGACTCGCATGAATGAAGTTTCTTCGCCTGCCAGCGTTGGCCTGAAAGCTTCCCGGAGGAGGCCGATCAGTTATCCGATGTATGTCTTCTTTGTGTTATTTCTCATTAGCGCATTGAACAGCCTGGACCGCTACGTATTTACTGGCGCTGCCAATGTTATGGGTCGCGAACTGCACCTGGGTATCCAGGACATTGGTTACCTCTCGTCGGCTTTCATTATCTTCTTTACGTTAAGCGTGATTCCCTTTGGGATCTGGGCGGATCGCGCGAAACGAAAAAATGTGATTGCGCTTGCTGTGGCTGTTTGGAGCCTGGCAACGGCGTTTACCGCGTTTGCCTCAAATTTTATTACGCTTTTCCTCTCACGTATGGTACTGGGCGTGGGTGAAGCAGGCTATTCACCCTCCAGCGCAGCACTGATCAGCGACTATTTTGGTCGTGCCAGACGTGCGCGTGTGATGAGCTGGTGGGCCACAGCCGGGCTGATCGGCTTGATGGTTGGGACCATTATCGGCGGCGTGGTCGCGGACCTCCATTATGGTGCCTGGCGCTTAGCATTTCTCTTCACCGGTATTCCTGGTTTGTTGCTCGCCTTCATTGCCTGGCGTTTACGCGAGCCTCGCCGCAATCAGGCCGATGAAGAGGTACAGAGTGAATATCGCGCTGGCGCGGTAGAGGGCGGAGAGAGCGGGCCGGAAGGGGCTGCCAGTGTGATTCCGAAAAGAGTATTTGCGCAGCTCAGGATGTTGCTACGCATCCGTACAATGCTCGTGCTGATAGCGATACAGGTCTTTTCATTGTTCGTAATTAGCGGGACTGTCACCTACCTATCGATATTTCTGCAACAGAAGGACACGCTGGGCATGAGTTCGAAGGAGGCCGGTCTGTACACCGGGATCGGTATTGTGCTGGCCGGAGCAATTGGCGTAATCGCTGGCGGCTACCTGGCAGACTGGCTGAGTCGGCGGTTCGCGGGAGCGCGTGTACTGGTATGCGGTCTCAGCTTCTTGCTTAGTGCACCTTCGTACCTGATATCGGTACTTATCGCTATTAACCTGCACAACCTCGGCCTGTATACCATCTTCTTTGCCTCAACAACGATCCTGCTCAACATCAACTCTGGACCGGCTGGCGCTGCGACTCAGGATGTTGTACCCTCGGCCTTGCGGGCCTCGGCGGTCGCCATCTCGTTATTTGTCGGCCACATCCTGGGTGATTCCTTCGCGCCCTCGTTGTTAGGGACGCTGGCTCGCAGCTTTGATCCAGGTGGTCAGCATTTCGCGCAGAATATGGCTGGACACGATCTGGCGCTGGCCTTGCTCTACATCTATCCTATATCCCTAGCTATTGCGGGCCTTATCGGCATCCTGGGCACACGCTGGATGAAGAGTGACATTGCAGCCGCGCAACGCGTCGATAGGGAGGCGGGAGCAAACTTGCCGTCATAATAGCGCTTTGCATACAGAATGTGGCAGAAGCGAACAGTATCATTTTCTCACAGCTTGCATCATGTGCTTGTGGTGAGAAAATGATCTTCTTCTCTTCTCGCCTCCCTGTTTTATACTTTTTCAGTAACGTCCAAGGCGTCTTGCAAATCAAGCAGATAACGCTCAACCTCCTCATGGGATTTTTCCTCGACCATCAGCATACACAATATGAGCACTAGTACAAAGTTTCCTGGGAAAACCGCTCCCCATCAGGTATACTGTTTCTCAAACGTGTAAACGGCGTACCTCATCGAGAGATCGGCAGGGATGCTCATGGCGCACTGGCAATCAAAGGCGTTGATCTGTTCAAAAACATTCTTTTTCTGACTGTCCTCACTTTATGAATTGGAATGCTCCTTCATACCCAGAGCTATGCACCACTCGCCACGAGTGGTAACGGAGGGCAACAATGAAGACATCAGAAGTTCCGTGTGCGGTGGCGGCGGGCATGTCCACGGCATCAGCGCTTGGCCTCTTGGTCGATGACGCAGTTGTGGTTCACGACTCCAATCGCATCGCTGTGCGCCTCCTGCCTTGTGATG